>JAESFH010000103.1_pt1 | contig 75619 bp, 63 predicted proteins | sample 9269381 | NCBI WGS metagenome assembly JAESFH01 (sample SAMN14504062, study PRJNA617094) | algae metagenome | isolation source: Aphanothece sp. CMT-3BRIN-NPC111 and co-occurring heterotrophs from well... | place: USA: Clark Mountains Wilderness, California | collected 2010-04-18
TTATCCCACCTACATCAGGGGTGGCGAACATAATGTCTTTCAGCCCAAGAGATTTAAGATAGGGAACGAATATGTAAGAGCCGTCAAGGTGATCAACCGGAATATCAAAAAATCCTTGGATTTGGTCTGCATGTAAATCACAGGTCATAATTCTATCTGCACCTGCAGCCGAGAGCAAATTTGCGATCAGCTTCGATGCAATCGCTACCCTTGGCTTGTCTTTACGATCTTGCCTTGCGTATCCGAAATAAGGAATAATAACATTGACAGTATGCGAACTTGCGCGTTTCGCCGCATCTACCATCAGAAGTAACTCCATCAGGTTGTCGGAAGGAGGGAAGGTGGATTGAATGACAAAGACGTCATGTCCACGAACGGATTCAGTAAGAAAAGGGGACATCTCACCATCACTGAATTGCTGATAATTGACAACTCCAAGGGGTTCGCCATAGGCATTGGCGATTCTCTCGGCCAGATATTGAGTGGCTCTGCCACTAAAAATTTTAACCGCCATGGGGCAAACAAATTAATTTAACAACTTCCGCTTCCTTAGCAGAATTAAAAATCCCGCCTTTTCTGACGGGATTTTATGGTTGTCCGACCAGGGCTCGAACCTGGACTTTCCTGAATCAAAATCAGGCGTGTTGCCAGTTACACCATCGGACAATCTATTTCAATAGCGTTTACAACTACCGAAACCCTGCTTACAGTGTCGTAAGCCTTAATTTGGGTCTGCAAAGGTAGAATTATTTTGTTAAAATGATATGGAAGGGCAATATTTTTAGAGGTCTTTTTCCTGAGCCAGATTACCACCGTTTTCGATAAAGCCTTCAGCCCAGAAACGGTACTTGTCAAGAATTGAAATAACGGCGTTTTTCAAGTGACGGCTGTTATTGAAATCAATGGAGCCATACATAGTAGTAGCATAGCCTTGCCAAATCGAGCGATTCTGTCTTCTGTCATAAAACTGAATCAGTAGAGTGCCAGTTTTCATGCTAAACTTTTGCGCATCGTAGTTTAGATCATCTTTCTGATTTCGTGCCCACTCTTCAATATCCGGTTGGTTGTAGCCATTAAATTTCAAGCTATCGGAAAACATTTTAAACCCTATAATAAGATGAGGCTTATTAGATACTTGCCTGTAACCCAAGAATTTCATCCTTGCTATTACTGATTTTTCAATAATGTCATTTACCATGGTAGTGTCATTGACACCCGCTGGTTTCATAATATCGAAAGTTCTGTATTTTTTGAAGTTCCCTTTATAGCTGTAGTCATATTCAACCGGTAATTCTTTGTATCCCAAACACGAAGCAAACAGCACTAAAAGTATTAACGGAGCGAAAAGTTTTTTCATATTCCCACGGTTATTAAAGAAGTTGAAGATAAGGTAAAATTCCAATACCATACTTACGACTGTTGTAACCTTTTAGGATTTTTTTAACCAATCCCGGGCATTAGTAAACGCTTCAATCCATGGAGAAACTACATCATTCCTCCTGCTTGTAGGATAATAACCCCAGTTCCATGGAAAAAGAGACCTTTCGATGTGCGGCATAATTGCCAAATGCTTTCCATCTTTTGACGAAAGTGCTGCCACCGAATGTGTAGAACCACCAGGCGTACCAGGGTATTCAGTATAAGAATACTGTGCTGCTATTTGATATTGGGCTTGGTCTTCAGGAAGTATAAAGCGCCCTTCACCATGAGCAACCCACACACCGAGACGTGTTCCAGCCATACTCTTTAACATTACTGAGTTGTTTTCTGGTATGGTCACATTTAGAAATATCGATTCAAATTTTCCAGAGTTGTTGTGATGCATCTTTGGATGATCTTTCCATTCAGGATAAACCAGACCTAATTCCATCATGAGCTGGCAGCCATTGCAAACACCGAGGCTTAGTGTATCAGTTCTCTTGTAAAAATTGTCTAATGCTTGTTTTGCTTTTTCATTGTACAAGAAAGCACCTGCCCATCCTTTCGCAGAACCTAACACATCTGAATTTGAAAATCCTCCTACGAAGACGATGAAGTTAACATCAGTCAAGTCTTCGCGGCCAGATACAAGATCAGTCATGTGAACATCCTTTACATCGAAGCCCGCTAAGTAAAGAGAAAATGCCATCTCACGGTCTCCATTCACACCCTTTTCTCGAATGATCGCAGCTTTTACGCCACTAGATTTTCTTCTGTTCGCATCGATTCCATAAGTTTTAAAGGTTCCATCAAAACGTGTTTGAAAATTGTACTGCAGAACCTGTTTTTTATAATTGTTGTATCGCGCTGCCGCATATTTCTCCGAGCGCTGTTTACTGTCTAACAGATAAGAGGTTTTAAACCAGATATCCCGTAAGGCATCAATGTCAAGAAGTTCTGTTCCTGTTGAGGTCTTAATTTTCAGACTGCGTTCACCTGTTACTTCTCCAAGAATAACATAATCAATGTTGTTGTTTTTGAGACGTTTAAGTGTCTCTTCACTCTTAGCTTGAATAATAATACCCGGATTTTCTGCGAAGAGGAATTTGATGAAATCTTTCCCTGTGCTTGTTATGTCTATGTTTAATCCAACTTCAGGAATTGCAAAGGTCATTTCAAGAATAGCAGTGATAAGTCCACCTTCAGAAATATCATGGCCTGCATGAATTAGATTTTCTTTAACCAGTTTTTGAATAGTTTCGAATGCGTTGGCAAAATAGCTTTCATCTTTTATAGTAGGTGTTTCATTACCAAGAAGATTTAAAACCTGCGCAAAACTGGAACCACCTAATTTGAATTCATCCTTTGATAAGTTGATATAGATAATTTTCGAACCTTGAATAGGCTCTAAAACAGGGGAGATCGTTTTTGTAACATCAGAGACTTCACCAACTGCAGAAATGATTACCGTTCCTGGTGCAATAACAACCTCACCATTCGGATACTTCTGAACCATGGAAAGAGAATCCTTTCCTGTTGGAATATTGATGCCAAGCTTTAAGGCAAAATCACTTACCGCCTCAACGGCTTCGTATAACCTGGCATCTTCACCTTTGTTTTTGCAAGGCCACATCCAGTTTGCACTTAATGACACACCTCTTAAACCATGGGTGAGCGGAGCCCATACGAGATTTGTCAACGACTCGGCTATTGCTAGTTTGCTTCCGGCAGCAGGATCTACCATGGCAGCACCAGGTGCATGTCCGATAGCAGTAGCGACTCCTTTATTATTGATAAAATCAAGCGCCATAACGCCAACATTATTCAATGGCAATTGAAGCGGGCCACAAGTTTGTTGTGTTGCTACTTTTCCAGATACAGACCTATCCACTTTATTGGTAAGCCAATCTTTACACGCCACCGACTCCAACTGAAGCACTTGCTCAAGGTATTCTAAAAATTTATTCGGATCATATTGTACAGTCTCATATTGTGCAGGCTGTTTCTTATCAGTAATAATTGTTTTAGGAGAAGAGCCAAAAAGATGATTAACATTAAGGTCAATCGGTTTTTGTGACTGCTTACTTTTACTAAATTCTAATTTATGATCACCAGTTGCTTCTCCAATTACATAGAAGGGTGCGCGTTCGCGTTCGGAAACCTTCTGGAGTGTATCCAAATCTTTTTCACGTATACCCAAACCCATTCTTTCCTGTGATTCATTGCTGATAATTTCTTTATCAGAAAGGGTAGGGTCTCCAATGGGTAACTTGTCGATGCTGATCTTTCCACCAGTTTCTTCCAGTAATTCTGATAAGCAATTAAGGTGTCCGCCTGCGCCATGATCGTGAATGGTAATGATTGGGTTTTCATCTGCTTCAACCATAGCCCTAATCGCGTTCATCACACGTTTTTGCATTTCTGGATTCGATCGTTGGATCGCATTCAGTTCAATGGCATTTCCGTATTCTCCGGTAGCCACTGATGACACGGCACCACCACCCATTCCGATGCGGTAATTATCGCCGCCCATCAACACTATTTTATCGCCTGGTTTTAAATGACCTTTCTGACTGTCTTGTTCTTTTCCAAAACCTACGCCACCTGCAAGCATGATCACTTTGTCAAAGCCATACTTTTTGTCGTTTTCAAAATGTTCAAATGTTAAAACGCTTCCGCAGATTAGCGGTTGACCGAATTTGTTTCCAAAGTCGGATGCTCCGTCAGAAGCTTTTATTAAAATTTCTTCCGGACTCTGGTATAACCATTTCCTAGCTTCAAATTTTTTCTCCCACGATCTGCCACCATTAAGACGAGGATAGGATGTGATGTAAACTGCTGTTCCTGCCAAAGGTAAAGAGCCTTTGCCACCAGCAAGCCTGTCACGGATCTCTCCACCGGAACCAGTAGCAGCACCGTTGAAAGGTTCAACTGTAGTAGGAAAATTATGTGTTTCGGCTTTCACCGATATAACAGAATTAAATTCTTTAAAAGTAAAGTAGTCGGCTATGTCCTGGCGTGCAGGCGCAAACTGATCAATCGTTGGGCCTTTAATAAAAGCCACATTATCCTTATAAGCAGAAATCAAAAAGTTTGGATTTTCTTTAGAAGTCTTTTTGATAAGTTGAAAAAGCGTCAGCTCTTTTTCTTCGCCGTCAATAATGAATGTGCCGTTAAAAATTTTATGTCTGCAGTGTTCTGAATTGACTTGGGAGAAACCGAAGACCTCGCTATCTGTCAATTTCCTTCCCAACTGCTTACTGACGTCCTCAAGGTATAAAACCTCTTCTTTGTTTAAAGCTAAACCTTCCTTTTCACTGTATGCGGCAATGTCTTGGACTTCGATAATTGCTTGCGGCAAGTGATTGATAGTAAAAAAATTTTGATCCAACACTTTGTACAATAGCTGCAGCATCCGGTCGTGCTTTGTATTTGCGTCTGTTGTCTCCTCAAACTCCTCTATCCGCTGAATTCCATGGATGCCCATTGTTTGGGTAATCTCAACTGCATTAGTGCTCCAGGGCGTGACCATCTCTTTCCGTGGTCCAATAAATAGACCATTTAAAACATGTTCCTGCAGTGGCTTAGCACCTCCAAATAACCATACAAGCTTTTGAATATCAGTATTTTGTAAAGGCTGTGCCGAGCCAACAGCATAAAGTTTGTTGGCATCCGAACGGAAAAATAAGATCATGGATGTGGTTAGAATGAAGCTGCAAAATTAACAGCATTTTTAAGGTTTCTTAAGGGAATCGTGTAAAAAATTCGAGCTAACGCGTGAATTATGAAGACTGCCCCACTCTTAACCGCAATTTTAACCCGAATACTGCGATTAAAACCGCAATTTTTAACTAAATATTGCGACTTAAACCGCAATTATTTGTCTAATATTGGGGCATGATTAGGAGAGATTTAGTAAAACTGATAAAAAAATATCTTTTTAAAGGAAAGGTAATTCAAATAAATGGTGCACGTCAGGTTGGTAAAAGCACTTTGGTAAACGATCTTATTGATGAATATTCAGACGACGTAATTTGGCTAAATGGAGATGAAAGTGATGTTCGCCAACTGTTAACCGATACAACTACCGCTGTATTGAAGAGCATAATAGGGAATAAAAAAATTATTGTTATTGATGAAGCCCAACGCATCGAAAACATCGGGCTCACTTTAAAGCTAATGGCTGACAATCTCAAATCAGTGCAAGTTATTGCAACAGGATCATCAGCGTTTGAATTGGCAAATAGAATCAATGAACCACTTACGGGAAGGAAGTATGAATTTTTTCTCTATCCTGTTTCGTTCAGTGAGATGGTTAATCACTCAAATATCCTGGAAGAAAAGCGCCTGCTTGATCATAGACTAATTTATGGTTATTATCCTGAAATTGTTACAAAGCCTGGAGAAGAGCGCGAGCATTTATCATTGATTGCTTCAAGTTATCTATATAAAGATATTTTCAATTGGCGACAAATTAAGAAACCGGCATTGCTTGAAAACATACTTCAAGCACTCGCGCTTCAATTGGGAAATGAAGTCTCTTATCTGGAATTAGCACAATTGACGGGCTCGGATAACGAGACCGTTGAACGTTATATTGACTTACTTGAAAAATCTTTTGTAATCTTTCGATTAGGAAGTTTGAGCCGTAATCTTCGCAATGAATTAAAAAAATCTAGGAAAATCTATTTTTACGACAACGGTATTAGAAATACGATTATCAAAAATTTTAATCCCTTAGCAATGCGACAAGATGTAGGAGCTTTATGGGAGAATTTTATGATTGTAGAACGTATGAAGTTGCAAGCATACAATAATATTCAAGTTAACAAATGGTTTTGGCGCACCCATACACAACAAGAAATTGACTACATTGAAGAAGCTAACGGAAACATGAGTGCCTTCGAGTTTAAATGGATCAACAGGAATAAAGAAAAATTTCCTAACTCTTTTCTGCAGGCATATCCTGATGCGAAAACCAAACTTATTACGAAAGAGAACTATCAGGAATTTATTTACCCTTCTTGATAAATGGCAGACTCTGATAGATCATTCCGCTGTGGCCAGACTCGAGTATTTCAAATTTGTAATTCTTTAGAAGTTTTAAGAAGCCCTTCATATGCTCTGGAAGAATAACCGTATCATATTTTCCAACAATTAATGTGGTTTCGATTTTATAATCATTAATAATCTTCGCCAGCGATCTGATGCTAAACTTCAGGCGCCTGAATACAACCCAGGTGAAGTACACCCTTTTTCTTTTCGCCTCGGTGCCCATTTGATAGTCTGCAAATCTTGCCAACCCAGGATCTGCAATTTTCCATTTTACTACTGTATTGGCTAAGGTCTCAAACCAGTTGTAGTTTCCGATCATGCCTTTGAGAAACCTTCTCATAATAAAAGAAGATGTTGCAATACGATGCCATACGTTTTCCCTGATGCCATCAGGAGCGATCAAGAAAATTTTACTGACCTTGTCCGGAAAGGAATCAAGTGTTGCCAAGGCAAACTTTCCCCCCAGGCTATATCCCACAAGCGAAAATTTATCAATCCCGTTTTTGGATAGGAATATATTAAATATTTTTCTCCATGTTACTTTGTCGAGTGGTCGTTCGCCATGCGCCCAGGTACTTCTGCCATGATAGAATATATCGAAAATGAAGAGCGAATATGTTCCTGCTAACGATTGTATTAGGGGAATATAGATAGTATGGTCTTGGCCAAACCCATGGAAAAACAGTAAAATCTCTTTCCCTTCACCAGCCTTAACGTAGTGAAGCTTGCTACCTTCAAACTCTATATAATGATCTTTAATCATGTCGCGTGTATAACTGAAAAGGCACCGATTAAGGTTTCAATTCATCAACTTTACATAAATTTCAATGTTTTATAAAATAATCTTGTTTACAAGCCGTCTCTGAACAAAAAAACAGAGCAAGGTTATGGACCTGGCCATGCAATTAAAAGAACAAACATTTCTGCGCGATAAAGATAAGTTGCTTGGCTTTATCCGTAACCGTGTTTCAAGTAGTGAGGAAGCAGAAGATATTCTTCAGGATGTCTTCTATCAGTTTGTTGCTGGTTTTGATTCCATTGAATCGCTTGATCGGGTTACGTCATGGCTTTTTTCTGTTGCCAGAAATAAAATAATAGACAAGTATCGCAGAGACTCAATCAGACCACTACGTGCCGAATTTGCTTCTCAAGCGGGCACTGACGATGATTCTCCCATTAGCCTTCAGGAAATTCTACCTGATCTTGGGAACACACCTGAAGATGCTTATCTCAAAGAAATGCTTTGGGATGCTATTATGGATGCACTGGATGAGTTGCCTGCAGAGCAACGAGAAATTTTTATTCTCAATGAGTTGGAAGAAAAAAGTTTCAGGGAAATATCAGCAGAAACAGGTGTTTCTATAAACACGCTACTCTCTAGAAAGCGTTATGCGATCTTGTCGCTACGGAAAAAACTGCAAAAACTTTATGAAGAATTATGAATTGTTGAATGACGATTCCATCAAATATTTTAAGTTATGAATAAAGGTTTCAAAATAGTTAAATGGACAGTAGTGTGTGCACTTTTTGTAGTGCTCGTAGGATACATTACCATGACGCTATGGAACTGGCTTGTCCCCTCACTTTTCAACGGCCCGGCTATTTCTTTTTTGCAAGCCCTTGGACTACTCGTACTCTCTAAGATCTTATTTGGCAGCTTTGGAGGAAAGAAGTGCGGCAATCATGGCCCTGCCCAATGGAAGCATCGGTATTATGAGAAGTTATCTTCTATGACTCCGGAGGAAAAGGAGAGATTTAAATCGAGGATGCAGGAGAAATGGTGTTCAAACAAGAAAAACACTTCAGCTTAAAATTTAAACGGTTCAATCGATTTAAACCGGGTTTGGTCAAATTTTAACTTAAAAATTTTAGAAAAAGATCAACCTAGCGGAAGATTTCGCGTTAAAGGAAACGATGGAAACTTTACAAATGATAAAAGTTTCCGTAGTTTTGCTCGCTGATGGAAGAAATCAATATAAAAAGTAGAATAATAAAAGGAGCGGATGATCTCTTTACTAAGTACGGAGTAAGGAGCATTTCCATGGATGACATTGCCCGCCACCTGTCGGTTTCAAAGAAAACCCTTTATCAACATTTTGCTGATAAGGAAGACATTGTTACGCTGGCTTGTAAGGCGCATTTAGACAAACATACAAAAGAGATCGACGAGATTAAGGATAACGCCAAAAATGCGATTGAAGAGCTGGCTAACTTATCGGTATGCTTGAAGAAGAATATGCAGGATATGAACCCATCGCTTTTGTTTGATTTAAAAAAATATCATCCTAAAGCATGGAGTGTGTGGCTTGATCATAAAAATAAATTTGTTAGAGATTCAGTTGTAAGAAATATTAAGCAAGGCATAGAGGAAGGTTACTACCGTCCGGAAATAAACGGACAAGTGATAGCAGCGATCCGGCTTGAGTTATTACAACTGGCATTTGACGAAGAGGTTTTTCCGAGAGAGAAGTTTAGGCTAAGCGAAGTGCACATAGAAATATTCGATCATTTTGTTTATGGACTCGTTACCGAGAAAGGAAGAAAGCTATATCAGAAATATAAAGAGAAAGTCAATAACCATCAACCTACAACCATTTTATAACATGAGGCGATTATATCAGTTTTTAATTTTTAGTTTGATTTTACCTGTTGTCAGTTTTGCGCAGGAAAACCAGGAAGGACAGGCATTTACACTAGACCAGTGTATTACATATGCGTTGGAGAATTCAGCAACAATTAAGAATGCTGTATTGGATGAAAGGATTGCTGATGCGCGTGTTAAAGAAACAAGAGGTATTGGATTACCACAGATAGATGGAAGTGTTTCAGTACAGCACAATTCAAAACTACCAAGATTCTTTGCTACAAAACAAACAGCATTTGGGTTTTCAGGCATGGCTCCTGAAGAATATGATAATTTTTTGCCTGGAGTACCAGATGATGCAGTGGTAGCTTCAAGAAACTTTTTTCAGTTGCCTTCTGCAGGCAGCGCTAATCTTGCAATCAATCAATTGCTTTTCAACAGTTCGTATTTAGTGGGACTAAAAGCAGCAAGTACCTATCGTCAGCTTTCTGCTAAAACCACACAACAAACTAAGGAGCAAACAATTGAGCAGGTGACCAAAGCTTATTACGGTGTTCTGATCAACAAAGACAGGATGAAGCTTTTTGATAACAATATCAATAGGGTTGACTCGCTTTTAGCCACAACAAAAGCTTTAAATCAAAATGGCTTTGCTGAAGGAATTGATGTGGATAGAATCCAGGTGTCGCTAAATAATCTTATTGCTGAACGGGATAAGTTTTATAACCTTCAGGAGCTTTCCCTTCAGTTATTAAAATTCCAGATGAATTATCCGATGAATGAACAAATTGTTGTTGCAGGAGACATTTCATCTTTAAACGTTGATGAGAGGTTGCTAGACACATATTCTGCTGATTGGAATTATGCATCACGAACTGATTATAGTATTCTGGAAACGAACAAAGCATTGCTTTCGCTGGATCTAAAAAACAAGTATTCAACTTCGCTGCCAAGTCTTGCCGCCTTTGCGAACCTTGGATACGCAACCCAGTCTCCCAATATTAGCGGAGTTTTTAAAACTGAGACAAACATAAATGATAACGGAACTATTGGTCCCGATAAATGGTATCCTGCAATATCATTCGGACTATCGTTAAATGTTCCCCTGTTTAGTGGCCTACAAAGGAATTATCGCGTTCAACAGGCGAAGCTTGAATTGCAAAAAATTGAAAACAGCTTTACTTCATTAAAGTCAGCAATTGATATAGAGGTTAAGCAATCAGCCATTAATTATCTAAATGCGGTGACTTCATTAAAATCGCAGGATGCAAATAAAAATCTTGCTCAAAATGTAGCACGCGTTACTAAAATAAAGTATGAGCAGGGAGTAGGGTCTAACATCGAAGTAATCGATGCTGAAAGTAGTTTGCGTGAAGCACAAATAAATTATTACAGTGCATTATATGATGCATTGGTAGCTAAAGTAGACCTCGATAAAGCTTATGGAAAACTATTACCTCAATCAACTCAAGAAACTAAATAATATGCCCCACGCAATAAACATCCTATATATGAAATCGAATATTATTAATCGTTTATTTGTCGCCATTGCTGTAGCCGGGTTACTGGCAGCATGCAGTGCCGCGTCACCTGATGATGACAAAAAAGCTCGTCTAGAAAAGTTAAAGAAAGAGCAGGCTGACCTTGCTAAAGAAATAACAAATCTTGAAGCAGAGATCAGTAAAGAGAATCCAGAAGCTTCAAACGTAAGAGCTAAAGAAGTATCAGTTGCTGAGGTTGCTCCACAAAAGTTTGATCATTATGTCCAGACGCAGGGAAGAATTGAATCTGAAAATGACATTCTTGTTAGTGCGAAATCGATGGGTGTAGTAAACCAGGTTTTTGTAAATGAAGGTGCACAGGTTTCTAAGGGCCAGACGCTTGCTCAGATTGACAACTCTGTTATTGTAAGAAGCATTGAATCAATGGAGTCACAGCTTGAGCTTGCAAAATCAGTTTACGAACGTCAGGAAAATTTATGGAAGCAGAAAATCGGAACAGAAGTTCAATACCTTCAGGCAAAGACAAGCAAAGAAAGTCTGGAAAAACAGATTGCATCATTACGCGAGCAAAATGAAATGTACAAAATCAAAGCACCGATTTCAGGAGTGGTTGATGAAGTTCATGTAAAGGTAGGAGAGAACATTGCACCGGGGATGCCTGCAGCAAGAGTGGTAAACACTAGCAACTTAAAATTGATTGCAAGTGTGTCTGAAGCCTATGTTACCAATATTAAAAAAGGTAACAAAGTTGTGGTTAGCATTCCGGAACTTAAACAAGAGATAGAGGCGAAGGTAACTTTTGTAGGAAGAACAATAGATCCGTTGTCACGTACTTTTAATGTAGAAGTTAACCTGAATAGCAAAGCTGAATTGCGTCCTAATATGACAGCAACTGTAAAAGTTGTATTTGCTTCAGAAGATCAGGCATTAGTTGTTCCGGTTAATATAATCCAGCAAATCAATCAGGAAAGAGTGGTGTACGTGGCAGAAGCAGACGGCAAGAATACAGTAGCCAAAAGAAAAGTTGTTACTGTCGAAGGTGTATTCGGAAGTTCAGCTCAGGTTAAGGGTTTAGCTGCGGGTGATAAAATCATCACTGTAGGATATCAGGGACTTAACGATGGCGATTATATAAAAATTTAAATTTATGATCAGCTTTTAAAGAAGCTATATCATAATTCTCTAACTCTATTTTATTTATGCAAGACATAGAAAAAGAATTTAAACCTACCAGTTGGGCGATTGACAATAAAGTCAGCATTTACGTTGCGACCGCGGTGATCTGCCTCACTGGTATTATGACTTATTTTGGGCTTCCCAAGGAAAATTTTCCTGAAGTTGTTTTCCCACAAATATATGTAGCAACACCATATCCCGGTGCCGCCCCTACAGACATTGAAAACCTGATTACGAAACAAATCGAAAAACAGGTGAAGTCTATTGCAGGTGTTAAGAAAATCACTAGCAATTCCGTTCAAGATTTTTCAAATGTAATTATTGAATTTGAAACGGATGTGGATGTGGATAAAGCTAAGCAGGAAGTGAAGGATGCAGTAGACAGAGCAAAACCTGATCTTCCTAACAACCTTCCCGATGATCCGGAAGTAATCGATATCGATATTTCTGAAGCACCCATTATGTTCGTAAACCTTTCTGGCGACTACGATTTGCAAACACTGAAACGTTATGCCGAATTGCTTCAGGACCGATTTGAAGCATTGAAGGAGGTCAGAAGGGTTGATATCGTAGGAGCACTTGATCGTGAAATCCAGATTAACGTTGATCTTTACAAAGCTTCACTGGCAGGTGTGAGCCTTGATGATATTGCTCAGACTATTGGTGGAGAAAATGTTTTGATGCCAGGTGGTCAGGTTGCAGTGGGTGGTATGAAACGCTCCATCAGTGTAAACGGAGAATATACCAACGCTGAAGAAATTGGAAACACAGTTATTGGTTCCATTCGCGGTGGCAAGGTATATCTGAAAGATGTTGCTGAAGTAATTGACACTAATAAAGAACAGGAGAGTTTTGCGCGTCTTGATAAAAAGAACGTAATCACACTAAATATTATCAAAAGAAATGGCGAAAACCTGATTGATGCTTCTGACGGTGTAAAGGCAATTATTGCGGAGTACGAAAACGGTATTCTACCAAAAGGACTTGGTGTAACGGTAACTGCTGACCAATCTGAAAATACGAGAACTACCCTTCACGATCTGATCAATACGATTATCATTGGTTTCGTTCTGGTGACAATTATCCTGATGTTTTTCATGGGCGTGACTAATGCGGTCTTTGTAGGGCTATCAGTGCCGATATCTAGCTTCATTGCATTCCTGGTATTTCCCGCAATCGGTTTTACATTGAATATGATGACGTTGTTTTCCTTCCTGCTCGCGTTGGGTATCGTTGTGGATGACGCTATTGTGGTAATTGAAAATACGCACCGCGTATTTGACAATGGAAAAGTGCCGATTCGTAAGGCGGCAAAAATTGCAGCTGGTGAAGTTTTCCTACCAGTATTTACTGGAACAATGGTTGTGCTGGCGCCTTTCATTCCTCTCGCGTTTTGGCCAGGTGTGATTGGCAAGTTTATGATGTATTTACCGATTACCCTTATCGTTGCATTGCTTGCCTCTCTTTTGGTTGCATATATCATCAATCCAGTATTTGCAGCTGATTTTATGAAGCCGCATCACCATGATCATGAGGACGAAAAGAAGCCTAAGTTTACCAAGGGAGTTAAGATTACCGCTATTGTTTTCGGCGCCATTGCCTTACTGTTTTACATCACTGGTTCAATTGGGCTTGGTAACTTCACAGTGTTTCTTTTCCTGCTGTATATACTGCATCATTTCTTTATCAAAAGAACAATCAGTACGTTTCAAACTTCAACATGGCCAAAGGTTCAGCGTGGTTATAGCAGATTGATAACATGGTGCCTACACAGATACAGACCTATTTGGGTTGTAAGTGCTGTGATCGGGTTATTTATTTTCTCGATCGTATTCACGGCTATTCGTAAACCTCCAGTTGCGTTCTTCCCGACAGGAGATCCCAACTTTATCTATGCTTATATTAGGATGCCTATTGGTACTGATCAGTTAGTTACCGACTCGATAACAAAGATTGTAGAGGATAAAGTTATTAACGTGATGGGTAAAGACAATAAAATTGTAGAGTCTGTTATCTCAAACGTAGCTATTGGTGCAAGTGAAAATCCATTTGATGTAGGTGGACAAACAAGCCCTCATCTTGGTAAAGTATCTGTTGCCTTTGTAAAATTTGCTGAGCGTGACGGGCAATCTACTCGTGAATACCTAAATACAATTCGTAAATCTGTTCAAGGTATAAAAGGTGCCGAGATCTCTGTAGATCAGGAGCAAGGTGGTCCTCCAACAGGTAAACCAGTAAACATTGAGGTGACAGCTGACGACTTTGATTTGTTAGTGAAAACCGCGAATGAAGTGAGACGATATCTTGTAGCACAGCAAGTGCCAGGAGTAGAAGAGCTTAAATCTGATTTTCAAAGTGACAAGCCCGAGATTGTAATTAGTATTGATAGAGAAAAGGCAAATCGTGAAGGAATTTCGACTGCTCAAATTGGAAGATCAATCGGTACAGCAGTTTATGGTTATGAAGTTTCAAAGTTCAGAGATGAGAATGATGATTATCCAATTGAACTTCGTATTAAGAAGGATCAAAGAAATGACATCAACACTTTGATGAACCTTCCTGTAACTTACAGAGATATGGCAATGGGAGGAGCAGTAAGGCAAGTTCCTTTGTCTGCTGTTGCAAAGATTGAATACTCAAACTCTTATGCTGGTATTAAGAGAATAGATCAGAAACGTGTCGTTTCGATTTCTTCAAATGTTCTCGCTGATTATAACGCGAATGATGTAGTGGCTGATATCCAGAATCGTCTGAATGAATTTTCAGTTCCAGATGGCGTTACCGTTAAAATGACAGGTGAGCAGGAAGATCAGGCTGAAACGATGGCTTTCTTAGGAGGTGCATTCGGACTTGCTTTCTTATTGATGATCATGATCCTTGTGATACAATTTAACTCTATCAGTAAACCAATTATTATCATATCAGAAATTGTGTTCAGTATCATAGGAGTGTTAATAGGTTTTTCTTTATTCAAGATGGAGATTTCTATTATCATGACAGGTGTGGGTATTATGGCACTCGCAGGTCTGGTGGTTCGCAATGGTATTTTGCTTGTGGAGTTCACAGAATTACTCAGATCACAAGGTATGGGACTATATGAATCTATCATCGAGGCAGCAAAGACTCGTATGACGCCCGTTATGCTTACTACGATGGCTGCAACAATTGGACTAATACCACTTGCAGTTGGATTGAATATCGATTTCGTGACATTGTTTACAGAGCTAAATCCTCACATCTTTTTCGGAGGTGATAACGTTGCCTTTTGGGGACCACTTTCATGGACGATGATTTTCGGTTTGATCTTCGGTACGATTTTAACATTGATTCTAGTGCCAGTGTTATATCTGCTGTTTGAAAAACTTAAGCAGCGTCTCTTTAAAAAGAGACAAGCTCCTGCAGCTGATAGCCACGGTGCTGTTGCATTGAACTAAAGGAAACTAAATTTAATAGAAAGTCGTCTTACACCCTAAGGCGACTTTTTTTATGAAAGCACGAATCATGACATTTATCTTATTCATCATTTTATTCTTTCTCATAGACATCTATCTGTTTCAGGCGGTGTTGGCAGTGAGCAAGCATTGGTCTCCATTGTGGAAAAATATTATCCGTTATGGATTCTGGGTGCCAACTGTTTTTTCTGTCATGGCTGTGCTATGGTGGGTGTTTGGAAATTTGAATCAGACTGGCGGTAATACAAGAAGTTTTATCCTAACAGGCTTATTCGCAATATACTTTTCAAAGATTTTCGGTATCCTCATCCTTTTCATTGATGACATTCAGCGCGGTATCAAACTTGCCGCTCAATTCCTTTACCGGGGAGAGAGCACAGGACTACCCGGTAGACCAATACCACGTTCAGAATTTTTAACAAAAGCAGCACTGGTAGCAACAAGCATTCCATTTGGTGCGATGGCTTATGGCGTCATATCAGGCGCACACGATTATCGTATAAGACGAGTTACGGTCAAGTTACCAAACCTTCCAAAATCTTTTGACGGCATGCGTATAGGTCAGCTGTCTGATATTCATTCCGGTAGTTTTTTTAATAAGACTGCCGTAAAGGGAGGCGTTGAGATGATGTTGAATGAGAAACCGGATGTTATCTTTTTCACAGGTGATTTGGTGAACAACGCTGCGTGGGAGGTAAAAGATTATATCGACATTTTTGGTAAGTTGAAAGCTCCACTAGGTGTTTTCAGTGTAACGGGCAATCATGATTATGGTGACTATGAAAGTTGGGAATCAGTAGAGGCAAAAAGAAATAACTTTAGAAATCTTGTTCAAGCCCATAAGGAAATGAAGTTTGATATTCTAATGAATGAACATCGCTTCATTACACAACAAGGTGAAAAGATTGCTATTATAGGAAATGAGAATTGGGGAGCAGGAAGATTTTCGAAATATGGAAAACTAGACCAGGCGTATCAGGGAACTGACGATGCTTCCGTAAAACTTTTGTTGTCACATGATCCAAGTCATTGGGATGCACAAGTAAGACCCGGTTATTCTGATATTGATATTATGTTCTCCGGTCATACACATGGTTTTCAATTTGGTGTTGAAATAGGAGGGATCAAATGGAGTCCATCCCAATATGTGTACAAGCAGTGGGCTGGATTATATCAGGAAGGAAAGCAATATCTTTATGTTAACCGCGGTTTCGGATATCTTGGCTATCCTGGAAGAATTGGAATGCCGCCTGAGTTAACGATTATGGAATTGAAGAGAGCTTAATTGATGTGCTGATGTTTTAATGTGTTGAGGTGATGCAGATTATTTCTTCTCTACTTCGTGACCTCCAAATTCATTTCTTAGTGCAGCCACTATTTTACCTGAGAAAGTATCATCCTCAAGTGAACGATATCGCATCAATACGGAAAGTGCAATTACCGGGGTGGCTATTTGTCTTTCGAGAGCAGTTTCGAGCGTCCATTTGCCTTCCCCTGATGAATGCATTACCCCTTTTATAGATTCTAACTTTGGATCTTTTGATAAAGCATTTTCTGTAAGCTCCATGAGCCAGCTGCGTACAACAGAACCGTGATTCCAGACTTTCGCAACAGATTTCAAATCAAGGTTGAATTCACTTTTATGCATTACTTCGAAGCCTTCTGCAATGGCTTGCATCATTCCATATTCAATTCCATTATGAATCATTTTTACAAAATGACCTGAACCGGAAGGTCCGCAGTATAAATATCCATCAGGGAGAGAGATGTCTTTAAATAATGGTTCACAGAAGTCGAATGCTTCTTTCTTTCCACCAATCATTGCACACACACCATTCAGTGCTCCTTCCATTCCTCCACTTGTACCACAATCAAGGTAATCGATACCGATTTGTGAAAGGTCTTTCGATCTTCGAATAGAATCTTTATATAAAGAATTACCACCATCAATAATGACATCGCCTTTTGACAACAATGTTTTTAATGTTTCAATCGCTTTATCTACAGCATCACCTGCTGGAATCATTAGCCAGATCACTTTCTTACTCGTAAACTTTTTAGTTAACTGCTCCAATGAGTTGGCAGTCGTAATTCCTTTTTCACCAATTGATTTTAAAGATGAAGCATTCAGATCAAAAGCAATTACTTCATGTTTATGACCATGTATATTTAAGGCAAGATTAAATCCCATTTTACCCAGACCTACTAATCCTATTTGCATGTTGTTGGCTTTTTATTTTTCAAGTTACTGATTTAATCTGTTCTTCATGAGTACCGATAAACTTTTATACAACTCAAGATAGAACAGATAATGTTTTTGATAATAATCAAAATATTGTGGTTCAGGATGTATCTCTTTGATTCCTTTTGATTTTAAGTCAGTATAATCAGTGATCATCCCTGTTGTTTTCAAACCCATGTATGCTGCGCCGAGTGCGGAGGCATCACTTGTATTGATGAGGCAGATTCTCTTCCCAAAAATATTGGCAAGGATTTGCAGCCATTCTGTTGAATGAACAAAACCACCACTCACATTGATCTGCTCAATATCCAAGCCCAACTTCTCCATGTTTTCCCCAATGTTATACAATGCCATAGAGACGCCTTCAAGCACGGCCCTTGTAAAATACGCCTGTGTATGATGGGTTTTAATTCCAAAGAACACACCACATGCACCACTGTTCCAGATAGGGGCCCGCTCTCCTAGTATAAAAGGAAGAAACATTAATCCATCAGAACCTATTGGCGTGGCTTTAGTTTTGGCAAGTAATTCATGATAATCGTTTGATGTACTTAATTTCTTTCCCAGAAAACTTTCTGCATACCACTTCAGCACAATGCCTCCATTGTTGGTTGGCCCTCCACAAATAAATGTGTCCTTATCAAGCCGGTAATTGAAAGTCATCGCATCAAAATTGTAGAGAGGAGTCTTACTGGCTACGCGTATGGCACCACTTGTTCCGATAGTAAGTGCAGCAACTCCCGGTTCAGTGGCGAAGCTTCCAAGGTTTGCCATGCAACCATCACTTGCGCCAATCATAAAAGTTGTTGCTTCTTCAATGCCTAATTCGTTGGCCAATGAAGGAGTCACCCCTCTTCGGATATAACTTGTATCAACAAGCGTTGAAACTTGTTCGTTAGAAATTCCAGCAAGATCAAGTGCGTTGTTGTTCCACGTAAGCGCTTGAATATCCATCAACCCTGTAGCAGATGCAATGGAATAATCTACCTCATATGTATTAAATAGTTTATACCAGATGTACTCTTTAATCGAAATGAATTTTACTGCTTCTTTAAATAATTCAGCTTGATGCTCTTTAAACCAAATGATCTTGCACAAGGGAGACATTGCATGAATAGGGGTGCCTGTTTCTTCATAAATAGATTTTCCTGCAGGCGATGTTTTGATTTTTTCTGCGATATCACTTGCACGATTATCAGCCCAAGTGATCATTCCAGTTAGTGGCTGATTTTGTTTATCTATTAAGATGAGACTATGCATCGCAGCGCTTAACGCAATGCCTGATGGTTTTGATTGCAAAGTATTTACAACCTGGGTAACACACAGTACAAAAGCCTTCCAAATCGTTTCAGGATCTTGCTCGCAATATTCCTCTTGGGGATGAACAGTAATGTAAGGATTTTGGGCAGAGGTAAGTACTGTTCCGGTGCTGTCTACCGCAAGTGCTTTCGTGCTTCCTGTACCTATATCAATGCCAATGAAATATTCTGCCATCCTTATTATTTGGCAACAATATAAAAAGTTTCCGGTGCAATTAGATGTCCTACCTGTTTGATTGATACAATTGTTCCTTCTCCATTACAACGAAGGTAAAGTGAGTTAGTCCTTAGTGCGCCTTTATATTTGGTAATATTATTCCTTAAGATGATAATGAAGAGATGGATTTTGAAATTCGTCAAGCAAGTTTAGATGACCACAAAAATAAAACTGCCTTCCCAATTGGGAAGGCAGAAGAAGGATTTTAACAATATCGATTAAATATTAATAGTCGTTATTATTGCTTCTGCGGTTGAAACCACCGCCACCGCCACCACCACTTCTATAACCACCACCGCCACTACGTGGCTCGTCAGTTTTTGGTCTGGCTTCGTTTACAACTAAAGTCTTACCTAAGAAATTGAAACCGTTCAGGCTTGTGATCGCCTGGCGTCCAGCTGTATCATCAGCCATTTCGATAAAACCGAAACCGCGACTGCGCTGTGTAACTTTGTCCATGATGATCTTGGCAGAAGAAACTTCGCCATACTCTTCGAATAATCCCTTCAATTCCTGTTCGGATGCCTTAAAAGGGATGTTGGCAACATAAATGTTCATTTGTAAAAAAAGATAAATGAGAAAATAAAACTAGTGTGAACCGACAGCTTCGACTGGTACTGCACTTTTTATTGAGAAGTCGCAGAAAAAGAAATCCGTTCAACAGTATAAAGATATAAAAAAAATGATAACACAAGCTTAACAGAAGCGGCTAACCATGGTTAAGTTATGCCATTACAGCTACTGTAGACAGCACTTTTTCAGCAAAAACTGGGTTTCCGGTAACGTTGGCTGCTTTTTTTGCTTCTTCCGTTGTAAATCCTTTTGTAAACAATTTCCAGGCGTCTTCCTGATTAATTATAACTTGTGAATCAAAATCACTCTTTCCCGCTAAGTCCCAGGTAGTTTTTCCTTTCTTTAAATACCAGTTTCCACCAGCTTCACCAGTTATCTCAATATTCACAACGGTGTTCTCATCTGATAATATATTTCGAAAAGAATGGGGTAGTGCCCTCATAAAAGTATCAAGTACTGGAAAGTATAATTCTCTCGTCATGATGCCATCTATGTTTACAGCTTCTCTTATCTGCTGTTGATGATGCCATTTTTCTGTATACTCTCTCGCGATGTGAAACCAATTTTGTGACTGTTTTTCACCTGCCCAATCAACAGGAAAAATTGATGGCGAAAATAAATTAAGCGTTAAAATATGGTCATTGTATTCCAGCCCTGTTTTCTCGAGAAGGTTGATAATAACTTTCGGACTTAATCTTCTTGAAGCTTTTACCCAATCTGCATTTAATTGGTTTAGGTAGTTCAAAAGGTCCTGATAAGTATTGATGTTCTCTGGTTTTTCACCAAAAAACTGATCTCTCGACATCGACAACGTTCTCAGGTTTCCATCCAACAGATGTGCTGCAATGTCTTTTACTTTCCAAAGTTTCGCTCTCGTTTGTTTTTCCCAATCGGTAGCAGAAAGAGATCCCAACATCTCAATCAACTTTTTATCAAGTATTGAAAATAAGTGAGTTGTTTTTATTGAGGCTTCCATATTGGAGATATGCCTTGGTTCTTCTAATGCTTGTTCCGGAATATCGCTCTGAAAATTATTACAAACAGAATTCCTCCTATACACATTACGACCAGTACCTCGGGTGTTATATATTTTACAGCGTGCATTTCTAAAGACGGATGAGTAGCTGCAATTTAATATCGTTTTTCGTATTTTCAGAAATCTTTTGTAAGCCGGTGCCTATCTCATCTTTATTACTGTATGCCGTTCTTGCATATCTTATCCAAGCACTTAATCGCTTACTGAATTTGTATTCAACAAGGGCATAATTTCTGACACCAACGCCATCTAAAGCTGGCAATGAGAAAGCAAGCCATACATCATTTTCATACACATATTGGCGGTTATCGTAGTCTTCTGTATCGAATAGTGCATGCCGTGCAGAGACTTCAAGTTTTCCAAAATCAATAATGACATCTTGTAAGAGCGCCATACCATGTGTTCGCGATGCGTCGAAATTGTAGTCGCTAAATTGTGCTCTTGTTTTCATTCGTACTTGAGGGTGAACGGTGTAGTCAAGGTTGATCCACAGATTTCGCTTTACTCCCTTCTCAATTTCATATAGATTATACACTTCAGAAGAATTCCTTTCTTTAGTTTCTTGCCTGAACTGAACAAATGTTATAATTTTTTTTGCTGGCTGATAGTTAAAACGTAACAGATATTCGCTCCCGATAGATGGGGCGTAAGTTCTATATTTAAGCCAAGGAAAAGTAAACAGATCTGCATAGCCTGCGATATTATATTTTCGATTGAAACGACATTTAAGACCCCAATAAACTCCGCGTTCATTTTGTGTAACTGTATTTTCTGAAAACCCATTTGCGTAAAAGGGATAAAAATCTTTATCATACCTTCTATACAAAAGAGATAAGTCTAGTTTGGAATTGAGACTTGCTAATACTCCTCCAACAGAAGCGAATCCACCATCAAAGGATTTAGCAGTCTCTGTAAAAAGCGTGAAGTTTCTTACGGTATAATTTATAAAAATGCTGGCATTCAAATTTTCTTCGCCATGAAAACTGAATTGATTATACGCTGTTGCTTTCTTTTCTACCGGGATATTGAAATGAATTGTTTGAAAGATTAATCCCGCATCTAATCCGCGGTACTTATAGTTTACAATGCTACCATAGTTTTGTTCACGAATTTGCTTGCGTTGCTCAAGTTCTCTTTCGCTTCGATGTAAGCCTGTAACACTAATAGTCGAAAAAGTTGGATCTTCCTGACCTTCGACATTGGCGTCTCTAAAAGTATTGGAATAAAATCCTGAAAGGAAAATTCTTTTTCCGATAAGATATGTAAATGCGCCACCTCTTAAGTAGCCAGCTTCGTTAACGGAAGTGTAAGGTAAAAGGCCAATGTTACTTTTTCTTGTCGTGATCACTGTCTCTCCACCTTTTCCAAGACCAAAAGCATTGCCCAGCACAAGGCCCTGGCCAAACTGGTATTGGAAATCTCCTAGGATAAGTGACTTTAATTTCTTCTTATTGACAATTTGCAAGTGGTAGGACAAGTAATCAAATCCATATTGATAATTTTTAGGATTCCATTGCACCGCTTCACCCTGATCTTTTTCGGCAGTGAAACCGAAGCTGTAATCATTTGGAATACTGTTCTTAAAGCGATAGTATAATTTGTCGGGGCTTCCCTTAAAGGCATTGTTATTACCATCATTTTCATAGCCAGCGCTTTTCTCCAATGTACGCTCGTACCTTGCAATGAAGTAGCTGTTGTTATTATGAAGCATTCTCTTAATTAATGCGCTACTACTTGAAGTTGAAACATCCGTAGCAACAACAAATGGAATTATTTTTTGAATCGTTAAGAGATCAAAATCAGGAATGGATTGCAGCTCATAAATGCTCAGCAAATTTCCATTCTCCTTCCTGTACTTAAACAGTTGATCAAGTTGATTTTCTGAAAGAATATTTAGCAGACGTAATTCTTCAGGGGTAGCACTGTTAATATTGAGAGGATTTGAAAATAATTGCACATAGTTCTCATAAATATCCTCGAAGTTTAGATCCTCATCTTGATAGCTAACGAGGTCATCTGTCAATCTTGAAAAATCAATTGTGCTTCTCGGATATTCCTGTGATAGACCGAGGAAAGAAGAAGTAACAAAAAATGAAGTGATGATTGCTCTCATCGCTTTTTGAAATGATAGGTGACAGCAGCCTGATGGTTGAATCCTATTTGAAAATCATATTCGAATCCATAATTAAGGTTGAACCGGTGAGGTGTAAAACCAGCACCAAAAAATGCAGCTTCAGGGTTTATATTAAAGCCTGTTCTTAGAGAGAATTTTTTACTAAAGAGATATTCTAAACCCCATTTCACTATAGCATCATATGCTAGCTGTTTTTCAACCTCCCCACACATAATTAGTTTAGATGAAGGTTTGAAAGCGAGACCTGCATGAAGTCGCGTAGGGACACGTTCACTTTTATCAAGCCTTGATATTATTGGCTGATTAATATTAAGGATATGAGCGCCTACATCAAGTTGTGGTGTTATGGTTGCGATTCCACCAAAGCTTACAGTAACTACGCCCGCACTACCGTATCCTTCAGCTTGGTATTGCACATAGTTGACCTTCAACCCCAAAGAGGCCAACCCAAATTTATTACTGTAGCCCGCAGAAATTATTTGCTCATTGTAGAGGTTATCACCAAAACGAAATACGCCAATTCCGGCCACGCCTACTTTTAGTGGTGTGGAGAAAACAGCAGCCATCCTGTTAAATTCTTGTAATGACGGATAAGCTTGATAAGAAAACGCTGCAGTGGTATTTTCAACAGCCGAAAGACCACCGATGTTATTAAATAATGACCATTCGTCTTTAAGGCAAGCCGAAGTATAGCCCATGCCCATAGATCTTGCGCCCATGAGAATAGAAGCGCTTTGTGCAGTAACAGTGGAGTACACACAAAAAACTATTGCAGCAAGCAATGAGGTCTTAATAACCAGAGGGTTTAATTCAATGATTATGAAATTAAAGAATTAGCTTGAAGAGTGCAAGAAGGAGGGCAGTCAATTTGTCAAATTGGCTAGCCTTTAGGATTAAACCGTATAGCCAGTCTCATTCATCTTTCCTTCGTCTTAGCTTCGTGCTAGCTTCGTCCGAGCTTCGTGCTCAAAATCCTACGTCCCTATTCTCAAAAACCTTGAATACGGCACTAAATGCATGATGCCAGTTTGGCATGGCTACTAAAAATCATGACACAGTCTTCGCTCTGTGTTCGCTTAGTCTTCGCTGTCAGTTCGGATAAGAAGGAATATTGAACTAGACCTCAAACGTTGGGTTACCTAGAACTCGCGTTTTACGTGAAAGAAGAACCCTTTCTCCGCTTCTGCATTGATGGAATATTCGAAGCGTAAAACGAGATCATAAAAACCGACTACATCCAATCCAAAGCCACCTCCGGAAAGTAATTTATCGGACAGTCTTGTGTTTACATTTTGTGCTTCATAATCGGGGTAGTTTTTCACGTATCCGAAGTCAGCATACGTTTTTAAATAAATTGATAGCGGAATGTGCTTGAATTGATCCAAAGGCATAGCATTCCACCTGTATTTTCTCGATAAGATTAATTTCTTGAACGTGGTTTTGTTCATGACGTAATAGGGACCTTCAATAACATAAACTTCATAGCCCCGAATGAATTGTTTCCTCAAGCCAAGCACACCAAAATTTATATATGATATATCTTGAGGATTGCTCCAATAGCCTACCAAGTTGTTTGATAAATAATAGTTTTTCTTAAGATCAAAGTATTTTGAATACTGTAAAAGAAGCTCGGTTTTTTTAAAGTTATCGCTTTCAAGAATTCCATTCCGTGTAACCTCTGCATTGAACTGATGGCCTTTTAGCGGATAAGAAACAAGGTCTCTATGATCTGAATTAAAAATATAGGACAGCGAAGTATACTGCTGCATCAGAATTTCATTTTTAAGATAGATCGGATTAAGCAATTTAATTGTGTCGCTGATGTTAGTGTTAACAAACTGGGCTTTTATAAAATGTGTTTGATAAAAAGAGTTTCGATAAGAATAGGTAAGTGCAACGAAACGGTTTGACCGGAGAATGTCTTCATTTTTAATGAATTCATACTTGTGGTTTATAGTGCGAAAGGCAACATTTTTCGTTTCAAAAAATCCCATTTCAACTGTAAAGCCTTGTTTTTGTTTCTGGTCTATGTACGGAAACCGATACATCAGTTCAAGCCTTCGTTGGAAACCAAATTGTGCATGAAATCTCAATGTTTCATTCCTACCTCGCATATTGTATTGGTACAAACGCAGCCCGTAATTAATTCTCTTAAAATCGTGATTGTAAGTTTGCCACCATTCATTGAAGTTTCTATCCGCAATGTCGAAGAGGGGTGCGGGGAATGTATACCAGCGTTCGTTTACATCTACAACTAAATCAAATCTAAGCGGCTCTATTTCTATGGTGCGGATCTCAACGGTATTGAATAGACGCGTATTTAAAAGCTTCTTCCGATCGAGATCTATAATCCCGAACAGATCATCACTATAAAAAATGTCGCCTTGTTTTAAAGTTAGTTCACGCAGAATAATCTTGTCCCTGGTTATTCTGTTACCTGTAATGAAGATCCTGTTGATGGTAACAAACTCACCTTGCTTGATGGTGTCGCGTGATGTTAGCGCAGCATTGACGCGCTTTTTAAAAGATAAACTGTCCTGGCTTTTACCGGAAACCTGATCTGTCGAGAAAAAGTTAAGACAAAGAAAAATTATAGCCAGCATCACTAAAAAATAAGACTTCCCACCGCACAACAACGATATACTTTAAGCAATCATGTTACTCGATGGTTTTATTTCTATAAGAATATATTAGAATGAAAATGCCTGCAATAACAAGTGGAATACTGAGGATCTGCCCCATGTTTAAAGGCAACTCGTCTTCAAATGAAACCTGATTTTCTTTTAAGAATTCGTACATTATTCTCAGCCCGAAACAAATGATCAAGAATAAGCCAAGTAATCTGCCGGGCGGCAACTTCTCTTTATAACGCGCCCAGATGCTATACAGGAAAAGGAATAAAAAGAGGGAAGAAATGGACTCATACAATTGAGCCGCATGCCGGGAGATGCCGAAGGTATTTACTCTCGCAGCTAAAGTACCGTCTTTTTGAGGAGCGAGCTGGTAATCGAGTTCTCCAGGTCCTTCATCGAAGTACTCGTACAGGCGGTTTGATAACAAATCTTTCACGCTGTATTGAAGTAAGTTTACAGCTTGAGATTCCTGAACGCCTGGCTTGAAAAAAATATAAATAGATAATGGTACTCTTCCGTTGCTTCCTCTTGGCAATGAATCGTTTTTCTTATACTCGACTGATTCAACAATTTCTTTGGAATCAATTTTTCGTTCTTCTATAGATTCAGTGAATTTGTTAACGAAAATGACTCCGACAGGGCTATCCGTTGGAAGGCCTATGATTTCTGAGTTAAAGAAATTTCCAAGTCTTATTAATACTGCCGTAAAAGCAACGAGGATAACAATGCGATCTACAACTTGGAGATAAGTTTGCCCTGGCTTTTTCTTTCGACTATACAGCCACAATGCAGTTAAAATTCCAATGGCTGCTCCATGGCTGGCTAATCCCTGGAGACCAGTAAACTTAAAGGGACTAAATTGAAAGGGAAGAAAAACACTTAACGGTTCCTCCCAAAGAATCTCGGGCTGATAAAAAATAATATGACCTAACCGGGCTCCGACAATAGTGGCAATAACCATGTATATCGTAAGTGTATCAACGTCTTTTTCAGGTTTGCCTTCCTTGCGATACATGTAATAAAGAATCTGCTGGGTGATAAGAAACCCCAACGCGAAGAATAAACCGTACCAGCGAAGTGAAAACGTACCAAAGGAAAAGATCTCCGGACTTCCGTTCCAAATGATGTAACTCAGTATAGCCATAACAACAAATATAACAGGGATTGGCCATTTAGGCAGCACTTATATGCACAATTTGGCAATGTGTAAGATATTTAAATTAGATGCAAGTATTGAGATATTGGGAAGAGAGATCGGTATGATTAATAAACCAGCGTAATAATCAATTTTGTTGAAAACCGGTACGGTTTGCTTGCAACAAAAGTAGCTAAGCTAGTTATCAGAAGGCACAATTATATCCTGCTAAAACTCCGTCAGTTCCTGTTCGAAGGATGATGAGAGAATCGGGAATCGGCACCAGGATCTGGGGTCAACGTTAATGTCATCAAGGTGAAATGAAGGTGCAAGTCGTTCACGCTTCCATTGATTGGCGGACCAAAGACGGTAAAACTTTTTAATATAAATTTTAAGCTGTTCTGCATTATCCTCAGTCCTCATGATCGTAAAGACCTGTTTGGGAGATTGCCGGTATTGAATGGCATGTTTTTCAATCTCGGCCAAAACAGTATAGGGCATCAAGTCTGCCTCATCAGTTTGATTCCTTTCTAAAGGTCGTAATTCCGCTGTTGGCTGAAGATTATTTACAGCATGTAGACCGGAGTGATTCAGTTCTTTTTCCGCCCATCTTAGCCATTGTAAAATAAATACTTTGCTTAAGCCCGCAATGGGAGCGAGGCTGCCGCTGGTGTCGCCATCCATGGTAGCATACCCAACATCTCCTTCACTTCTGTTGGAGGTTGTGAGCAATACAGATCGTTTTATATTGGCTAGCATCCATATAATAGGAGAGCGGGTACGTGCCTGAATATTTTGAAGTGTAATATCATCCGTCTCCCAAGAAAGTTTTCGGCCAATTGCCTTTTCCATTTTCATGGAATAGGAATTAACTTCTTCATCTATTTTCCATTCGTGAAATTCTGCTCCTAAAGACTCTGCCAATGATTTTGCTGCATGAAATGTTTCAGGAGAAGAATTTTTAGTGCCTTGATAGGCAGAGGCAAGAATTTGATTCACTGCTCTTCGCCAATCTCTCCCTGTTTTTTCTTCGTCAAGTCCTAGTGCCAAGCAAAACTGCGACCATCCTAATTCTGTCGAAGCACGTTTCACCATCTCGGCAACAAGCACAGCACAGATGCTCGAATCAGCACCACCACTAAGCGATAGCACATAGCCTTTTGCTTTGCTTTTTCTTAAATAATCAAATAATGCCAACGCTGTAGCACGCACCAATTCTTCGTTTTTTTCTTTGCTGTCTGTGAATGGAACGTTCTCAGAATTTTGAGCATTTTGAAAGTCGATGTTGCAGCTTAGAATATTGAATCTTTGAAAAGATAACCTTTTGTTTACAGCAAGAAGCTTTCCGTTTTGACCGATAATAATATCACCATCATAAATCATTCGTCCTGCCTCATTGCCCAGCAGGTTTACGAAAAGATAAACACAGTTAAATTTTGCAGATCCATCAATAACAACTTCCTGCTCGCGAAGCAAACTTTTCTGCATTGCAAAGTGACTAGCACTTGGATTGAGGATAAGATGAACACCTTGCTTACATAACTTATATCCAGGTCTTCTATGTTTTCTCCAGGCATCTTCACAAATTTCAAAGCCGAATTTTATCCCATTGGTTTCATAAATGATATCGCCCACTGGAATAGTTTCATTTTCAAAAACCAACGAATCTGTTTCGCCTACAGGCCATTCTTCAAACCACCGAGGCTCATAGTGAACACCATCTCTTGCAAGGTTTTGTTTCAAGGTAATACCTACAATTTTTTTATTGTCTATGACACAAGCTCCGTTATAAGTAATTCCATTAACGATAACGGGAAGACCAACGACTACAATGATATCACTGCAATGTTCCTTGATCTGCTGAAGGAGTGATAAGGCTTTTTCAGGTACCCATTGTGTAAGAAATAGATCTTCACATCCGTAACCTGTTAAACAAAGTTCAGGCAGACAAAGAATTTTTACCGCTTGTTTTTTAGCTTCTTCAATAGCATGAATAATATTCTCGGTATTATTCTTCCAATCGAGAGGAATTTGATTCAGTGTTGCTCCGGCTATTTTCATTAATGTTGAAACAGAAAAAATTTTATTTTCCTTCCCTTCAATGCAAATTGATGCTACAAATCAGGAAGCTTAAACACATTCAAAGATTGAAAGTGAATCTTTAGCTTTCTACCATCAGGTTTAACAACTCACAAGTTTTGAAAGCTGCGTCTTGTTCAGCTTTCTTTTTACTGTTGCCATAACCGGTTCCCATCGCCTGGCTATCAACCAGTACCTGAGCCGTGAATTCTTTATGATTCTTACCTTTTTTTACATCAAGAATTTCGAATCTGACTTCTTTACCCTCGCGCTGCGCCCATTCAATAATCTTGCTTTTATAGTTTGAGTTGGAGTTCACCAATTCATCAAGATCGTAATTGGGAGCAATCATTTTATCAATGACAAATTTACGCGTACGTAGATAACCTTTGTCAAGATAAATTGCACCGACTATTGCTTCCAGGGTGTTCCCCAAAATCACTTGCTGTAAATGAGAATTCTTATGATCGAACTGAACAATGCTGGCAATCCCAATTTTTTTTGCCAGTTGGTTTAGTGCTTCGCGGTTTACAATCCTAGATCTGATTTCAGTCAAAAACCCCTCTGATTTGAAAGGAAATTTTTTAAAAAGATAATCGGCAACAGCAGCACCAAGAATTGCATCGCCTAAATATTCAAGCCGCTCATTCGATTCTTTGTAGCCATTATCATTTTCCTTGGCTATTGAACTATGAACAGTAGCAAGCTTATATAAGGCAAGGTTGGAAGGAGAAAATCCGGCAATGTTCTGGATTGCCCTGATCAACTTCTGATCATTAGCAGTTTTACTTTTGGGTATCTTAAGGATTTTCCAAACCAAGCGACTTACTTCTTTTTGTACATGCTAATTTATCAATATTTAATAATCAAGCCGGAGATCTTAAGCCTTTAGCTTTTTGAAGATGATGGAAAAATTATGACCACCGAAGCCAAAAGTATTGCTTAAGGCAACATTTACTTCACGATGCTGCGCTTTGTTGTAAGTCATATTCAACTTCGAATCCATGCTTGGATCATCCGTAAAATGATTAATAGTAGGAGGGATAACAGATTCATTAATGGCCAGCAGGCAGGCAATGCTTTCAATTGCACCGGCCGCGCCAAGTAAGTGCCCAGTCATTGATTTAGTAGAACTGATGTTCACTTTGTAAGCGTGTTCTCCAAATACTTTCTGGATTGCTTTTATTTCACCAATATCACCTAGTGGTGTAGAAGTGCCATGTGTATTAATATAGTCTATATCTTCTGGTTTTACTTCAGCATCTTCCAAAGCATTATACATCACCTGAATGATGCCAGCTCCTTCAGGGTGAGGAGCAGTAATATGATATGCATCTGATGACATGCCGCCACCAAGTACTTCAGCGTAAATTTTAGCGCCTCGCTTTTTAGCATGTTCGTACTCCTCAAGTATCAGCGCACCAGCGCCTTCACCCAGTACAAATCCATCGCGATTTTCATCGTAAGGACGTGAGGCTGTTTCAGGAGAATCATTTCTTTCTGATAGCGCTTTTAATGCATTGAATCCACCTACACCAGCTTCACAAATGGCAGCTTCCGAGCCGCCAGATACAATAATATCCGCTTTACCTAGTCTTAAAAAAGTAAATGCATCATACAGTGCATTGGTAGAAGAAGCGCATGCGGAAACTGTTACGTAGTTAGGACCGCGAAAACCATATTTAATAGAGATGTGACCTGCGCTAAGATCAGGAATCATTTTAGGGATAAAGAAAGGATTGAAACGAGGTGTTCCATCTCCCTTAGCATAAGACTTTACTTCTTCCTGGAATGTTAATAACCCCCCGATACCTGAACCCCAGATCACGCCAACGCGGTTAGGGTTTAATTCAGACAACGGGAGGTTTGAATCTTTTATAGCTTCATCAACCGCCACCATTGCATATTGCGCAAAGGGGTCCATTTTTCTGGCCTCCTTACGATCCATGAAATTGCCTATGTCAAAGTTTTTTAACTCGCAGGCAAACTTGGTTTTATATTTTGTAGCATCAAAGCGTGTAATAGGGGCGGCTCCGCTCTTACCATTCTTCAGTCCTTCCCAATACTCTGTTAAAGTATTGCCGATAGGTGTGAGTGCACCAAGTCCCGTAACGACTACTCGCTTCAATATCATCTTTTATAAGGTGTGGTTGTAAAAAGACAGTTGTCAATTAATTCTTATTTCTTAACGTTTTGTTCCAGATAAGAGATAGCCTGGCCAACAGTTGAGATGTTTTCAGCCTGGTCGTCTGGGATAGAAATATTGAATTCCTTTTCGAACTCCATAATAAGTTCTACTGTGTCGAGCGAATCCGCCCCAAGATCATTTGTAAAGCTAGCCTCTGGAGTAACTTCAGATTCTTCAACACCAAGTTTCTCGATGATGATCTGTTTTACTTTTTGTGCAATTTCAGACATGTTTTTTCGGTTTAGAGATTTAAAAATCTGTGCAAAGAAAGAGATTTACTGCAATATTGTCAAACTTTTTTGATCTTGGCAGATTGTTGTGAAAACGTGTGTTTTAACGCAAATATGAAGAAGAGTAAACTACTGATTGATTATGAATTCGACTTTCAACTAATCGGAATTAGTTCTGCTGCTAAAGGTTACAAGCTCGCTTGGGAGCTCAACCAGCTATTGGGTATAAATCTCACGAAACAAGCCGATTTAGTTGTTGGCTTCAAAAATAATGAAGAAAAGTCTTTTTCTTTTTATGACTATGAAACCTCTCTCAATCGATTGAAACTGTTTAAAAACAAGACTTCAGAACAAGAAGTAGGAAAGTATTTTTTAATACCTGAGTTTCCTCACTATGATTTTATAATTTTGGCCGCCATGGAAGAACAGCATACCCAACAGCAGCTAATTGATTTGATAAAAACGATCCCCTCTATTCAACTTGCAAGCGCCATCGAACTTGATGGACTCAAGTCAAAATCAAACTTTATCTTCTGAACATGTTGTGTATTTTTAAAGCTATTGATAACCTTCGTTTCGATTTACCCTAAACCTTATGTTTGACAAAGTTTCGTTTAACAAGACTAAAATTGTTGCCACTGTAGGCCCTGCATCAAATTCTAAAGACATGCTGCGTGCACTTCTTAAAGAAGGAGTTGATGTATTCCGACTTAACTTTTCTCATGGAACTCATGAAGATCACCTAAAAGTTATCAAAGCAGTTCGCGAGCTTAATAAGGAATTAGGAAGTCGTGCCTCATTACTGTTGGATCTTCAAGGTCCGAAGATCAGGGTTCAGGAAGTTCAACCTGATACGGTAATTGAAAGAGGACAAGACCTGACCATTACAACAAAGCAACTCCTGGGCAATGCACAAATCGTAAGTACGTCATACACGTCACTTCCGAATGATGTGAAGATGGGAGACATGATTCTTGTAGATGATGGAAAAATTGAATTGAAAGTAAAGATCGTCCGGGAGACGGAAGTTGTTACAGAAGTTATTTATGGTGGTCCTTTGAAATCGAGAAAAGGTATTAACCTTCCTTTTTCCAAAGTGTCTGCACCTTCCTTAACAGAGAAAGATGTAAAAGATCTTGAGTTCGGAATAAAGAATGATGTCGACTGGATTGCTTTGTCTTTTGTCAGAAAAGCACAGGACATCGATGCGCTAAGACAAATCATTGACGCCAACAAATCGCAATCAAGAATTGTTGCTAAAATTGAAAAGCCAGAAGCGCTAAGCAACATTGATGATATCATTGCAGCTACTGATGCAATCATGGTAGCACGGGGAGATCTTGGCGTTGAGATCTGGTTGGAAGAAGTTCCTATGGTTCAAAAAATGCTTGTTGAGAAATGTAATAAGGCAGGCAAGCCAGTAATCGTAGCAACACAGATGATGGAGAGTATGATTGAAAATCCTCGTCCAACACGTGCCGAAACTAACGACGTTGCTAATGCTGTAATGGATGGTGCCGATGCAGTGATGCTTTCTGCGGAGACTGCAGCGGGAAAATATCCTATTGAAGTAATCAGAAGTATGGTTAGAACAATCGCTTCTGTTGAAAAGAATCCGAACATGTATTTCCGTTTTAAAGAAGTAAACAAGCAATCACCAACGCACATACACGATGCGTTCGTTCTCGCAGCTTGTAAACTTGCTAAAGACATTGGCGCAAAAGCGATTGTAGGCATGACGCAATCGGGGTATACTGCTTTTCATGCTGCAGCCTACAGACCAAATGCAAATATTTTTGTGTTCACATCAAACGAATCTTTGCTTACGAAGATAAACCTGGTTTGGGGAGCAGTTGCGTATCATTACGATAAGACCAATTCAACAGATGAGACCATTGCAGATGTTGAAACAATTTTAAAACGTGATGGACATGTTAAGTCTGGAGATATCTTCCTTGTATTGGCTAGTATGCCTATTCAGGAGAAATCCAGAACAAATACTTTAAAGGTGAACGTTGTGAAGTAATTCTAAATTCCAGTTACCAGTTTCCAGTTTAACCTGTGAACTGGTAACTGGAAACTCTTTTACAACTTAGGCTCTACCATCATTACATCTTCACGCTCTACAATTACTGCTCCTGCAGGATCTCCCTTTCTCTTCCTTACAAATTTTTTCGGTGTTACTATTACCGGGCAAAGCGTTTCATTTTTCCTTTTTGAATTGTAGGCAGCGAGTTGTGCAGCACGTTCTATAACGTCTTTCGGAAAGTTTTTTCCTGCCTGATGCTTGATGATTACGTGAGATCCGGCAACGTCTTTTGCATGAAGCCACAGATCTTCCTTGTATCCAAATTTTAATGTGAGAATATCATTACTCTGTGCATTTCTCCCCACCCATATCTTAAAGCCATTGACAATAAATTCATGGTATGGCAGCACTTTGCCTTCAGCAGATTCCTTAACATCATGTTGAAAAGTTGCCGAAACCTGACGAAGTGTTTTTAAATCTGAAACACCTTGAAGTGTCAGGAGCTGAGCAGTTACTTCGTCAATTGCTTTTTGCTTTTGAGTCAAGGCATCGCGTAAATGTCCAAGCTCTATATTTTGATTCTTTGATTTCTTATAATACACCTCTGCATTTTTCTGTGCACTAAAATCTTTTTTCAACTTTATTTCTACGGGTTTATCTTCATCATAAAAGTCATTAAGCAAGACTTTTTCACTACCTGGCTCTACATGGTGCATATTCGCCATAATAAGATCAGCCCAGACCTTATAATTATTTCCTTGCTCTAATTCTGTTAACTTATCTTTCGTTTTCTTGATATAATTTTCATAACTCTGAAGCTTAGAATTAAGGGCTGATAAAATTTCTCTTTTCTCTTGTGTTAATACAAACACCTGAGTAAAAGTGAAGTAGAATTCATTAATGGCTTTAACAGGATCAGTGAAGTGTCTTTTAATTAAACCGGTTTTAATCAACGACAGCACCGGAATATCTTTCCATTCACTGACGTAAAAATTTGCAGTGTCCAGTTCTTTCTTTACATCATTGATCATTTGCCATTGTTGTTCAATGTCTTTGATTTTATAATCCAACAAATCGAGATATTGCCAAATCAGTTTTCCGAATGTGAAATAGATTTTTGCTGGTTCATTACGATGGGTAATAAAGTTTTCATAACTCCAGTCAATCTCTCTATTAAGACTACTAAGGTCAAGTTGGTGGTCGGTTGGAATGTTTTTCTTAAATAGTGTGAGTATCTTTTCATTCTCGAATAGAATTATATTCGAGCGGTTGCCATGCATTTTAAATAATAGCGTGAGGTTATTGCTTAGTCTTAAAGCAAAACTTCTTTCATTATTAAATTGTGTGACGCTTTGAACACGCTGGCCAATGAGTATTTCAAAAAGATCAATACTGTTTTTTTTGGCCCGATGAAATTGCATGGGAAAAGCAAGGCATGTAAATGTTGTGTGCAGACTTGCTTTTATAAAAAACGGATCACTTCTCGTTTCAAACCTGATAATAAGTTCTTCTTTATTCTGGCTGAAACATTCTGAAATTACCGCGTCAGTAATGATGGGCTCAATCGCTTTTGTAAGGTGACGAAGAAAATAATAGTTGTTGTGCACACCGTTTCATTTACCGATGCTATTCTACAACTTATTTGTCTAACAAGAAATTTGCAGTCCATCAAATGCCAGTGAAACATTCTCTGGTAATTCTTCGCTCACGCTTGCATGAAGGCCGAGCTTATGACTGATGTGTGTAATGTAAGCCTTTTCAGGTTTTATTATTCTAACCATTTCCAACGCCTGATCGAGATTGAAATGCGAAATATGTCTCTCTCGTTGTAGTGCATTGATTACAAGAACTTCAGTATTTTTAAGCTGCTCTAAAGTTTCATCAGGAATCAGGTTTGCGTCAGTAATGTAGCTGAAGTTTTCAAATCGAAATCCTAATACAGGCAATTTGAAATGCATTACAGGTAGGGGAGTAATCGCAATGCTGTTAACAGCGAAGGGTTTTGAATCAATCTGGTTTAAAGTTAGTCTGGGAATTCCGGGATAATATTCTTTAGCAAATGCATAGGCATATTCAACTTCCAACTGTTGCAATACTGGCTCTGTTCCGTAAATCGGCATATCCATTTCTTGCATAAAATTATATGCGCGCACATCATCCAGCCCTGCCGTATGGTCGCGATGAGCATGTGTAAATAGAACGGCATCGATTCTTTTGATGCGCTCACGCAGCATCTGTTGCCTGAAATCCGGGCCTGTATCAACGACAAGACTTTGGTTTTCTATTTCAATGTGAATGGAGGTCCGAAGTCGCTTGTCGCGATAATCAAGCGATGTACATACTTCGCATGTGCAGCCAATCACAGGCACACCTTGAGAGGTTCCGGTGCCTAGAAAGGTTATTCTCATGCGCTAAGCGGCTGCTGATTGTTGAAAAAGCTCTTGTAGATCCTGGTAAAGCTTAAGATTTTTTTCGCTGAACCTTGACGATTCCAGTGTCACCGTTTTTAGAATGTCGAGCAGAGCGTTGATTTTGCCTTCTGTAGTATAAAATTTATTAACGATGACGATTTTCTGTTCTTTTAACACACAATATCCTGACTTGAAATTGCCCTTCTCATACCGAAGCGTATAATCAGATTCTGCAAGCATGTCCTCAAGTTTGAGTAAGAACTGCGTGGTATATTTTATCATAGTGGCTGTAGAATGTTAAACAAAGATAGCATATTTATGGCTGCAAAATTAGTTTTAAAACCAATTTTCAGATCATTTCCCCAGCTTTTACCAAAGACAAAATTGAAAAGGAAAAAGACTTTATTAGTAATTGTGGGCCCCACAGCAGTTGGTAAAACGGGGGTTGCCATCGCCTTGGGCAAATATCTTAAAACGGAAATAATCTCGGCAGATTCCAGACAGATTTACCGTGAATTGAATATAGGAACAGCAAAGCCGGACTCAGAGGAATTAGCAGCGGTTAAGCATCATTTTATCAACTCTCATCACATTGAACAGGATTATGATGCTGCTCAATATGGAGAAGATGCATTGAGTCTGATAAATAATTTATTTGAATCTAAGGACGTCCTCATTCTTTGTGGAGGTTCAGGTTTGTATGTAAAGGCCGTGTGTGAAGGTTTCGATGATATTCCAGCAACACCTCCCGACATTCGCGAGCAAATCATAAAGAATTACAATGAGAACGGTCTTGTCTGGTTGCAAGATAAAATGAAGGAACTAGATCCTGATCATTACAAAAATATCGATCATCAAAATCCACACCGACTAATTAGAGCGTTAGAGGTATTTATAGGCACAGGTGCATCAATCAGTACTTTTCAACGAAACCAAAAATTGAATCATCATTTCGAGATCATAAAAATTGGACTCGAATTGCCACGTGAAGAATTATACCTGCGTATCGATAGTAGAATGGATGCTATGGTTGCGAAAGGACTTTTTAAGGAAGCGGAAGAATTGATTGAATACAAAAACAAGAATGCATTGCAAACTGTCGGGTATCAGGAAATATTTGACTACCTCGATAAAAAATATGACTATGAAGAAGCAGTCAGGCTTTTGAAAAGGAATTCGAGGAGGTATGCAAAAAGACAAATGACCTGGTTTAAGCGCGATGGTGAAACTGAATGGTTTAACCCCAGTGATATTAATGGAATCTTAAAAACAATTAACGGGAAAATTATAGACTAGCTAGATTACTTTAGTAAAGAATTATATTTTTGTGCGTGAATAAAAAGATTCTCATTATAGCATATTATTGGCCACCTTCCGGTGGAAGCGGTGTTCAACGATGGTTAAAGTTTGTAAAATACTTGCCGCAGTTTGGATGGGAGCCGCATGTATTCACACCTGAAAATCCTGCCTTCAGTTTGCGAGATGAATCGTTACTAAAAGACATCCCTGAAGAAGCAGAAATAATTCATTTTCCCATATGGGAACCTTATGATGCATTCTTTAAAATTTCTAAAGTTTTCGGCATTGAGAAATCTGACAAGCCTGCTGACACCGTTACAGTAGGCAAGCCATCGTTGTTTCAAAAAATTGCCAAATGGACACGCTCTAATTTTTTTATTCCTGATCCTAGAATTTTTTGGGTAAACCCTTCCGTTAAATTTCTTACCGAATACCTTCAGCAAAACAAAATAAATACGGTAATTACTACTGGGCCTCCCCATAGCGTTCACCTTATTGGGTACAACTTAAAGAAGAAAAATTCCAGTATAAAATGGATTGCTGATTTTCGAGATCCATGGTCAGAATGGGGCCTGCTCGACAGCTTAGGCGTAAGTGAAAAAGTAAGAAGAAAGCACAAACAATTAGAATTTAATGTATTGTCAACCGCTGATATAGTGACGACAATCACTCCTTTTTATGTTAGACACTTTGAAAGACTAGGACAACGCAAAGTGAACTTGCTTACCAATGGTTTTGATGAAGATGATTTTAAAGACCTTCGAATTATTAGAACAGAGAAATTTACTATCAGGCATGCGGGCATTGTAAATGAAAAGTGTGACCCGAGGCCGTTCATGCTTGCCATTAAAAACCTTCTTAAACAAGAAAGTTTCGCGCAGCAAGTCAGGATCGAATTTATAGGTGAAGTTAATTCTACGTTCAAAAATTTTGTTAACGACATCGCAGAACTGAAAGCAATTACGTTTTTTATTCCGACAGTGCCACATAAACAACTTCTTCCCATTTATGGGACGTCGTCAATATTGTTATTAATTCTTACGGGTTATAAAGATGCCGCTGGTTATATGCCAGGAAAATTGTTCGAATACATTGCAACGGGATTGCCTGTGCTCGGTGTAGGCCCAACAGATGGAGATGCAGCTAATTTAATTTCAGAATCGAATGCAGGTAAAATGATTGGAAGCGATGATGAAGAAGGGATTAAAAACTTTGTGCTTGAAACATATCAGCATTGGACATCCGGAAGGCAAATTAGTCCTGACAATAAAAAGATTTTGTACTCCCGAAAAACATTAACAGGCAGATTGGTTCAAATACTAACAGGTCAGGCAACATTGTAGAGAAACCCCATCTCAAGTGCTTTTGAGATGAGTTCAGCTGCGTTGTTAACATCCAGTTTTCGCATCATATTTCGTCTGTGCGCTTTTACAGTAAGGTGCGAGATATGCAATCTTTCTGCAATTTGCTCACTCGTTTTGCCAGTAGCAATTAACCGAAGTATTTCATACTCCCGGTCAGAAAATGGTGATTCAACACGTTGAACGGAATTATTGATAACAGGAAATATTTTTTTTCCATTGTATACTTCCAGTAGTGAATTGATGAGCGCATCACTTTCCATTGATTTATTTAAATATCCATTAGCACCTAATGTTTGCGCTTCATTGGAGAACACAGATTCTTCATGCATGGAAAGCACCACAATTTTAAGGTCTGCATTATTGAGCCTGATCCTTTTAACAGTATCAAATCCATTTAGCGATGGCATCTCTACATCAATGATAAGGAGATCGGCATGGTAGGCTTGCAAATGTTCAAGAACGGTATGTCCGTTATAGAATTTACCGCTAATTTGGAAATGACCTGATTCCTTAAGTACCCGTTCAAGCCCTTCGCAAAATAATTTATGATCGTCCGCCAGTATTGTTTTGATTGTTTTCATAAGAGATATCCTGGTTTTTTTGTAGCGGAATTTCTATTTGGTAGGAGATTCCAAATTCACCTGAATCAAATTTTAGTGTTCCGTGTATTGATTGTATTCTCGAGTCAATGTTATCTAGCCCTAGTCCATTTTCTGTGGAAGCATATTTAAAGCCAACGCCATCATCTTCGTAGATAATGCTCAGCAAGTCCTCAAATGAACTAAGATGAATGGTAATATTTTTAGCGTGAGAATGTTTAATGGAATTAGACAGTAATTCCTGGATCACTCTGAATATAATGATATTCATCCCATATTGATTGATCTCCTGACCAAAGGTTTTCAACTGCACAGCTACAGGGAGGTTTTGACTGATGCGATTAATATAATTTTTGAGTGCGGTGAATAATCCATAGCGTTCGAGACTTGGAGGATTCAAACCGTAGATGATATTTTTTATCTCAGTCATTACAGTCTGAAACTGCTCTTCAATATCATCAGCAAATGGTTCTTTATGATGATGCAACAGTTGCCTTACTGTTAATTTTATTGCACTTAAATTGGTGCCTACACCATCGTGAAGATCTTTTGCAATTCGATTTCTTTCACGCTCTAGTGTTTCTATTTCTGACTGAATTAGTTTTTGCTGATGATCGTTGATGATTTTGAGGTAGTGATTTTTTTGCCGATAAGCAGATTGCCTGTAGCGAAAATAGAAAAAGCTAATTGTTAAAATCACGACACTTAGAACTAAATAGCTGTACCAGCGATTCCACCAAGGCGCTTTAATGGTGAAGTTGTAGAATATTGAAGCGTTTTTCCATGTTATGTGATCAAGAGAATATTGTAGTGTTAAATGATAATCTCCTGGGGCTAGAGATAATAGTTCTATTTTTTTGGAAGAAGTTTCTATCCAACGATCATTGTCTGATAGGCGATACCTGAAAGTGGTTTCATGATTATTAAAGGAAATGACACCAAACGAAAACTCTATATTATTCTCATTATAACGGTATTGATTACTGTCGTTATTGTTGTTGTTTGTATTGACTTTTTGCATATAGAAAATTGGCTCTTCGTTAGCAAAAACAGAGTTCGAGACAGGGATAATTGAAATGCCTTCATCGGCAAAAGCCCAGATAACATTATTGCTGAGTGATAGTAGGTTTATCTTGTTACTAATTAACCCGCTTTCCTTGGTGAGTAGATTATAGTCAAGTTTCTTTTCAAGAAGGGAAGAGATTTTTATTGATACAATTCCTTTTCCTGTGCCGAGCCACACCGCATCGTCTGTTTTTACTGCTGCAAAAATGTCGTTTGTATAAAAATCACTATCAGTGTTGTGAAGACTAAAACGATTTGTGCTCTTGTTTAAAATTAAAAAGCCGTTTCCTATCGTTGTTAATAAAAGAAGAGAATCATTAAGATGAAGAATATTTGAAATTTTAAAATTGTTAAATTCATGAAACACTTTTTTAGGACGCATGTCATAACTTCGCGTATGTAATCCTGCCCGAGTAGTGAGATAAAAGGTACTATCATCAAGAATAAAAGATCGATAAAGATCTTTTACATGGTATGTGGATTTTAAATGTCCGTCAGGTAAATGATTAAAGATATTGCCTCCGTTGAGTGACAAGATCGACCCTTCTTTACTTTCAACATAAGCAATACGAGTGCCTGCTATGGAATCCCTAAGTTTAAAAGAATTATCATATAAATATGTCTTGTCTGCTGAAACCCAGACCTGGCTATACCTATCATGAAAGATAGACAATATTGGACTCGGGTATTTTTTCCTTAGGATAACGGCCCTGGTGCTATCATAAACTTTCAGCTCACCTGAAAAGTCCCCTGTTATAACAACTTTGCCTTTTGCCGAAACACTCTTGATTTTTGTAATACCTTGATGAAAAATATTTTCTATTGATAGATTGGGGATATAATATACACCGCTCTCAAGTGTTGTAAACCAATATCCTCCCTCACGATCTTGCAATACATTACTTACTGATTGACGGTCGTAGAACTTAGTAGAGGGATGAAGGAAGTTGTCTTTAAAAAAAGTGGCACCATCATTAAGATAACACACCCATAAATTATTGTAGCGGTCTTTACATAAGCTTATGATGAGGGACTTGCTCTCATAAACTCTCTTAAATCGATGCCCATCATACTCGAAGATATTATTCAGTATTGAGACATAAATCTTTTCGTTCCATCTCACAGCGCATATAATTTGACCCCTTCTTGTAGTATCAGTAAGGTTAATATTATGTGATTGGTTACTAACTTGAACGGTGTTCAATTTATGAAGCGGGCCATAAGCATAGGTGAAGATGTGATCTTCCACCTCCTTGATTTTCAATACTTCTCTTTTCGCTTCATCAGTTTCCATTCCACCACTGCTGTCAATCTTTGCAAATGCTGATCCAGTAGTAAAGGATAGATTATTTAAACTGTCAATTACAATTTGACTAACGATGGAATGGTCAGAGAACGGCGTGATTTTAGAATTGTACTTGTACGCCTTAACTATTTCGTTTTCATAATAGAAAAGTTTTCCAGAGTAACTCCTGAACCAGATTCTTCCTTGGGGATCTTCAAAAAAGTTGAATATTACGGGGTCTAATAATCCGTTTTTTGCATTAAAGAGGGTTTTTACTTGCCCATCATATTTGACTACACCATTATCTGTTGCAAACCAGATAAAATTTTTACTATCCTGAAAGGCACTGTAGGTTTCAGAACTAGGGATGCCTTCGGAAATGGAGAAATTGTAGTGAATGTTAGTCTGCGCGAGCAAGCACATAACATTAGTAATAAGTAAAAAAAATGTGAACCAGCTCTTAAGCATCTTCGATGTAAATTACGTTACATTTACATTTGTTTTTCTATCAATGAAGAATACTCGAGGTAACATAAGGCCAGGCTTTGTATTTTTCTTTCTTGTAACTCATTGACTACGCAATAAATAAAATTCAATATACTCCTTATTGACTATACGATTATTGGTATTTAAATGAGTTTAAAAGCATTTCTTTAACCCGAAATAATTTTTCTATTTGCACGTGTATCAACCATCAAAATTTCAAGACCCTTTCTTGCAAATCCTGAAGATCAAGTTGCTAGTTTTAATGACTAGCAACATTGATTTTCTGCTTGACTTTTCATGCATCATTTAGATCACTCATAATTTTCCTGCGCCAACATAGCAGCAAGATCGCCTCACCAAACTGACGTTGTAGTTAAATGGGGCCCTTATAGCCGCAATTACCACGAATTCGATTTCTTCGCTCTTACCGATTCCAGATATTCTTTAATAACGCTCAAATCTTTGCTATTTTCGCCTTTTATTGTAAAAGAGATAGTTTAATGTAGCAATATGATAAGTCAAGATTTGACTCAGCTTTACTAGCATTAAATCGATTAATAAACGAGAAACATTCAAAATCATTAGTTGAGTTACAAATGGCCGGTAATAAGAAGATAATAATACTAGGAGGTCTTGGGTTTATCGGAAGAAATTTATACCACCATCTTGTTAGCAATGGCTATGACGCCACCATCTTCACAGAAAATATTCATGAAAAGGATAAGGATTTTGTTCAATCAGTGGTTGGCACGCGCGTTGTCAAAGGAAGCATTCTTGATAAGAAGTTTGTTGAAGAGACATTGATAGGATATGATGTAATTTTTTCTTTAGCAGGAAGTTCTGGCGCTTCGGATAGTATAAAAAACCCATTTCAGGATCTTGACTCAAATCTTAAAGGGCACTTAAACATATTGGAGGCATGCAGAAAGAATAATCCAAATGCATTACTAATTTTTCCTTCCAGCAGATTAGTGTATGGAAAGCCTGAAACAAATCCTGTAAAGGAAAACCATCCGCTGAACCCCGAGTCAATTTATGCCATTCATAAATTAACTACAGAACACTACTACCTTTTATACCAGCGTCTGTATAACCTCAATGCTATAATCTTTAGGGTCTCTAATCCTTTTGGACCCTATCAAAGATTTGGCAGTAATAACTACGGTATCTTAAATTGGTTCATCCACAAGGCTATTCATAAGGAAGAAATACAGATCTATGGAGATGGAACTCAAAAGCGAGATTTTATTTACATTGAAGATTTGGTAGCGCTCTTTAAACTATCTATGGATAATGAGAAGATGTTCGGAAAGATTTACAACGTAGGCTATGGCAAAGGGATTTCGATAAAGGATGTCGTAAACATCATTGAGAAGAATATTCCTGATGCAAAAACTGCGTTTATGCCTTGGCCTGCAATTGACAAAATGATTGAAACGGGTGATTATATTTCTGATATCAAACTATTAAAGCAAGAAATCGGCTGGAAGCCAAAGATTAATTTCGAAGAAGGAATCAAGAAAACAATTGAATTTTATGCCAAAGAATCTAAATGATTCCTTTCGTTGCGCTCATTATATCTCTAAATACTTACCGTTAACCGAAAATTGGATTTATAGGACGTTAATAAATCATTATAGTTTTAAACCGATTCTTCTTTCGAGAAAAAAGGAGAACCTTGAATTATTTCGCATACCAAATCATCATAGTCTCGATGATTTTCATTCCGTAAGGCAGTACCTTGAAATTTTGTACTTTAAACTTTCTGGGTATTTTAATTTTTTTAAGAAAATATGCCAGGAGAATGACGTGGAGATCCTACACGTGCATTTTGGTTATCATGGCGTAAAATTAATTGGACTAAAAAATAAACTTAAAGTACCGATGATCTGCAGTTTCTACGGTGATGATGCTTTTGCCCATCGTCATGTTGAGAAATATGGCAGCTTGTTTCGTGAAGCTGATAAAATTTTAGTTTTAGGAGCTTATATGAAAGCTCAGCTCATCCAACTCGGATGCCCCGAGAACAAACTCCTAATTCATCATTTGGGCATTGATAGTGATAAGATAGTTTTTAAACAAAGAACCTTTCAAGCAGGCAAGAGTATTAGATTTCTTATTGCTTCAAGCTTTTTAAAGAAAAAGGGAATTGATCTTGCCATCAAAGCATTATCAAAGTTTAAAAATAATTATGACTTTTTCTTAGATATCATTGGAGACGGCCCGTTGAAGGATGAAATTCTAAGGGAGATTGAAATGTGTGGAATAAAAGACAGGGTTAATTTGCATGGTTATAAGCCTTATGAATATTTTATCAACTTAGCATATGAATGCGATGTTTTCATTCAGGCTAGCAGAACAACAGAAGAAAATAACAAGGAAGGAACACCTATGGCTATTGTTGACGCTATGGCTACTGGCATGGCTGTGATTTCGACAAAACATTCTGATATTCCGGAAATAGTGATCAATGGTAAGACAGGATATTTGGCAGAAGAGAATGATTTAAATAGTCTTGAGAAATCTATTCAAAAGCTTTTTGACGACTTAGCAAAAGTAGAAATGTTTAGCAGGAATGGAAGGGAATGGATTGAGAAAGAATTTGATGCCAAAAAACAAACCATGAAGCTGGAGGAATATTATAAACAACTTATTAGTTAATCAGACTTAACATTAACAATCGATCTTAAAATTATAACTATTGATCAGTAAAAACTTCATAAAAAGTTCTGCTATCTATACACTTGCCGGTGCTTTGCCGATGGCAAGTGCTATTATTCTGCTGCCTTTTTATATTGCTTATTTGCCGACAGAAGTTTATGGAGTCTTAACGCTTTCACTTGCTTTTTCTGTTCTTGTTCAGGTTATTGTTACTTATAGCTTTGACACCTCCTTATACATTCACTATCATGAATTTAAGAACGATCATCAAAAGTTATCATCTTTTATAAGCTCTGTTTTTATTTTCATGCTGCTATCGAGTGTAGCGGTTGCTGGTTTTTTTTCCCTTACAGGAGCATTTATATTTGAATTCGTTTTTTCGAATAAAACGCTTTCATTTTATCCGCATGGACTAATTTCTATTGGGATCGGAATTTTTCAGGCAATTTTTAAAGTAAATGGAAATCTTTTGCAGACGAGGGAGAAACCACAAGTTTTCTTATGGTCTAATGTTGTTTCATTTGGAATTATTGCGATAACATCAATTGTTGGCTTGAAACTATTTCCAGGAACACTGATCGGTCCATTGGGTGGGAGATTGATTGCGGGCTTACTTGCTACGGCTTGGGTACTCGCCCGAATTTTTAGGGAATTTGGTTTTCATCCACAAAGTCCCTGGACACTTACTTCATTTAGTTTTAACGCTTATACTTTTGTATATCAATTGCAACAGTGGACGATAAATTATCTTGACAGATTTTTATTAATTCCTTTTATGTCGTTGTCGGCTATTGGTATTTATGACTTTGCCTTAAAATGTGTTGCGCCAATTGAGTTACTGCTCAATGGTCTTAATGCATCCATTAACCCTAAGGTGGTAAAAAACATCACAACACAAACTAGCAAACGATCTACACCTGAAATAAACCGGTATTTCTATGGTCTTGTATCGACTATTTTATTAATTGTGTGCATTACTATTATCGTTATTCCTTTTCTGCTGGAGGTAGTAATTAAAAAGAGTGAATATGCATCTTCAATCCAATACATACCACTGCTAGCTCTCGTTTTTATATTTAAGTCAATGCGCATTTATTTTGTTTTACCATATACTGTGCTTAAAAAAATGCAGCGACTTACTATGCTTAATTTTTTTATTGCGCTAGCAAAGATTGGATTAATGGTATTGTTTGTTCAGCGATGGCAATTATATGGTGTAATTATCTCAGCATTTATAGCGTATGCAATAGAAATGTTTTTGCTGTGGTATTACTTAAAAAATGATTACCCAATGAAATTTAATTTTGCTAAACTCATTGCGGTTCCACTGATGTTATTCATTGTAATTTTATTTACTGAAACTAACTTAGACAGCAGTTATCTTTTATTAGCTCACCTTGCTTACGGTGCACTTTGTATTATTTTTCTATGCTTAGCCTACAGAAATGAGTTAAAGCTTTTAAATCCATTTAAAATTTTAAAGTAGCCATGCCTGGATTTGTTGGAATATGCAGCAACAGGTTGCCACAATCAGATGAAGCACTAAAGGAAGCTGTTCATGCAACAATCTATTCTCATAAGTGTTCTTCCAACACATTGCTGTCGGATAATAATTTCATACTTGAAAAGTCATTCTTCAACTTCCTTGAGATTGACAGGATGGAAGCTATCGTTGATGGATGTGTTGCTTATGTTAACGGCGAGATATACAATCAATCAAATCTAACAAAGGATGCAGGAGAAGTGTTTGCGGATACCTTACTAAGATCCTATCGTGAAGACACTTTGGAGACCTTGTTGCCAAAGGTTAACGGTATTTTCAATGCAATAATCTACGATAGAAATAAAAAGATTCTGTTGCTCATCACAGATCGTTATGGTCTCAAACCGATATATTATAGTCATAAAAATAATTGTCTTAGTCTTGCACCTGAAGTAAAGTGCTTTTCCTTCTTCAGGTCATTTCATCTTCAAATTCGCAAAGATGTTATCGACTGCTTTATGCAGCTGGAGCATTTTATGGGCAATGAGACGTGGCTAAAAGATGTTGAGATTGCGGCACCGTCTACTATTTATACTTACTCATTCGAACAGGACTCATTCACTTCGAGACGCTATTGGTCATGGTCAAAAATAAAAATTGCGAAGATATCATTAGAAGAAGCTTCGGAAAGAATGGGGGAGTTGTTGGAGAATGCGGTTAAGTCATGCTCAGAGAGTAATAGTAGTATAGGCATAGCGTTAAGTGGTGGATCAGATTCGCGTGCACTCCTGGCCGCAGTTCATGATAAGAAGCCGGTGACATATACGTTCGGCACTCCAAAAAGCAAGGATATGAAAATCGCTAGCCGTGTTTCGAAAATGGCTGGAGTGAAACATTATTCATTTGATACTTACACATCTGATTGGCTCACCAGCCGCTTCAGTGGTGTCTGGAAAACTGATGGTATGTTGAATATGTATCACATGCACTATTCTCATTTGATGGGTGAGATAGCGAAGATTATGGATATCAATTTAAGTGGGTTTTTAGGTGATGCAGTATTGGGTGGCTCATACCTGGAAAAGAAGGGCAAAACCTTTTTAAATAAAAGAATCGATAACTCGATTGCGCAGCATTACTATGGCTCTCACTTTGAGCGTTGCAGCACAAAAGATTCTTTTTTTGATCTTGATAAAATAGATCCATACTTATTCTACAATCGAGGTAGGAGAATGATCGGCATGGGCGCTGAAGAGCCTTACAAAACTGTTCCGCAACGGCTGCCCTTCATGGATATAGACCTCATGGATTTATCCTACTCACTTCCGGACGAGTACCGTGTTCATAGCAAAGTCTATAATAAGGCACTGTTGTTGAAGTACCCGAATTTTTATGTTGATATTCCCCATGCAACAAGTGGTGTTCCTATTTCAGATCATCCATCAGTGCTCCAACAATTTTTGAAAAAATACAATAGGCTATTGTGGATAGCAAAATATAAACTTGGTTTTCAGACTTCCTACGTTAACGTTCACAATTGGTTAAAGGAGCCAGCAACAGCAGCTTTTGTTAGTATGATCCTCGATCCTAAAAACGCCATTTACCCATCTTATACCGGGCACAATTATCTGAAGGAATTTGTGGTGCCTCATTTAAATGGAAAGCAAAATTACATGAAGCAGATAATGGGGGCACTAACTCTTGAAATTTGGTTTCAACAAATTCTTAACAAAAAGTTTTTGACTGATCCTGGGGAATCATAAATGAAATCAACGAGGGAATTTCATGTAGTGATCGTTGAAGAACACAAGGTTTTCTCCTTTAATTGCTAATGAAAAATTGTATTTAGATAGAGCAGTAAAAACAGTTTTAGAGCAGCCTTCTTTCATTCTATCGTGTAACTCGATCACTATGCACTTTGTATGGGGCAACCAATTGTCATAATTTTCGGAGAAGACTTCTTTTTCGCTTCCTTCAATATCCATTTTTAAGATATCAATGTGCTGCATATTAAACTCCTTCATTAAGCCGTTAATGGAGACTGATTGCAGTGGACTGTTTCCTTCATTTTTATCAATCATGATCCCTCTTTTACCATACCCTCGATCAACGGTATTTATTATTTCGTTTTTGTTCCAGAGCGCACTTCTGATTGGAGTTATATTTGAATATGGTTTTGCATTCTCACTTAGCACAGTAAAATTTTCTTCATCCGGCTCAATGCTAAAAATTCGGGCATGAGGAAATCGGTTGGCGAAAAATAAAGTTGTGAACCCGATGTTTGCTCCGGCGTCTACAATAACAGTCGGTGAGAATCCTGTTGGTAATTCTATATCGTATTCTCTTTTAATAAATATTTCTCTGAAGGTAATTCCATCAACACGGGTTGGACGCATTGTAATAGGAAACTTAAAGCCTGGTATCGAAATTTGTTTGGTGAGACCGAGTTTAACTTTTAAATACACGAGTAGTCCGGGTGCACCAAAGTTTTTTATGCATTGAATGAAAAAGCTAAACATATCTACAGGCTATTTTTAATCATAAGTTTTTTTTCAGTCAGGGTGCTGAAGGTTTTTGCACTACAATAAAATATCCTAACGGGAATATCTTGCCTGTTTTCTCAGACACCTTTTTTCCTGAAGATGTTTTTAGAAACAGCGTACAAAGTTTTTGCAGAATTTTTGCGGATAGCGTACCTATTAATGGAACACGAACTACATTTTTTGCAATCATGTCGGTAAGCACTTCTGGAAGTCCTCCAAGCGTTTTTAGCTCAACGATCTTTAAACGATTTTTGTCAACGAAGTTTCTTAGTGCAAATTCTGTGTAACGATAATAATCATAGGGTGCCTCGTGTATTCGGTATAAAAAAGGAACGCTGACGAGGATTTTTCCAAATGGTTTTAGAATCCTGGCCATTTCTGACCAAAGCAAGTCTGGCTGCGCGATATGTTCCAACACGTCTGAAATAATTATTGTATCAAATGTGGAATCGCCAAAAGGCAAAGGTTGATTCAAATCACACGGAACATCTACGTATTTGTTCTCATGAGTGGAGTTTGGCCAATCCACGCAAGTGCTTTTTGTTATTAGATTTTTATAAGCTTCATGTAAAGGAACATTGCCACATCCCAGGTCGACAAGATGACCCTTTACATGTAACGGAATATATGTGTTGTATTGTGACGCGGTAAGGTCTGCGTAAAGACGTGAGGTAACACCAACAAGCAACGGATTTCTTGAGGCAATGAGCTTACCTTTTCGAACGCTGTATTTTGTGGGCAACCATTCATGTTCATTTTTCATTTGACTCTTAAATCCTTATTGGTGTTACTTTTTTTAGAATCAAAAGAATTATAAAGTGAGATGAGTTTAAGCTGATCAGTCTCCCAATTAAGTTTGCCGGTAACCGTTGCAGCCACACCGTTGGCACCTAGTTTCTGTTGAAGATCTTTATCTTTATAAAGTTTTATTATTTTATCTGCAAGATCCTTTGCATTTCCTGCTTCAAAAATTAAACCTGCATCGGTGCTAGATACTATTCTTTTTAATGGTGCACTAGAGCTTACAAGCACCGGTTTACCTACCATCATTGCCTGAAAAAGTTTATGCGGTACAGTATTATCGGTGTGACCATTACTTTTATGGGGAATAAGATTAGCTCCCGTAAACTTCATAAAAGAGTAAAACTTATTAAAAGGTTGACGACCCAGAAAATGTATTTGTTCTGTTAGCTGATTTTTCTTTACGAGTTCCTTTAAAAAATTCATAATCGAATTGCTACCGGAGCCTACAAGGATCAGATTAATTTGAGGAAAATCTTTTAAGTGAACCATTGCTTCTATAGCATTATCAACACCCCTGTGCGGTCCGATATTTCCTGAATAGGTTATGATAAATTTGCCCTGATATTCTGAATAGATTGCTGAATCTTCAGGTTGTTGTAAAAAATCCTCACCTTCAGAATTAGTAACAACAGTAATTTTATCACTCGATACTTTATGATCTTGAATTAAACGTTGCTTCATTTCATCGACCACAGCAATGACGTGGTCTGACTCCAATGCTGCTTTCCTTTCATGTGAAGTCCAGGTTTCTGGATTCATAAAAATTCTATTCTTCAGCCTCGCAATCGGATTTTTTTTCCATTCGAACCATGTTTTTAGTCCTTCCGGATAATTTTCATGAAAATCGGAGATTACGGGTATGTGTAACTTGTTTCTTAAGGCTAAGGCAGTACCTGCTAACGGCAAATCGTGAATGTGTAGAACTCCGATATTATTTTTTTCAACCCAACTAGGAATGGCACTTTTAAATTTAGGATGCTGAAAGGTCATAGACATGATGACATCCCACAATGCAAGTTCATAGTTATTTTTCCCGGCATCGATCCTTGTCACTGTTATGCCGTCCACAACTTCTTCAATTTTCTGCTCGTCCTGGCGCAGACAAAGAAGGTAAATTTTAAATCCCGCTCTAATTAAGGCTCCTGTTTCTTTTTTAACCCTCACGTCACTTGGATAGGGCGCATTCAGGAGCATTCCGATGTTCATTGTTATTAATCTAAAGGATTGATGAATTTTTACTTTATTTGATGCAAAGAAAAGGATTTTTAATCAAGGACAATATAACGTGAAGATAACCCTGGTAGCCGGAGCCCGGCCTAATTTTATGAAAATTGCTCCACTCATTCGGGCAATAAATCATTTTAACAAAAATAATGAATCACCTTCCATAACGTTCCGATTAGTCCATACAGGTCAGCACTATGATGATAAACTCAGTAAAGTTTTTTTTGAGGAGTTAGATATTCCTGCACCTGATGTGAACCTTGGGGCAGGGTCAGGTTCACAAGCGGAACAAACCGGCCGTATCATGATTGAGTTTGAAAAGGACCTCATTCAAAATCCATGTGACATTGTAGTGGTGGTAGGGGATGTTACGTCAACCATGGCGTGTACAATTGTGGCGAAAAAACTGAATACAAAAGTGGCACATGTCGAGGGTGGCATTCGTTCCTTTGATATGACAATGCCTGAAGAAATCAATCGTATTGTTACGGATTCACTTGCTGATTACTTCTTCACAACAAGTGAAGTAGCGAATGAAAACCTGATGAGAACTGGGATTAAGGCAGAGCAGATTTTTTTTGTCGGTAATACGATGATCGATTCGCTGCATTATAGCTACAACAAGCTTAAAACGCCTGAAGTGTGGTCAGCACTTGGTCTTAAAGAAAAACAATATTTTGTATTAACACTTCACCGCCCCTCCAATGTCGATGATGCCGATAAATTAAAGTATTTGCTGGAGGAAATAGAAAAGGGCGCTTCCGGACAATCAATTGTTTTTCCGATTCATCCCAGAACAAGGAAAAACTTTGAAAAAATAGCAGACCAATTTCCTTCTATAAAAATGATTGACCCTCTAAGCTATTTTCAATTTGTGTATTTGTTGAAACATGCTAAAGGAGTTGTTACTGATTCTGGTGGAATCCAGGAAGAGACCACCGTATTGAACGTTCCTTGTATCACTTTACGAAAAAACACTGAAAGACCTGAAACAGTCACAGAAGGAACGAACGAACGAACTTATCGGTGATGATGCAGAAAAACTAAGAAGCGCGCTTCAAAAAATTGATGCAGGTAAATGGAAAAAAGGTGGCATTCCGAAGTTTTGGGATGGTAATACGGCCGGGAGAATTATAGCCATATTGTATAAACTGAATTTTAATGCTTTAACAGCACAATCTTGAGTTTTTAAAGCCGTAATTTTCCTCACTTCACCCTCTGCGGATTATCCTTTAAAAATGCTTCCCACGATTTGGAAGTACTCTTTAATGCACCCTTTTGAAAATGATGACAAAGGGCAACGGCCAGGGCATCTGTAGCATCTAAAAGTTTCGGTAGTTCTTTAATCGTTAGCAAAGTCATCAACATTCTAGCGACCTGTTCTTTCGATGCATTTCCGTTTCCTGTAACAGATTGCTTTATTTTTTTTGGTGCATACTCAACAATGGGAATTTCTCTATATAACGCGGCAGACATTGCGACGCCCTGAGCTCTTCCTAATTTAAGCATGGATTGAACATTTTTACCGTAGAATGGAGCTTCGAGGGCAACTTCATCCGGATGGTATTCATCTACAAGACTCAAAACACGTTCAAAAATCTTCTTGAGCTTTAATTCATGACTTCCATATTTGCTTAAATGGATCACGCCGTACTGCATCAGGGTTAGTTTTGATGCCTTCACTGAGATTATTCCATACCCCATTACGGTTGTACCCGGGTCTAATCCGAGAATAATCTTTTCTTTCACAATTTTTCCCACGGTGTCAAGATAGTCAGTGTTTATAAATTAGTGAAATTGCAAGCTATGATAATCCTTACGGGATGCGTTTTTGTGTTGTATTATTTATTCCTGGCCGTACTTATGGTAGGATGGAATAGAAATTTTAATTCAATTCCTCGAGAGGATGATGAAGAAGTTTTTATATCGGTTATTATACCTGTTCGTAATGAAGAAAAAAACATCATTCAACTTTTGGAGAGCTTAAGCCAACAACAGTATAAAAATTTTGAGGTCATTTTTGTCGATGATCATTCAGAAGACAAGTCTAAACAGTTGATTGAGAAATTAAATTATCCCTTCGCGAGGTGTCTCGTAAACGAAGGTGTTGGAAAAAAGAAAGCGCTGAGCACAGGTATCAATAATTCAAGTGGACAAATTATTGTAACAACGGATGCAGATTGTTCTCTACCCTCGCATTGGCTTAGCGCGATTAACAACTACTTTTCAGATCCGTCCATCATGTTATTGATCGGAGGAGTTTCGATGCATGGAGATGCGAGTGCGTTTTCCAAAATGCAACAGGTAGAATTTTCGAGTTTGATAGGAAGTGCAGCGTCAACTGCAGCACTTAGAATACCTTCGATGTGTAACGGCGCAAATCTTTCTTTTAGAAGAAGTGCGTATGAAGAGGTAAATGGATATGAAGGTAATTTTCAAATTGCTTCTGGTGATGACGAATTTTTAATGCGAAAAATTTTGAAACACTTTCCCAATGGGATTAGGTTTCTTGCTGATCATTCTGCTGTTGTAAGAACAAGCGTTCAACATTCAATTGATGCCTTTTTTGCACAACGCATCCGTTGGGCCGGCAAATGGAAGGCTAACAATTCTGTTCATACTTTGATCATTGCCTTTTTCGTATTAGCCTTTCAGGTAGCTTCTGTTCTGGCACTCGTCAATTTTTTCTTATCCGGAAATCTATTGTATGCAGGACTAATTGTGATGAAAATAATTCTTGAAGGAATTGCGTTACGCAAATTTTGTCATTTTCTAAAAACGCCATGGAGCTGGACGGCTTTTCTCTTGCTCCAGTTGCTTTATCCCTTTTATGTTGTCACGGTAGCTGTGGCAGCAAACTTCCTATCCTATTCATGGAAGGGAAGAAGCTATACCAATTGAATTAATCTGGTCTCGTTTGTACTTTAACCAGCAGAATATTCGTTTATCCGGATAGCACCTCAGCAAATTGCAATTTATTCATACATTTACGAGGTAAAGTTCCATGACAGAAATAGACCTAAAGAAGCAATTTGAGATTAAAGAATTAGAGCTCAACGCTTTGTTAGAGATAACACAGGCTATAAACAGCAATTTGCCGGAAGAATCGCTCTACAAGATTTACAATTTTACTTTACGTTCTAATCTTAACATCCGCAAACTGGCGCTGTTTGTGCTGGATGCTGAATGGAACTGTAAGGTAAGTTTTGGGACAGACCATCAATTTCACAAAACCAAATTGCTGCCACAGTTTAAAACCATTCAAGATATCACGCATCTGCATGAGTTTGAAAAATGTGTTTTTACAGAATTTGATATTGTCATTCCTGTTACCCATAAAAGTGATACACTGGCGCTTGTTTTTGTCGGTGGGCTTGATAACGATATGCGTTATGAAAACGAAGATGGTATCCGTTTCATTCAGGCTCTCAGTAATATCATCATTGTTGCTATCGAGAATAAGAAGCTGGCGCGAAAGCAGCTTGAACAGGAGTCTTTTAGAAAAGAACTTGAGATTGCAAGTGATGTGCAGCAGTTTCTTTTTCCTGAAACACTTCCATCAACAGAAGTACTGAAAATAGAAGCGAGTTACCTGCCGCATGATATTGTTGGTGGTGACTACTATGATTATATTCCTATCAATAAAAATCAGTTCTTGATTTGTGTTGCTGATGTGAGCGGAAAAGGTATCCCTGCTGCATTGATGATGTCTAACTTTCAGGCTTCTTTGCGAACTTTGTTGAGACAGACCCCCAATCTTACCGATATCATTGAAGCCCTTAATTTCCAGGTGTTAGAAAATACAAAAGGTGAAAAATTTATTACATTTTTTGCCGCCATTTATGACATCAGGCTGAAGACAATGGTTTATGTGAACTCGGGCCATAATCCACCAATTTTAATCGATAAGAAAAACGGATTGCGCCTCCTGGAAGAAGGTTCAACCGTATTAGGCGCGATGCATCCTTTACCATTTCTCAATGAAGGATTTGTGACTGACCTTAATGAATTCCTCTTGTTCTGTTATACCGATGGATTAATTGAAACGATGAGCGAAGAAGGAAATGAATTTGGAATGGACGCAGTAATGGATTACTTCCGCAGAGATGACACGCAACTCAAAGATCTCTCTACAATTCATCAGGACCTTATCGTTGCCCTTGATAACTTCAAAGGTAAAAATAGTTACCATGATGACATTACGATTCTTACTTGTCGCGTAGGATGATCCCTTTTCGCACACCTTTTTTTATACCCTATTTATATCCCTCATTAGCCTGGCGCATACCTGTTACCAATAATAAGCTTTTCATAACTTTTGATGATGGTCCGGTTTCAGGACCAACGGAATTTGTACTTGAAACCTTGTCTCGCTTCTCGTCCAAAGCAACTTTTTTTTGTATTGGAGATAACGTTCGAAAATATCCGTTAGTCTTTAAAAAAATTATCGAAGAGGGCCATGCCATTGGCAACCACACGTATAATCATTTAAATGGATGGAGAACAGAAATTGAAACATATTTAGAGAACGTAAAATTATGTGACGCACAGTTGAACAAATCGTTGAATCTGATGAGGCCTAATCGTAAGCCGCTTTTCCGCCCGCCCTATGGAAAAATTACGAGGCGACAAATCAAATCACTTTCTCGCTATAAAATTATTATGTGGGATGTGCTGACGAAAGATTATAGTGAACATATTTCCGCTGAAGTTTGCTTAAGAGAATCTATAAAAGCAACACGAAATGGCTCCATTATTATTTTTCACGATAGTTATAAAGCGGAGTCAAAGTTAAAATTTGTTTTGCCTCGCTACCTCGATCATTTCCGACAACAAGGATTTGAATTTGAATCACTATGAAGAAGAAAGTTCTTGTTGCCCCTTTAGATTGGGGACTAGGGCATGCAACAAGATGTATAGCAGTTATCAACGAATTGTTGAATTATCCTTGGGAGGTTTTGTTAGCCGGTAGTGGTGATTCCCTTGAGTTATTGAAAAAAGAATTTCCTTCCCTCAAATATTATACTCTTCCTGGGTATAATCCACGATACCCAGTAACAGGTTCTATGATTAGGAAGATGGCACTTCAGCTTCCGAGTTTTATCAGTATAATCCGTCAGGAACATAAAATCATGAATGATATCGTTCTGCGAAACAATATCGATATCGTGATTTCAGACAATCGATATGGATGCTGGTCATCTAAAGCCATATCCATATTCATAACACACCAGAGTAACATTCTCATGCCGCAACGATTTGGATGGCTTGCAAGAATTGTGAGATTATTGAATGAGAGGGCACTGCAGAAATTTACTCAGTGCTGGATACCAGATTACCCCGAAGGGAAAATGGCAGGAAAACTTATTTCATTTGGAAAGATTAATCCCGCTATTCGTGTTGTTTATGTAGGATCACTATCCCGCTTCAAGCGATCCCAATGTGTTGAAAAAAAGTACGATGTAGTAGCAGTATGTTCAGGTCCTGAGCCCCAAAGAACATTGCTTGAAAATCTGGTAACAGAGCAACTTAAGCATTCCCATTTATCCTATTTGATTGTAAGAGGAGTTGATTCAAAAACAGAAGATGTAAATCCAAATATTGTCAATTTCCTGACTTCAGAACATCTGCAAACACTTCTTCAATCTGCAGATATTATTGTTGCACGTAGCGGTTATAGTACAATAATGGATCTTTCAGCTTTAGGTAAAAAGGCTATTTTTATTCCTACTCCAGGCCAAACGGAACAAGAATACCTTGCCAAAAAATTGAAATCTGATGGCGTTGCTTTTTATATGGATCAAAAATATTTTGATCTTAAAGTGGCATTAGAACAATCGAAAAGTTATTCCGGCTTCAATATATTGGCGGAAAATACTTTATTAAAGAAAGCCGTTGAAGAATTGCTTTCCATAGAGTTAAAAAGGTCTTGATATCATCATGAAACAATTTATCAAAAGTTTTTTATACGCGTTCAAAGGTATTGGCGCTTCTTTAAGCGAGCAGCGAAATTTAAAAGTGCAGACCTTTGTTGCCATCCTCACAATAGGTGCAGGATTTTATTTTAACATTACGCCAATTGAATGGTCTATTGTTCTGCTTACCATCGGGCTGGTAATAGGACTGGAAATGATGAATACAGCGGTCGAGAGTCTTGTTGATTTAGTGACTACAGAATGGAAGCCTTTGGCAGGGAAAGTTAAGGACATGGCCGCGGGTGCTGTGCTCATTGCTTCAATCATTGCCGTAATAGTTGGCGTCATAATTTTTAGAAAATATGTTTCGTGAGAAAACAGTTGACAGCAGGCAATTCGCGATTGAAAGTTTGTAACAGCTGACAAATTTTAACTTTTGCCATAAATCACCTTACAAATAAAATCTCATTCGCAGGCAATAGGCAAAAAAGCAATAGGCATAATGTAGATAATTTAAATATTTCGACACTCTCATTAACACATCAACACATCTAAGCAATGAACAAATATTGGATCGATACCCACGCCCACATTTATTCTAAAGAATTTGATGCAGACAGGGCAGATGTAATAAGGCTCGCAGAAGAGCAGGATGTTAAGAAGATATACATGCCTAATGTTGATCATGCTTCTATTGATGCGATGTTGGACGCTGAAAGCCGCTATCCAGGAGTATGCTTTTCAATGATGGGGCTTCACCCATGCTCTGTTAAAAAGGATTTTGAACGAGAACTTTATATAGTTGAAGATTGGCTTTCAAAAAGAAGTTTCTTCGCAGTAGGGGAGATCGGTACCGATCTTTACTGGGATAAAACTTTTTGGGAACAACAGAAGGAAGCCTTTAACATCCAGGTAAAGTGGGCGAAGCAATACAACCTGCCCATTATCATTCACTGCAGGGAGAGTCTTGATGAAACAATCGCTTTGGTTGAGCATTTGCAAGACGGGAAGCTTACAGGTATTTTTCATTGTTTTTCAGGATCTGTTGAACAGGCAGAGAAAATTTCAAAGCTAAACTTCTTTATGGGAATTGGGGGAGTCGCTACCTTTAAAAACGGAGGACTTGATAAAGTGCTTCCCGAAATTTCTTTAGATCATATCGTGCTTGAAACAGATAGTCCTTACCTGGCCCCAGTTCCCCATCGTGGAAAACGAAACGAACCTTCTTATATTCCTTTAGTTGTGCAAAAGATTGCCACATACAAGAATGCATCTGTGGATGAGATCCAGGAAAAGACCACCGGCAATGCATTAAAACTTTTCGAGCAGAAACACTAACTTTCAGTGTTCGATTTTATTTTCTAGACAAGCATGAATCTCAAACGAGTAAGTATTAATACGGCCTTACCACAAAGGCCGAAAGCACGCATCCTAATCATATACACTGGGGGAACATTTGGAATGACGTACGATGACGATGGGGTATTGATACCGTTCGATTTCAGTTTAATTCTTGAACACCTTCCTACACTAAAAAATCTTGCGCTTGAACTTACCGTAGTTTCATTTGAAAGACCCATTGATTCCTCCAACATGATGCCCGAGCATTGGCAGGTACTGGGTAAAATTATAAGTCAGAATTATGAGACACATGATGGTTTTGTGGTGTTGCATGGCACCGATACCATGGCATATACCGCTTCAGCATTAAGCTTTATGCTGGATGGCCTGGCTAAGCCAGTAATATTTACAGGAGCTCAATTACCCATCAGCGAGGCGAGATCAGATGCCAGAGAAAATTTGATAACAGCACTTGACCTTGCGTCTGCCAGACAAGACGGCCGCCCGCTTGTACCAGAAGTATGCATCTATTTTGACTATGAGTTATTAAGGGGCAATCGTTCAAAGAAAGTAGAAAGTATGCAGTTTGATGCTTTCGATTCAGGGAATTATCCACCCTTAGCAAAAGCGGGGGTTAAGATCGATTATAATTTTTCTGTCATCAGGAATATTCCTGCAAAAGCTGAGCTGAACCTACGCTGGAAGATTGATACCAATATTACCGTGATTAAATTATTTCCTGGCATACCTATCCCGATCATTGAGACAGTTCTTCATACCCCCGGTCTTAAAGCTTTAATTCTGGAAACGTACGGTTCAGGGAATGCACCTACATCTGTGCCACTTTTAAAAGCATTGAAAGCTGCAATTGATAAGGGCATTATCGTGTTAAACATAAGCCAGTGTCCTGGAGGAATGGTTCTTCAAGGAAAATATGAGACAAGCAGGGAATTACAACAAATTGGCGTGATTGGCGGAGCGGACATGACAACAGAGGCTGCCCTTACAAAACTGATGCTCTTGCTGGGTGAGTGTGGCGCTGAAGAGACTAAAAGATTATTGCCGCGTTCTTTAGCAGGAGAATTGACTGAAAGTTAACGCTGCTCTTCCTTATTCTTTTCAAAATACATTCAATATTTCTGTGGTCAAGGTGCTTGATCTTTAACAAGCAGGATCGTCTCTTTTCCTAGATTTTATAATCATGAAGCTTAGGATAGACGTTTCTATACCATCGTTCTTATAATCAGCGTTATTATGATATATTAGCCTCCAGCTGCTTGGGTTGCTAATCAAAAGTGACCAATAGAAGACAGAAAAAAGCTTCATGTATAAGGAATTAATGTGTTGGGTATAGTTTTTTTTATTGTTGGACACTAGAAGGTTGTTGACTTAAAGCAGCAATAACAATAGCATTTAAAGACCCTATTCAAACATTAGATTTATATTTTTTTCTACGCATGATTTTTACATTCTTTACTCTTACAACACTGTTAAATCTTTTTGGTGCCGATAAAATACCGCTTGAACATATTAATGATATACAGCGCAATGCTCCCGATATTATCGTATACGCTGCACCAGTTATGTTTTTCTTTGTACTGATTGAGTTTTTAATCAGTCATTTTCAAAACAAGAAATATTATAATAAGAAAGAAACTATAGGATCAACGCTTGTAGGGATTGGCAATGTCGCTATCGGTGTGGCGTTAAAAACGATCATGTTCTATGTTTTTGTGGTGGTCTATAACCTCATTCCATGGAGAATGGAATTTAACTGGTGGACTTTTATTCCCTGCTATATCATTTTTGATTTTTGCAGTTATTGGACGCACAACATCTCACACCGTTCACGTTTTTTATGGGCAACGCACGTTCCACATCACTCTGGTGAACATTTTAATCTTACCGTATCATTCCGGCTTAGCTGGCTTCAATATGTAAAGATGTTCTTTTTACTTCCTGTAGCGCTCATTGGTTTCCATCCTGTTATCATTTTTATTACCAATCAGATTGCAATTCTTTTTCAATTCTGGGTGCATACTGAATATATCAGAAAACTTCATCCAGCGATAGAATATATTTTTGCAACACCATCTAATCACCGTGTGCATCATGGGTCGCAACCAAAATATATTAATAAGAACTACGGGGCCACCTTTGTGTTATGGGACAGGATGTTTGGTACTTACCAAAAGGAAGAAGAGCAGGTTGTGTATGGTATCACGCACAACATAGATCAAAAGCATGACCCGGTTCATATCAATTTTCATGAATTAACTGACATGATAAAAGATGTAGCGAAGGCAAAAGGTTTTCGTAAAAAATTGTTTTACATCATTGCCAATCCGGAGGCTGTTGGAAAAGAAAAAGAAAAAGAGGCCGCAGCAAAACCAGTTCAGTCAGCAGAGAAGAGTTTAAATTTGAATCATTCAGTAAATCAGCAGAAGACTACGAATATTTTATTCGACTGATAATTGATGTTTCCAGATATAGTGCTTGACACATTTCTTTTCCGAAGTCACAAGCTCTGAAACTCCTTTTTAATGATTTCAATAATCACCGCTTCTGTTAAAGGTTTACTGATATAGTACTTTATACCAAAGCTTTTGGCTTGGGCCATATCCTTTTCGTTTAAAGAAGAAGTAACGATGATGATAAGAATCTTGTGCTTATTGACCAGGTCGAGATTCTCAAAAGCCTTTAGAAAACCAAATCCGTCCAGCAAAGGCATGTTGAGATCTAAAAATATTACATCAGGAAGCTCGGATTGTATTTTTGCGGAATTTGTGAGATAGCGAAGTGCTTCTTCTCCGTTTCCCGCAGTGGCTATCTTCAAGGGTAAATTGAGCCGATTAAGCAGCTTTTCATTAATAAAATTAAAAACCTTGTCGTCATCAACTAATAAAATATTCTTCAGCATTTCTTTGTCAACCCTATGGCTATTCTGCTGCTAACAAATGGATTTATATTGTAAGAAGCAAATTTTATTTTTTGGCTAATGTTAGGCTAACATTTAAGTTTGATGGTAAGGCTATAAGTTTAGACAGACATATGAACATAAAGCTGAAAACTAAAAAGGTTGGGAGATAGCTGTGACACCATCAATCCGCTAAATAGTAGTTGATTAATAATAAATACAAACAAGTTTTGTCCTTAGCCTTTCGAATACTTCCGGCAGAATGTTACGCCTCTGGCATATTTATTTTAATTGTTGATTCAATAAATCGTTTAAAGTACACGATGAAAGTATCAGGTGCTATATTAGTAATTGATGACGATGAAGATGACCATCACATCTTAAAAACCGCTTGTGAGAAGCTGGGTGTTAGTGAGACGTTGAAATTTTTTTATGACGGACACAGTTTATTGAAATATCTGAAAAGCACCACCGAGCAGCCCTATATTATTCTATGTGACATTAATATGCCGCGCATTGACGGCATAAAGCTTCGTCATACTATTTGGCATGATGAAGCTTTAAGAAAGAAAAGTATTCCATTTATTTTTTTCTCGACCGCTGCCAGTCCCTCTCAGGTAAAGGAAGCTTACGACCTTACCGTCCAGGGATTTTTTCTAAAAGGTCAAACGATGGACGAGACTGAAAGAAAACTTCGTCTGATTTTTGAATATTGGGGTGAAAGTCGTCACCCAAATTCGCTATAATATCTACTTCATTTGTTATATTATTAGGTAACAAAATCTGTTTCAAACGCTCAGGCGTAACAGGCTTAACAATAAAGTCTTTAACAAGCGAAAGCGTTTTAACTTTCTCGATATCCCGCAAATTGAGAGAGCAACTTGCCATGTAAAGAACAATTTCTTTACTGATCAGTGATTTAAATTCAACAAATTCCTTATAAAATTCCCATCCATCCAGGAAGGGCATGTAAATGTCAAGTAAGATTACGTCCGGCAGCTTGTCCTCGTGGTTGCAGCACTCTTCTAGCTTATATATTGCTGCTAGAGGGTTCTTGAAATATTCCACATTTTCTGCAAGCGATTCCAATTCAATCATTCGATTGGCGTAGAAGAAAAACAAGTCATCGTCATCTACAATCCAAACCGTTTTTACTTTGTTTTTCATATTATCGTCTCGAGGGATGGTATTAAAAAAACCAGGCCGGTAGTGGTAGATCCATTAGTAGCGTCTTTTACCCGTTATTTGAAACGACAAAGCAACAGCGGCAATTACATTGACGAAATTCGGAGCCGAAAGGGAAAAATAATGGCGTGTATTATCCTCTTTCTCAGTTTTAATCAGATCTAACTTTTACCCGAGGTGCAGCTTGCGGGTAGGGTGAAAGACAAATAACAGTTGCATTAGTTTTAGAATCTAAACTTCAAAATCGTTTGAAGCACTTCAACTGCCTGTTTTTATCCATTCCGTAGGAAAATAAACGAATTTTTTTAAACAAGATGAGCGCATGAGGGTTTTATGACTCAGGTATCACTTGTGTGGATTACAAACAATACTTTATATTTAAATCCGCCTAGTAAGGATTAAACCACTACATGAAAAGAATAATATTACCACTCTCACTAGTATTCATGATGCATTTATTTCAGCATGGAAACGCACAGGTAAGATATACTTTAAGTGGTTATCTTAAGGATGCAGCAAATGGTGAAGCGCTCGTAGGTGCTTCCGTTTATTTTAAGGAGACAGCCACAGGTTCAACCTCCAACGAATATGGGTTTTACTCCATTACAGTACCATCCGCAAGTTACACAATTACATACAGTTTTATTGGTTATCAAAAGATAGTAAAAGAGATTGTACTGGATAAAGACGTGCGGCTAGACATTGAGTTGCAAAGTGAAAGTGAGCAATTAAGAGAAGTTGTTATTACGGCTGAAGAGGATCAGGTGCCACAAGTGCAAAGCGTGGAGATGAGTACTGCTAGACTTGACATTAGCACCATTAAGAAGATTCCTGCTTTTCTGGGAGAAGTAGATGTTATTAAAAGTTTGCAATTGTTGCCAGGTGTTAGTACTGTGGGAGAGGGCGCTTCCGGGTTTAATGTGCGTGGTGGGAGCGTAGGGCAAAACCTGATTTTACAGGACGAGGCCCCTGTATACAATTCCTCCCACATGCTTGGTTTCTTTTCTGCCTTTAATCCAGATGCTGTTAAGGACACAAAGTTGTATAAAGGTGCTATTCCTGCGCGGTACGGTGGAAGACTTGCTTCGATCTTAGATGTGAGGATGAAGGATGGAAACATTAAAGAATATGAAACTACGGGAGGTATAGGCACAATTTTCAGCCGAGCTGCTTTTGAAGGGCCAATAGTAAAAGAGGAAGGATCGTTCATTGTGGCTGCCCGGAGGTCATACATTGATGTGCTGGCAAGACCTTTTGTTGATATACTATCAGATGGAGGAGCACTTAATTTTTATGATCTTACTGCAAAGGCGAATTACAACTTAAATAAGAGAAACCGGATTTATCTTTCAGGTTACTTTGGCAGGGACAACTTTTATTTTGATAAAGACCAGGGCTTTAGTTGGGGCAACGCTACTGCTACCTTACGATGGAACCACCTGTTCAGCGACAGGTTGTTTACCAATGTTACAGGTGTTTATAGTAGTTACAATTATGAATTGCAATTTGGAGAAGATGAGAGAGATCGCTTTCGATGGAGTTCTTCTATTTCCAATTTTGTTTTCAAGCCTGAGTTCAGTTATTTTATTAACAGTAACAACGAACTTAATTTTGGTGGTGAGGCAATTTACTACTTCTTCGAGCCAGCCAATGCGTTTGGAGTCTCTAACGGAGAGTATACGGATATTAGTCTTCCAAGAAAATACAACCTTGAAACCGCATTGTACGTCAGCAACAATCTTCAAATCAATTCTACATGGGCAATAGAGTATGGACTTCGCTTTTCTGACTTTCAATATTTTGGTGCAGGTACCGCCTATCAGTACAACGACACAATTCCTGGCAAAAGAAAAACAGTTGCCTCTGCTGAAACTTATAAGAAGGGAGAATCAATTATAAACTACAACAACTTCGAACCAAGAGCATCGTTCAAGGCTAAAATTACAGATGAGAGTTCCGTAAAAGGAAGCTATAACCGGATGGTGCAGTATCTTCACCTCATCTCTAACACCACTGCCTCTAATCCACTTGATGTTTGGACACCCAGTTCCAATAATATTAAGCCTGAGATTGCCGACCAGTTTACATTTGGTTATTTCCGTAATTTAAATTTTAAAAAACAATGGGAGCTTTCAATAGAGGCATACTACCGCCAAACCAAAAATCAGATTGATTATATTGATGGTGCAGATTTGCTCATCAATGAATTTCTAGAGGGAGATTTACTTACCGGAAAGGGCCGTGCTTATGGACTTGAATTTTACTTACAAAGGAAAACAGGAAGACTTACAGGTTGGGCCAGCTACACATTAGGTAGAACAGAGTTACAAGTTGAGGGAATCAATAAAGGAGACTGGTATCCTACGCGTTATGATCAAACACACAATTTAAAACTTGCCGGCTTCTTTGATCTTAGCAAGCGTTGGTCAGTGTCAACTGATTTTGTTTTTGTTACGGGCACCCCAACAACATTTCCAACTTCGCGTTTTGAAGTTCAAGGTATACTTATTCCTTACAACGTTAACGAGTCACGAAACAATGTTCGTCTCTCAAGTTATAATAGACTGGATCTTTCATTCCGCCTCGAAGGCAAACAATATAATAAGAAGGGAAAAGCAAGGCGGGTTACGGACTACTGGATCTTTTCATTATATAACCTTTACGGAAGAAGAAATCCATTCTCCATTTACTTCTCACAGTCTGAAGATCGTTTGCCTGTGGGCCAGCCCCTTCAATCTGAGGCAACACGTTTATCTATCATTGGATCTCCCGTGCCTGCAGTATCTTACAATTTTAAATTTTAAACAGCATGACACTTAATTCCTTTTATAAATTAAAATTTTTAATGCTGTTGAGTGCGGTTCTATTTTCATGCGAAGATCCCATTAGCCCGAAGCTAGAATACGCTGATCCAGTACTGGTTGTAGATGCATGGCTCAACAATAAAGTAGAAGATCAAAAAGTAAAACTTACCTGGTCGCAGCCTTATTTGCAGAATGAACTACCACAAGGTGTGTCAGGAGCGGTGGTTTTGTTAAGCTACAATGAAGAGGTTGTTGCGTTTGAAGAAGATGACAGTAGCCCGGGTACATATCTTTGGAAGCCAGCATCTGAAGATGATGTAGCAGAAGTTTTTGGAACAATAGGACGTGCGTATAAACTAACAATACAAGTTGGTGAAGAAACGTTTGAGGCTACTTCAAGGATTAAGAGAACGGTTGCCATTGATAGCATAACTTTCAAGCTTGAAGAGGATAGCCCCTTCTATCCTGAGAATTCTTATACAGCGCAGTTTTGGGCCAAAGATTTGCCAGGACCAGGCGACACCTATTGGATCAAAGGCTACAAGAATGGTGTTTTTTTAAATAAACCAAGTGAGATTACACTTGCTTATGATGCAGGGTTTGCAGCGGGAGGAAATTTTGATGGTACTACTTTTATCCCACCACTGCGTGAGGTTAACCCAGAAGACGTTGACGAAAATGATGAAGCACTGTCACCGTATTTGCCAGGCGATTCTCTCTATGTAGAGATTCATTCCATTTCACTCGAATCCTATAATTTTTTAGATGAAGTAATTGTTCAGACAGATAGGCCAGGCGGTTTCGCCGAGCTTTTTTCTTCCCCTTTATCCAATGTATCCACGAACATTGTTAATACCATACCGGGCGGAAGAAAAGCGATTGGTTTTTTCAATGTGTCGGCTGTTTCAGGATTAGGAAAAAAACTTGTTGAGTAACAATAACTTCACATTGAACAATTATTTTGCAATAAGAAATGGCATCTGTCTCAATTCAATGTTGATAAAAAGCCACTATTTTAGCACGGATAAAAGGAAATATTTTTAATATATAAGCGAAATAAAAATGATGAAATACACATTTGAAAAAGGTAACGGTACTTTTTTTAATGTACTGAAAGAAAAGGTAGATGCTCACTTCATGGAGAGAGAATTACATCCAGCTGGCAATGAAAAACTTTACTGGAAGGCACTGATCCAGATTTTAAGCAGTATGATTATCTATGTTGTTCTTGTGTTTTTTACACCTGCTATATTGATCTCCGTAATGTTATGCATCCTTTTGGGTGTTAACCTTGCTGTTATTGGTTTCAATGTGATGCATGAAGGTGGACACCAAACTTTCTCTCGCTATGGTTGGCTGAATAATGTCTCCGCCTATTTTCTTAACATCCTCGGAGCGAACGCCTATTATTGGAAAATAAAGCATAACGTCAATCACCATACCTTTACCAACATCGAAGGAATGGACTCAGATATTGATGTAAAGCCTTTTATGAGATTGCATGAAGATCAGCCTAAACATAAATATCATCGCTTGCAACATGTTTATTGGATCGGGCTCTATGCTATTTCTTATCTCGCCTGGGTTTTTTATGAAGACTTCAAGAAATATTTCAGCGGAAAAATTTCGCCCAATAGTGAACGTAAAAAAATGCCCTTCAAAGAACATGTTGTTTTCTGGTTTACCAAAATCATGTTTGTGCTAGTGTACATGATAATACCAATAGTTGTTGTGGGATGGGTTTGGTGGCTGTTAGGATTTCTCATCATTACTTTTGTATGCGGAATTACAACAAGTATTGTATTTCAACTGGCTCACGTGGTTGAAGGCACTCAATTTCATTCCGTTCAATCAGAGCAAGCAAGCAGGCATGAGTGGGCAATCCACCAGGTAGTTTCAACTTCAAATTTTGGCACATCCAGCAAAGTCTTACATTGGTTATTAGGCGGTTTGAATTTTCAAATTGAACATCATCTGTTTCCACGTGTTAGTCATATTCACTACCCGGCAATCAGCCGTTACGTGAAGGAGGTATGCAGTGAGTTTAATGTTTCTTATCACGAACATCAATCATTTTACCAGGCAGTAACATCTCATATCACTCACCTTCGAAAATTAGGTAAAGCTTAAGGTGAACGATGTTTGAATACAGGTCGACTACCGATCTTACTAAGTTTATACTACAGTTACGTTCGGCCTTTTCTCGCTGGATCTTAGCAACTCAACTAACTTAGTTGCTTTCGGTAAACTACTTGCGCTGAGCTGATACAATGCTTACTTGTCCCTATTTCTTTAGTCATCTGCATAATTTCATCGCTTTATTGCAAACTCATTCAGATCTCAAAGCCTTCACTGGATTTGCAACTGCTGACTTGAATGCTTGTGCGCAAATTGTAAGGAGCGCAATGGCCAATGCTGTTAAACCTGCAAATGCAAAGATCCACCATGACAAGTTGATCTTATAAGCAAAGGTCTGCAGCCACTCGTACATAAAAAATCCTGCGAAGGGTGCTGCAATGCAAAATGATGCAAAAACCAGTTTTAGAAAATCCTGCGAGAGTAAACTTACAATATTTGCGACAGTGGCGCCAAGAACCTTGCGGATACCAAATTCGCGAGTTCTTTGTTCAGCAGAAAACATCACAAGTCCTAACAACCCTAAGCACGAAATCATAATGGCAAGAATCGCAAAAGCATTAGAAAGTTTCGAAACAACCTGTTCATTGCTATATAGCTTACCATAATCCTCATCAATAAATTTGTAACTCAAGGGATAATTAGGATTTACTTCTTTATAAACTTTCTCAAGACTTGCCAGCGCTTCTTTAGTTTTGCCAGGTTCAGTTCGAATGAGCAACACACCAAAATACTCATACTCCTTTACATCTAGGATCAAGGGCTTGATAGGTTCATGCAACGAATGTGTGTGGTAATCTTTTAGAACACCAATAATTTTTCCCTTCTTATTCCATGCTGATACCCATTTGCCAATAGGATCTTTTATGCCCATTTGCCTTACCGCCTCCTCGTTAATCATAAAAGCATCAGTTGAATCTGTAGAAACTTCTTTTGAAAAACCGCGGCCCTCCACAACCTCAAGCTTCATGATCTTCAGAAAATCAAACCCAACAGACATTGGTTTAAAACCGACTGAAGCACCTTTCTCTTTTCCTTCCCACTGAATAGCATCGTCTCCGTTACCAGTCTCTGTATGGCCATCATTTTCATCAACGATAAAACTCATAACATGAGGTGCCTCGCTACTTCTATCCACGGCAGCAATGCCAGGCATACTTAAAGCCTTTTCTTTAAATACACTATACTTACGATAATTCTTTGGTTCGTTTTTTGGATCCTTTAATTCTCCTTCAATGGGTAGATAGAAAATGTTCTCACGATCGTAGCCGAGATGCATATTCTGCACATAACTCGTTTGTCGAGATATTACAAGCGTAACTATCAAAAGCACGATCGAGATTGCAAATTGAAAAACAGTGAGACCTTTCCTAAGCCACACTGCATTGTTAGAAAATCGTAATGCGCCTTTTAAAATTCTTACGGGCCTTAGTGAAGAAAGAAAAAGCGCGGGATAACTCCCTGCTACTATTCCTGTAAATAGCATCAGGCATAACAATAAAATCCAGAATAACGGCTCGCCTACAGGCGATATAATATGTTTTTCAGTGAAAGTGTTAAAAGATGGGAGCAGCAGATGTACCAGCGTTATGGAAAAGATAAGCGCAAGTGCTGAAAGGAACATAGACTCTCCAAGAAACTGTCTGATCAAACTTGCTCTTGAAGACCCTACTACTTTTCTTACACCAATTTCTTTTGCCCGTTTTATAGAACGTGCAGTAGCGAGGTTCATAAAATTGATGCAGGCGATGATGAGAATAAAAACAGCGACACCGTTAAAAATCCTCACATATTCAATTCTTCCACCTCCAGGCTTTCCTTCTGCAAAATTAGCTACGAGGTATTGATCCCTGAAGGGCTGAAGACCAATAGAAACTTTGCGTGCATCATTCTTATCGAGGTGAGCTTGCATAAAACGATTTATTTTAGCTTCTACCGCCTGAACATCGACATCTTTTTTAAGCTGGATGGTTGTGAGCACTCTCGGTGAAGCCCATTCAACTCGTCCCTGCCAATGAGAATCTATGTTAATAAGGAAATCAAATTTTAATGAACTTTGAACAGAGACATCTTCAAAAACTGCAGTGACTACAAAATCCAATTTATTTTCATAACGCATGCTTTTGCCAATTGCATTTTCCGGACTATCAAAAAACATCCTTGCCATCTTACGTGAGATTGCAATACTGCTGATATCTTTTAATGCATTGGTTCCATCGCCTGCAATAATTGAGTAGCTGAACATCGTAAAAAATTCTTTCCCTGCACGGGAACCCTCTAGCTTGTGTATCTTCTCGCCAACCTGAAATGTTTCCGGATATCCCCAAGGCAACTCATAGCCTGCTGTATAGAACGTTATACGTTCAACTTCCGGGATGCTCTCCTGTATATCGGCAACAGGGACATAAACATTGTTCTCTTTAAAACGAACCGTTGTATTGTAGCTCCCTGTAATCACATTATTCGTGTTTACAGTTTCGTAAACATTGTACAAGTGATCTCCATTTGTGTGAAAATTGTCAACACTTCTTTCATCCCTGATCCAGAGAAAGATGAAGAGGCAGCACGTCATACCAAATGCCAACCCGATAATATTAATCAACGAAAACACCTTATGTCGAATAAGGTTTCGGTTTGCTACAATAAAGTAGTGTTTTAACATATTCATATTAAGAAATGAAGTTGATGACGGTGATAGTTTTCTTTTAATAGCAAAAGGTCTGATAAAACCGATGACATTACGGATATAATCGAATCGAGCGCTTCTTATTCCTTCGTGGGTTACCTGATAGTCAAATTCTTCCTGCAGATCACCCTGAACTTCTTCGAGTAAATGCGGGGCACAATACCATTGGAGCAAGCGTATAGCCCACCGTGGCGGAGAAGGCTTTGTGGTAGATTTTGTCATACTCCCATAAAGGGTTTAATGGAGGAAGGTAACAGGTTCCATAAATTTGTACGGATGGATTGTATCTCAGAAAGGGTTCGCTGTCCATAAGCTGTGATCGTGAAAATCCTTTTGCGCCTTCCTCCGCGCTCTGGTGTCGGGTCTCCAAGTTTTGAAATGATCATGCCCTTTTCTTCGAGGCGGTGAAGCGAAGCATGCACCTGATTTATTCTGGCTGCGCGACTTGTCTGTTCTATGATTTCATGCGTAATGTTAACACCGTAAGCATTGCCATCAAGCATGGCGACGATGAGCAGCACGATCTCTTCAAACTCTCCAAGATAATTTCGTTTCATCAAGAATGTTATACATTAATTCCACTTTTGCTGACCAAATAGTCTGCCACAACGAAAAGTGCGTTTCTTATCTGATTTCTAACTTTTTTCATGTTCTGTAAAAATAGGGTCGTCCGGAAACAAAACAACTTTGTTCGATAACGGAAAGAATTCAAGTGTCAGACCTAACATTATGATGAGACTAAAAACTAGGTGCACGCAAAAAATTAGTAAAGCCTAATGCAGGCCTTAAGTCAATTAGTAAACTTAATCAACTGCAATACCTGAACCTTGTAGGCACAAAGGTTACTGATGCAGGCGTACCATTCCTCAAAGCCCTGAAAATTTAAAAGCCGTCTACCTCTGGCCAACTTCGATCACGCCAAGTGGAATAACCGAACTCGCAAAGCGATGCCTGCGGTAGAGGTAAATGCAGGAGAGTCTACAGATAATAAATAATCTCAAACATCATGGAGGCGATTCTTTTGATTGATTCGATGAAATGAAATATCAGGGCGGTCCCTCGTGCCTCGGGTCGGGCCATTCACGGCTGCGCTATCGCTCCGGTGCCGCGAAGCCCGGCACTGAACCGTTCCTGTCCCTAACGCAGAGGATGCGTTGATGAGAGTTTTAGCGTTGGCTTTAAGGGTAAAGCTAACGCCTGAGATCTTCCACACGTTTGTGATTTAAGTACAAAGTTGAGCGTTTGGCTAACCTATTTGCAAAAGAAATATAGCTGCAATAGGTATATATTTGATTGATCTGTATTGCGGATAGACGGTTATTGTGAGCCAATCAATTCGGACAATGAAGTATATAATTATAACAGTTTTAGGACTCGGAATATTGACAAGCTGTACTTACCGACCTAAAGAAAAACGGCTGACAAAATTTCAAGGTGATGACAGCCGGATCTTACAATCTTTTTATAAGAAAACGACTGATACAATTGAGTTTAAAAAAATTCTTTCCAATGGGACGACTTTCAAAGTGCAGTCTGGTCAAATTTTCCTCGGTGACTATGCTCTAATACATCAAAGATTCAGAGCAGTGCAACAATTGGACGGTAATGATGATATTCTTAACTCGCTAAGAAGTCAATTTAAGGGTGACGGATTTGCTGAAAGGATTTTGAACGACAGGGATGTGATGTTTGTGCAAATCATTCCTGATTCTGCCATGGACAATACGGATGTTTTGGGATTCTTAAATTTTAGACTGGACATAGAAGAAAGAATTGACGAGAGACTACAAAGTAAAAATTTAGGTGAATGGTTTGCGGGTGACATGGGTGCTGGCGGAAACATGTTATTCTTTGTGGACGATTGGAATAAATCAATGGAAGCAGTATCGGAGGTATTGAACGAAGAAAATCTAATGGATCATGTATTAATTGCAAAGAGAATAATGACAACAAAAGAAGATTGGAGCTACGAAGTCGTTTTTCCGACGGAGTATCAAGGCGTTTTCAATCAAATGTAAGTTAAATTGAATGGCCCGCAAGTCGTAGATAATCAAAGGCGGGTTCATTTTGTTATGACAACCTCTGCAATTAACTTATAAACGGTTGACGATGGCGTAACCAACCGCCTGCGATTTATATATATATTCCGTTTGGCGTAAGCAAAAAAGCAGCGTTCTTCGATTAAACAAAAAGAATTAAAGTAATTTGGCGTAGTCAATTAGGCTAACATATTCTGCAGTTTTAAAATAACGTACATATTATCATGTTTTCAAGTAAAGACTACTCTCAAATGACGCTTGACGAATTAGTGTCACAAGAGAAAAAATTGAGATCACAAAAAACTATAGTTGCTGTGTTCATTGGTGTTGTAGTGGGCATTGCTGTTTGGGCGGCTACACATAAAGGAGGTTTTTTCCTTACTGTTATTTTGCTGATTTTTCCGCTTCTAATCGGTTTCCGATATTCCAAAAACCTGAAGGACATCCAAGTAGAGCTAAGCCGCAGAAATACTGTTCGTTAATTTGTTTCAGAGCAAAAACGCGGTTCACACTTAGTTCATTCGCTCATCTTTTTTGGCGAAGTTCAGAAACTGAAGTTTTATGTTGGTGTTCTACACCAACATAAACTTCACTACAAACTCATCTAACATTGAGCGTCATGTTACGTGTTAATCATCTGCCCGCCATTAACGCATTATCATATCAACCGCTCAACAGGTTACACAATCAACAGATCCCAAATTAGATAACGTCACAATCATCATCGCATTTTTTCTTGGGAGCAAATGCATTTGTGCATTACTATTCTTATAAAATTTTACTCCTATACAGCGGATGCGTGTCACATGGTGAGGCATCGGGGTTTTAAGTGAGCATGAAAGGTTTATGTTTAATGGCGATTCATGGTCAATCTGAATGTAGTCACCTTCTATAAATGCGGAAGCACCGTTACCTGTTCCTTTATCGATGGTATTGTACTGGTTATTTCTTTCATCGAAGTACAGGTCTGAAAGATCGGCCATCATCACGATAAGCCTGAGATGAGTAGCATCTGCGGGTGCATGAATATGTTGTGCCGGCACAAGTCCTTCAAAAGTAACATCCATGCTTTTTTCATCGGGGGAGAGTAAGGTGAAGGCAGCCTTTAATGCTGAGAATAGTGATACGTTCTTATTGAACTGCAGGTTTCTGAGCAGTGCTTTATGCTCACTGATGTTTATAGGTCGTTTACCAGGAGGGGAGTCGTGGCGTGAGGCTATTTCTTTAAACAGTTGGGTAAGCCTGGAGGTAAATCTGGAGTCGAAGCAATCGCGTGAATAATAACAAGCCTCACGAAAATGCCTTGCTGCCTTAGCACATCCACTAAATTCACGGATATTGTCTCGTGTCCGCTCAAAATTTGGGTGATGGAGAATTTTCTCACGACTTGGCCCTCCTGCTTTGCGCGCCAGGTACTTTCCCTCGGAGAGGTAGAATGAAATACCACCCATTTTACCTACTAATTTTACCGTTCCAATTTGTGTACTCATATTTGTTTTTGTTTATTTTTTGCTCAAACTATCCAGGCATTGTAGCCTACATTATTCAAAAGTATCAGGGCACTTCGCAACCAGCTTGCGCACTGCTTTTTCCTTAGCTTTTTTTAATTTTTTTTTTTGATGGTCTTGCTAAACGCTTCACCTTTCCCTGCGCTGTTTCTTTGGTGTTCCTCGTATTTCTTCCCACAACGCCCGCGGCCAACCTGGTGTCACTCCCGAGTCAGTCCCGTATCAGAGCCCGACCAGAGGCGTACAGTGGGTTTTTCCTATAGCCGGGTCTGGTACCCGACTGATACGGGACTGGTACGGGAGAGAGGAAGAGATGGCTGTATTAAGGGTAGAGTGATGCCCAGGCAGACATGGAACAAAGGAGAATGAGAATAGTATTAGGGCAATTACAAAGGGGAGAGGTGTGAGGTGATAACGTTTACTTATCGCAAAGTCATCCGCCTTTTGAATGTGCGGAAAGAAATAACAGATTACTCATCAAATTTATCTGCTATTCGTGGATGTATTTATTGAAGCACTAAGTGCTTATGATCGTGTACAAGTGGTTTTTAATTATTTGAAGAGCAAACGAAATTGTGTAACAGGTAATGTGATAGTGCCTAACCACGTCCATGTGCTGATAGGATTAGAAAATACACAAGATTGCTTTTCAGACAAAAGGAATATAGCTGCAATAGGATATATTTGATTGTGTATCTGTATTGCGGATACAAGTTGTTGTGTGCAATTGAAATGTAATGGTGATATGAGTGTGCCAACAGTGAAGATTCTCACGGATTTGCCAAACATTGGAATCCCTAATGATCCAATCGTTTTATACAATGGCAAAAGGCTAATGCTGTGCTATGAAATTAGCCATTCAGACGGAGCATACGCTGTGATTAAGTTTGATGCTATTGAATATATGGTGACTCCAATCAATGACGAAGGACTAGGGAAACACAAATACGCTAAGTATGGGTTGAAATGGTATGAAATTCATGAAATTGACAATATAGAAGAGCTTACTAAGTGGAAGGTGTTGACACCAAAGTATTGGGTATTCTGCTTTAAAGACAGGACGGTTGAAATTCTAGGGAAGAAATTGGAAGTTGTTGAGACTGCTTGCGACAGTGGCAAACTTAGAAATGTAACGAACGAATTCATAAACGAGTACACCTAGTTTAACTGCACACAATAAAAGCTAAAAGCAATTGTAGGGCTCGGTGATGGTATTGAAGTTCTTAATACTTAATTTTAATTCTGCAACGTAGACAGTGAAGCAGTTTCTAAACCCACAACTGCTTTTAGCAAAACGTGTGTGTCTTGAACTTCATTTAGTTGTAAGAATGAGGATGCTGTACAAGAGATGGAAGACTCTTAATAACATTTACATCATGTGGAGGTCGAGCGAACCGAACTGGCCAATGAGTAATTATACTAGAAGAGAATTGATCTTCCGCAGACGATTGTCAGAGATAGTTTGCAAATCACCTTATGCTGCATTGAACGGAAACATTCTTTGTGGTGAACGATAAGGAAAAACGGGAACAATGATTCCTGTAGATGTTTGTTGAAGAGCTGAATAGAGTGAATCAGCGACTGAAGCCTCGTAAGCTAAAAGAGAAGATGTTAAAAACAGGTATTTACGTTTGTATCTGTGACAAAATGCAATGGGTGATCTGATTTCTGATTGTATAACATCCGGGGTAAAGCTGGCAGGACTTCAACATAGGCTTTTGTATGGAACAAGAGAAGTCGCTATTGATATGATGAGTTGCAAAACCATCACCATGCAAGGATAGCATGAGATAGCGGTGACGGACTAAGTTGTAGTAGTGATGAAGTTGCTGAAAGGCGATGGAGCGAAGGACTTAGCCTGTTTAGTTTTATTCAGTACGACAACCAGAGATGGGAAGATCATTCAGTGTAAAACAAAATCACAGCCAATCTACATTGGTATATCCGGCATGTAGCAATACATTTGTGATTAAACAGGAAGAGCCGTATGAAGAGAGATCTTCACGTACGGTTCCGTGAGAACCTAAGGGTGAAACTCCCTTGGGTGACTCGACTGCAGGCAAATTCAAAAAAAGAAATGAGAGTAAGATTTGAGTTTTACAATCACATATTGGACAGGGACGAAGTCGAGACAATGTACGCGGACCTCGTTGACGAGAAAGAAGGTTTTTACAAGCTGGACAATATACCATTCTTTGTAACTGGCTTTGCAGCGGACGACATTGTTAAAGCTGAGAAAGTTGACGATGGACTACCGAAAGTGATAGAGTTGATAGAAGAATCGGGCAACAGTACAATCAATATCTTCTTCTTGGACAAGGACAATGATGAGTATTCAAAAAAAATCTTAAAGGAACTAAACGGACTTGGTGGAGAATATGAAGGAATGGAAGGAGTAATTAAAGGCTACTATTCCTTGAACATTCCAAAGGACAAGGACTATAAGACCATTTATAACTTTTTAACTAAGGAAAACGGAAAACTGGACTTCAGAGAAGCATGTATAGGACACAAATCAAAAGAGTAGTGAATCGCACTAACGCGATGTATAAGCAAAGAGGGTTGGTACTAACCCAAACCGTTTTTCTTGATTAAAGTATATTGTAAACTGAAAGATAATCAGCTTAACTCCGCTACAGCTCATACACTTACGGTTAACGAACACTCGGCAAGAATGTATCTTTGTAAGCTCCCCTAAGGTTGGGCCACTTGAAAGTTGGGAATAAATCTTGATTGAGGTCCTCCCATTTTTAGGACAGTTCAAAAATATAAAATCGGGTTTCTGTGAGGTCCTCCCATTTTTAGGACAGTTCAAAAATATAAAATCGGGTTTCTGTTCATATCTTTTTCGTATTCATCAG
>JAESFH010000104.1_pt1 | contig 75547 bp, 62 predicted proteins | sample 9269381 | NCBI WGS metagenome assembly JAESFH01 (sample SAMN14504062, study PRJNA617094) | algae metagenome | isolation source: Aphanothece sp. CMT-3BRIN-NPC111 and co-occurring heterotrophs from well... | place: USA: Clark Mountains Wilderness, California | collected 2010-04-18
ACCGGATTTTGGGATAAAAGACCAACTATGAGCTTATATTCCAAGAAAGTAGAAACTTGAAAGAAATGGTCAACCTTATTTAGGCATATACATTTTATCAAGAATCAAGAATCAAGAATCAAGAATCCAGACCCCAGAATCAAGAACCTTTTCCCTATCTTCGCTATCCAAACCCACTAGCATGCAGAAGTGTCTCAGAATTGTTTACACTTTTTCACTCATTGTCTTTCTCTCTAGCAATGCCATAGCACAAGGTTGCAGCGATGCAGGCTTTTGTACCATGGGTGCGATGAAACCCGATCAGCCTTTCAATAAAAAAGTAGAATTTAAACTTCGCTCGATGGAGTTGAGCTTCTATCGTGGCACCACTAAACTTACGCCCAGAATTTATGTAGCTACGGCAGACATGAATTTCAGTCTTAATGGAAAAACTTCTCTTCAGGTTAAACTCCCCTACCAAGCCGTGCAGGGACGATTGGCAAATACTTCTGGCATGGGCGATATATCATTATGTATTACCAGGGCATTGAGGAGTACGGAAAAATCAGATATCAATTTATCGATAGGCACTAAGATCCCTACTAACCAATCTGATAAAGATGTTGATGGATTACCGCTTCCGATGTACTACCAAACAAGCCTTGGCACGTATGATTTCATTTCTGGAATTTCTTTGATTACCCGAAACTGGTTATTGGCAACTGGGATTCAAATTCCCTTGAATAAAAATGAAAATCAGTTTCTTTGGAAGCCTTGGGAGATGACTGAGGAAGCTGCTTACATACAACGATACAATCCTGCTAAAGAATTAAAACGTGGTACGGATGTTATGATTCGGGTGGAAAGAAATTTCAGGTTCTCGCGATTAAACTTTACGCTTGGTGTATTACCCATTTACAGAGTCGTGAACGATAAAACTACCAATGGCACAGGAAAACGGATTGAGCCTAAGGACGCAAAAGGACTTGCCATGTCTGGAATCTTTACGACAGGTTACAGCTTCAACGTGCAATCTGGCGTAAAGCTTCTCTTAGGCCGCAAGATCATTCAACGTGATTTTAATCCCGATGGCCTTACAAGAGAATTTGTTTCTACCATCAGCTACTACTACCGATTCTGATCCCCATGAGAAATCTATTAATAATACTTCTGCTTTGCGGAGCAATGGATAGCCAGGCGCAAGACTTTAATGAAGCTGCGGATTCGCTGCTGATCAATTCTGAGTATACACAAGTTGTTGCATTAATAGATCAGGTAACAAGTGACAACGCGCTCGTTCAATCCTCATTACTTCTCAATAAAAAAGTTGAAGCACTTATCTACCTGGGCAAATACGAAGAAGCAGAGCGTATTTTGAAGCAGATAAAAACAGAGAACAACAAATTCAATCAAGCTGTTACACTTAGTAATTTCGGACTTCTTTACCTCTATCAAGGCCGGAATGATCTTGCCCTTGAGACATTAAAAGAATCGGTAACGCTGTTTGAAAGTGAATCGAGGTCAAATACGCTTGAGGCAGCACAATGCCTCTCTACTTTAGGACTTGCTTATAAATCGACAGGCAAAAATGTTCAGGCGGAGGAGCAGTTGCAGATGGCCCTCAACATCCGCCAAAGTATTCTGAAGGGAAATCATGAGTTAATCGCTTCGTCTTATAACAACCTTGGATTTGCCTATTCATTAATTGACAATGATAAAGCATTAGACTTTTACGAGAAAGCACTTAAAATTTACAGCGCGCTTCATGGAAAAGATCATCCTAAGATTGCCATCACCAGCATCAACATCGGCATTGTATATCAGAATCTTGAACTCTACGGAGATGCTGTTAACAATTTTGAAAACGCATTAAAGATATGGGAAAAGGTTTATCCTGGGGCGCATCCTACCAAAGCATTCGCGTTGCAAAATCTTGGGAACGTATATTCAAAAATTGGCGATCAAAAAGCAACAAAGGGTTATTATGAACGTGCACTGAGCCTTTATAAGGAAGTTTATAAAGACAAACATCCGGATATCGCAAGGGTACTGAATGCGATCGGCAATATTGAACTATCCAACAATAACTACAATGTGGCTATTAAGCATTATCAGGAGGGACTCATTGCGAATGTTAGCAACTTTAATGATGGACATGAATCAGCAAATCCAGGTTTGCGCAATTACTATCATGGAAATGTTTTATTGTATTCACTACTCTATAAAGCTGAAGCGTTCGAGAAGCGGTATTTGGGTAAGACAATTCGTTTCTCAGACCTTAGCAACAGCCTCTCTATTCTGCAACGTTGCGATTCGTTAATTGATCAGCTTCGTCAGCAGACCACCAACGAAAGTGATAAGATCGGTCTTGGTGCCATTGCCAATGAAGTTTATGCTGATGGCGTCCGCATTGCTGTGGAGGCTGCACAAAATGCGCTTCAGAAAAAGAAGTATTTAGAACTTGCATTCTACTTTGCTGAAAAGAGTAAGTCCGCCGTTCTGCTGGAAGCAATTTCTGATTCAGATGCAAAATCTTTCTCCGGCATTCCCGCTCAACTTCTTGAAGAAGAGAAGAACCTTAAATCGGCTATTGCTTTAACAGCTCAAAAATTATCGCAAAAGCCAACAACGGAAGAAGAAAAGTATCTGCGAGAAACAGCTTACAGCTTAAACAGAAGTTATGAAACGTTTACTAAGAAGCTTGAAATAGAATACCCTCAATATTTCAATCTTAAATTCAATGCTGCTTCTCCATCCATTGAACAGATCCAAAAGTCACTCGGTGTTAATAGTGCATTGATCAGTTACTTCATTGACGAAGCCAATTCGAGGTTATACATTTTATCAATCACCAACACAAACTTTACTGTTACAGACAGAGCATTACCAAAGCAGTTTGACAAATACATTACCGGACTGAGGAATAGCCTCTACTTCAACGCCTACAATACTTATATTGTATCATCACAAAAGCTTTCAAAATTATTATTGCCACGACTGCCCTCGGGTATTAAAGATTTAGTTATCCTGCCAACAGGCAGAATGAGCATTATCCCCTTCGAGACGCTGTTACTAAAAGAAGCTGAAACGACTGATAACTTTAAGAGCGTATCCTATCTCATCAATAAATACAACATCCGTTACGAATTCTCAGCTTCATTGCTTCTGCAAAAGACTAAAAGCAAGTCTACACAAAATGGTTCTTCCATATTATTGTGTGCGCCTGTTGATTTTCCTGCAACAGAAAATCTTTCTGCACTTCCAGGTACTGAATCAGAAGTGAAAGAGATCTCACAACTTTTTGCCAGTAAAAATCTTCAGGCTGATATTAACATCAAGTCACAGGCCAGTGAAGCGATGATCAAAAAGCCTGCGATCAAAGATTATAGCATGCTTCACTTCGCCACCCATGGGGTTGTAGATGAAAGTAATCCGGAATTGTCAAGAATCTTTTTACAATCCGATACAGACGCTGAAGATGGAAATCTATATTCTGGTGAAATTTATAATCTTGCGCTTAATGCGAACTTAGTAACGCTCTCTGCATGTCAAACAGGGCTCGGTAAAATTTCCAAAGGTGAAGGCGTGATAGGTTTATCCCGCGCACTTGTTTATGCCGGTGCAAAGAACATCATCGTATCTTTCTGGAGTGTAGCAGACGAATCAACGGCAGTGTTAATGAAAGACTTCTATAAAACATTACTTCATCAAGGCACCAGTAACTACACCGAAAGCTTACGAACAGCAAAGCTCAACATGATCAAGAGCGAAAAATATTCCGCCCCATATTATTGGGCACCTTTTATACTTATTGGTTTTTGATCAACAAACAATTAATACCTTCGCACAAGATTTTAATAATCATCAGTGTCATCAATCTATATTGTTGCTAGTCTAAATTTTGTAGTTCAAAAGAAGTTATGGGTATGATTTCGAGAAGAGATTTTCTGCTTTCATCCGTAGGTGCTGCATTGGGTGTATCACTGATGCAAAGCACTGCGATTCCTGAGAATATCATTATGTGTGTTGACGGGCCGATAGAAGCATCGTCATTAGGCACAACGTTAATTCATGAGCACATACTGGTAGACTTTATAGGCGCAGATAAAATTGATGCAAGCCGCTGGAATCAGAACGAGGTTATCGAAAAGATAATGCCTTTGCTACAAGAGCTTAAAGATTTGGGTTGCAATACCTTTATCGATTGTACGCCTAACTATTTAGGGCGCGATGTAACTTTACTCAAGCGCTTATCAGTTCAGTCGGGCCTCAACATCATTACCAACACAGGTTACTATGGCGGTTCTGATAATAAATTCCTTCCTGCACATTCATTTAAGGAGTCAGCAAAACAACTTTCGCAGCGATGGCTGAATGAAGTGAACAATGGAATTGATGGAACATCAGTGAAGCCAGGCTTCATCAAGATCAGCGTTAATCCAGATAAGCTTACAAACATCTCCGCTAAACTTATTAAGGCAGCAGCACTGACGCATCTCAAGTCCGGGTTAACCATTGCTTCTCATACAGGTCCGGCTATCCCTGCGTTTGAGCAGATCGAGATCTTAAAGAAGAATCAGGTACATCCCAACGCATTCATCTGGGTGCATGCGCAGATGGAAAAAGATTGGGTGAACTACAAGAGAGCAGCACATGAGGGTGCATGGATTAGTTTAGACAACGTAGGTGACGACAACATTGATTTGTATACCGAGATGTTGCTGTTCATGAAAGCAGAAAAATGTTTACACCAGACTTTAGTATCACACGACGCTGGTTGGTATGAACCTGGCAAGCCCAACGGAGGAAACATCACGAAATACACAGCGCTGTTCACGAAACTGATTCCATCATTGATAAAAAAGGGAATTACAGATGCAGATCTAAAACAATTAATGGTAGATAATCCACGCGAAGCATTCACAATCAAAATACGAAGCGTGTGAAGAGAAGAAATTAAGTAAAGGAGATGATTTTGAAATTCGAAGAAGAGGTTTCCCTCCTATACCTGCCCCATGCAGTAACTTTTAATTACTGTCCGAGGCAGGTTACACAGAGAACGCTATGGCAAAAAGCTAAATCACTGTGTTTGGAGAGGACTTTAAAGTAAAGGCATCGCTGTGAATTTTCCTAAAGAATTAAAGAAACTTTGTTTAGCCTGAAAAAATGGCGTTTTTGTGCCAAAATTGCATGTTAGAGGATAATTACAAACAAAGGGGATTGCGCAATAAACTGGTCAAAATCCTCGAGAAAAAGGGCATTACTGACCCTGGAGTGTTAGCAGCAGTAGGTAAGGTTCCACGGCATTTTTTCTTTGAAAACGCCCTTTACGACCATGCCTACCAGGATAAAGCCTTCCCCATTGGCGAAGGTCAAACCATTTCACAGCCTTACACTGTCGCTTTTCAGACGGAGAAGTTGGAGCTCAAGCCCGGTGAGAAAGTTCTCGAAATTGGAACCGGCTCCGGCTACCAGTCCTGCATCTTGCTAGAATTGGGGGCTAAGGTCTATACAATTGAATATAACAGGATATTATTCGAAAGAACGCGTGATTTTCTGCCGAGAATGGGCTATAAACCCTATTTTTTTCATGGTGACGGCTCAAAAGGCTTACCGGCCAAAGCGCCATTTGACAAAATTATAGTAACGGCTGGCGCCCCCATCGTCCCGAATGCACTCACCGACCAGCTGAATGAGAACGGAATCCTTGTCATCCCCGTGGGCGACCGCGAAAAGCAAATGATGCTGCAAATCAGAAAAAAAGATGGCAAGCTTATTAAAACGGAGTTCAAAGGATTCGCCTTCGTACCCTTGTTAGGCGAACAAGGTTGGAGAAAGTAAAAGTTATTGAGTTAATCTTTATAGGGTAGAGATTCATGGCGTGCCCCAGATGCTTCACACATTCCATCTCCATGGGTCGTGCTATCCGCTATACTCCTCGTGCCATTACACGTTCCAGCACAACTGCGGGGTGCCGCTGTTATCACTCACGCTTCTAGTGAACCAGATATATTCAGCATATCAATGAAGTAATCTTTCACCAACTCTTCCTTTAAATTAGTTATTCAATTACCGAAGATGTACAGTAGAACAAAAATAATATAACGAATATGAAACATACCTTTGACCAGCACTACTTATCCTTCGCTAAAAAACATTCTCATCTAACAACTATTCATAATGAATTCGAAACTATTGATGACCCTCAGTGCAATCACCATGGGTGTAACAGGAATTGCACTTTCCTTTTTGCCTCATGAACTATTGAGCTATTTAAATATAGAACCCCAACTGCCGGCAGCCGCACTGATACTTGAAATATTAGGAGCACTATATTTTGCCTTTGCCATGTTAAACTGGACAGCCAAAGCAAATCTTATTGGTGGCATTTATGGTAGGCCCATTGCCATTGGAAATCTAGCGCACTTTGTTATTGGCGCGTTAGCGTTAATGAAAGGATATTTTTCAAATGGTGAAATATTCATTCTAATACCAGCACTTGTTTACCTCGCATTTGCAGTTTCATTTTCACTGGTGTTCTTTACTCATCCTGTTAAAGATAAATAGTGTCTACATAAAAGGTTATGAGGGATTTAAGCGCAAGAGATACGGAGACCGGTTCTTATATTTGGATCACAGCACCAATATCATTGGTAATTTCACCCTAAACACCGACATACCAGATAAAATGGAATATCTTATCTTCGGAACAATCCTCATTATCTTAGTACTTCTTGTCATCCATAATTCCAATCGGCGAAATTCCAAAAAGAAGATTGAGCAAATTCGTGCAGCGTGGGGTAACCCAAAAGCCAATTCGTTTTATTTCAATGGTATTAGAACGTACGCAGACATAGTACAAGAAAACTGCTTTCACAAGCTTACCGAGCAAACAATTGACGATATAGACTTTTTCGGTCTTTTTGCATTTATTGACAGGACTACCAGCAAAGTAGGTCAGCAATTCCTTTTTAAAAAAATGATAGAACCTACAAACAATGTAGTAAACCAATCAGAAGAACTTGTTCAACTATTTACAAAAGATGAGCGTCTGAGGGAAACAGTTCAGTTAGAACTTCTTAAACTTGAAAACAACGATGCATATCACCTTTCATCCCTATTGCGTAGGGAGTTAATACAGAAACCAAAATGGTTTAACTTTCTTATCCTTGATATTGTTGTTGTTCTTTGCGTGCTTCTATTATCACTTAAGTTTCCTGTACTCATAGTCGTCCTCATTATTCTACTGACCTTAAACATGGTTCTACACTATTGGAATAAGAGTAACACATTCGAATTCATCCGGTCTTTCAACCAGTTAAACATATTAATTAATGTATCGGGAACTTTGTTAAAAAAAAGTGAATTGCTTCACAGTGAGGGGGTAGAAAAAAGTATTTCAAATCTTAAATCCTTTCAACGAAAGATCAGGTTGATATACACTGACAGTGGAAATGGAATTCAGGCCGAGTTAAGCCTGATAGGAACGTACATCATTGAGCTAGTGAAAGCCTTCCTTCTCTTAGAGTTGTTTACACTCTTTAATGTATTGAAGGATCTAGAAAACAAAAAGTCTTCAATAGTAACGCTGTTCAACTATGTCGGCAATATAGATGCATCAATCTCAATAGCCTCCTTAAGAGCAGGTTCGCTTACAACTTGCCAACCTGTTTTCACTTCAGAAAAAAAAGAAGTAGTTACTAAAAATGTCTACCATCCGTTGATTACCAATTGTGTAAAAAATAGCATCGCAATTAATGATAAGAGTGTCTTAATTACAGGGTCCAATATGTCGGGCAAGTCAACTTTTCTGAGAACATTAACAATAAATTCAATATTGGCTCAAACGATATATACATGTTTTGCTGATGAATATAGCTCACCAATCCTAAAACAATTTTCATCCATCAGGATAGATGACAACCTTTTTGAAGGGAAAAGCTATTATTTCCAGGAGGTTAATATCATGGCATCGCTGCTAAAAGAGGCTGACTTCCCCCAACAAAACTTGTTCGTATTAGACGAGGTATTCAAAGGAACGAATACCGTAGAGCGGATTGCTGCTGCAAAAGCAATTCTGTCTTATTTGAATCGCAAAGGTAATATAGTCCTGGTTTCAACCCATGACATTGAATTGGCGGATATGCTCAAAGATGAATATGATTTGTATCACTTCACGGAGACAATTGAGGATGATGGACTTCATTTTGACCACACCATCAAGCATGGACAAGTGAGGACAAGAAATGCAATTAAGATTTTAGAGCTAGCAAACTATCCTGCTGATATTATTCGTGAAGCACGCCAGATAAGCACAACGTTAACAACAGCAAAGGTTTATTAACTGGAGCGTGTAATCGCTACTATAGCAATTTGTTACTTCTTGATAAACTGCTTCGTCTGGCTTGACTGCTTATCATCTTGACCGCAAGGATCATTCTTCTCATAAGAGTTGACAGAAAGATATTTCATATGGAAAAACAATTTAAACAAGGCAAGTAGTAAATACTTACTATTTGGGCGAACCTGACCTAATTTTGTCGCAATAAACCCTGTCATGTGAATTGCTGTATCGTACTTTTGAAATCAAAAAGGTATAATCAAATGCAAAATATATTAAGTAATAAAAGTGCAGTGATCTATGGCGCTAGTCCCTCATTAGGTGGAGCTGTTGCAGTTGCGATGGCTCGTGCGGGAGCAAGGGTATTTGTAACAAATCGTAAATTGAAAGTTGCACAGACTGTCGCAGATCAAATTAATTTAGAAGGTGGTGCTGCAGAGGCAGCCCACGTTGATGCCATGGACGAGAGCGCCATTCAACTACACCTTAATGACGTTGCAGAGAAAGTTGGTAAGATCGATATCTCCTTTAATCTGATCGGTATAAACAATACACAAGATATACCTTTGACTAAGATGAAGGTAGATGATTTTGTCCTACCCGTAACCGATGGCATGCATACGCATTTCTTGACGGCAACCGCTGCAGGCAGAATCATGAGTAGACAAGGCTCGGGTGTTATCTTGTCATTAACTGCTACTCCTGGCGGAATCGGTTATCCCGGAGTAGGCGGCTTTGGTCCACTGTGTTCTGCAATGGAAGCATTCTCGAGGAACTTAGCTTCGGAACTCGGACCATCTGGTGTTCGCGTTGTAAATATTCGCTCCGCAGGCTCATTGGACTCCCGTCCTTTTAAAGAAGCAATTGCAACTGGTGCACCGGATGTGGAGGAAGTTTTCAAAAAAATGAAAGGCGATACAATGCTAAAGCATCTTCCTTCTATGCATGACATTGCTTCAACTGCAGTTTTTCTTTCGTCCGATATGGCGAGAAGTATAACCGGTGTCACGATCGATGTTACAGTTGGTACAACAGCCGCACTGAATTATAGAACTTAAAGTTGAAACAAGAACACATTCGTATCCTTTACATAAAATTAAAAAAGATTTATCTTGCTGTTAGGATTTGGTTGAAAGATTAGGTTAGTGAAGTCGCAATTCTGTAGTTTCTCCTTCGCCTATCCTTAAGTGTGAACTTGGCTTGTTTGTTAGATTCTTCGATAGAGGGCCTTGAACACGAGAAGTTAATAGAATTGATCTATCACCGAACTTATAAATTGAAATGAAAAACACCCTCAAGCTCTTACCATTTTTTATTACTTTCTCCCTCCTACTTTCCTGTCAGCAAAAGAAGAATCAGGAACAGTTCCAAAGCGAATTAAAATCGCTTAATCTTACCCGTGGTGATATTGCCTTATGCGGTTCGGAGAATGGTGAGTTTGGAACAGTAGCATTTGGCCTTTCCTGCTCAGAAAAAGTCAGAGCGGATTTTAATCTCGCTACCGCGCTCTTGCATTCTTTCGAATATACCGAAGCGGAAAAAGTGTTTTCGAAGGTTATCGATACAGATCCTGAATGTGTAATGGCGTACTGGGGTGCAGCCATGTGTAACTTTCATCCGCTATGGGAACCACCAAGCCAGACTGAGTTAAAAAAGGGAGCAGGCATTGTTACCCTGGCGAGATCGCTAGTAAGCGATACCTCAACAAGGGAATCACATTATATAGAAGCGGTTGCAAACATATACGATCAATGGGATCAACTGGATCAACGCACTCGTGTGCTTAAATTTGCAAAAGCATCACAGCGGGTTTTTGAAAAATACCCTGATGATAATGAAGCTGCAATCTTTTACGCCCTGGCACTTCGCGCTTCTGCTGATCCTACTGACAAGTCATTTACTAACCAGAAGAAAGCTGGTGAGATCTTAAATAAAGTCTTTGCTAAAGAACCTGGACATCCAGGAATTGCGCATTACATTATTCACACGTTTGACTATCCAGAGCTTGCAACGTTGGCGTTGCCCGCAGCTCGAAAGTATGCTTCAATAGCAGCAGCGTCAGCACATGCACAACACATGCCATCACATATCTTCATCCGTCTCGGCCTTTGGGATGAATCTATCCAATCAAATATAAATTCTGTTTCAGCAGCACGATGCTACGCGGAAAACATTGGAATCAAAGGTCATTGGGATGAAGAACTTCATGGACTCGATTACCTGCTCTATGGTTATTTGCAAAAAGCAAATGACACAAAGGCAATAGAACAAATGGAATATCTTAAAACCATACAAGATGTATTTCCTCAAAATTTTAAAGGTGCTTATTCCTTTGCCGCAATGCCTGCACGATATGCTTTAGAACACAAAAATTGGTCAGAAGCTGTTCAGCTGCAATTAACTCCCGCAAGCTTTCCCTGGGAGAAATTCCAATGGGAAAAGGCTAATATCAATTTAGCACGATTACTTGGCGCTGTTCACACCAACAGAGTGCCCATGGCAAAAGAAGAATTAAAACAATTACAGGACATCCATGAGAAACTGACTACGTCTAAAGAAAGTTATAAAGCGAACCTTGTACTCATTCAAATTAAAATTGCTGAAGGCTGGATTAAGTTTGCTGAAGGTAGAAAGGCAGAGGCCGTAACATTGATGAGCAATGCGGCAGACATGGAGGATCTAACAGAGAAACATCCTGTGACCCCGGGAGAAGTTATTCCCGCAAGAGAATTACTTGGCGACATGTACTTAGAAATGAACGAGCCAGCAAAAGCACTTGAGGCCTACGAAGCATCTCTAAAGAGACATCCAAATCGTTTCAACGGAATCTATGGCGCTGGCCTGGCCTCAGAAAAGATCCGCGATAACAAAAAAGCATTACAGTATTATAATCAGTTGGTAGCTATCAGTGACGCCGAACATAGCAAAAGGCCGCAGCTCGCATTGGCAAAATCGTTTGTAAATAATCATAATTTCTAAACCGTCACTTTTTAGTCACGCTGGCTTCTCAAGGTTAAGAAAAGGTATTAATCTAAATACTCGACTTCAATTAATATAAGATACATAAGAGACTGATCGCATCCGGACAAAATTGCGCACTTTTGAAACATACTCGTCTGCAGCACCAGCTAAAGTAGTGAGAAAATGAGCTTTTAATGGTTGGTATAATTATTATTCCTACATTTAGGAAATAATTATTATCCATGAAGAAATATCACCTGGGAGAATTTGAGGAAGTGGTTATCCTTACAATTGGTGTTCTCTATAAAGAAGCTTACGGTGTATCGATCAGAAACGAAATCGAATCACGGCTTTCGCGCAGCGTGAGTATGGGCGCACTTCATACTGCATTGCAGAGGCTGGAAGATAAAGGATACATTAAGTCTTACGAGGGAGAGGCTACAGAAGAAAGGGCCGGCCGGCCGAGAAAATATTTTCAAATTACTGCACTTGGTAAAAAGGCCATGGAACATACCAAGAGCACCCGTGATGCCCTCTGGAGCGACATTCCGAAAGTAGCGCTCAATTTAAAATTCTCTTAATGGAACACCGCGCCTCACCTCCGCAAATCTTTCTCCGATTCTTTAGATGGTTTTGCCATCCGAAGTTGCATCGCTATATCGAGGGAGACCTAATAGAAACTTATGATGCCCAACTGAAAGCAATGGGCAAAACAAAAGCAGATCTAAAATTTATCATTGATGTATTACTTCTCTTTAGACCAGGAATCATCAAACCGAGAGAAGGATATCAGAATTTAAATACTTACGGCATGTATAAAAATTACTTAAAAACAGGTTGGAGAAATCTTGCAAAAAACAAAGTATTCTCTTTCATAAACATTTCCGGTTTGTCTCTCGGTTTAACTTGTAGTATACTCATAGCGTTGTGGGTAAGAGATGAATACAATATAGATTCATTTCATGAGCATGGTGATCGAATATTTGCCGTTACAAGCTGTGAATATTCCGGAGGAAAAATCACCTATGGAGGTTATGATACACCAGGTTTGTTGGGGGAAGAGTTAAAAAAAGTATTACCGGAAGTTGAATACGCCTTTAACTACAGTGGTTGGGGTAGTTATTATAATTTCAGTGTAGGAGACAAAAAGACAAAGCTGCCTGGTGATTTCGCCGGAGCAGACTTCTTTAAAATATTCTCTTACCCATTATTACTCGGCAACAGGGAAACTGCCCTAGCCACTCCAGAAAGTATAGCAATATCAAGAAAGATGGCGACAAATTTATTTGGCAGCCCGGAGTTAGCAATGGACAAAGCAATACGGTGTGAAAATTACCGCGACTTAAAAGTTACTGCTGTGTTCGAAGATCTGCAGGATAACGTTTCAGCAAAATTTGAATACATCATGAGTTGGGAGTTCTTTATTGAAAGAAATGGATGGCTTAAAGATTGGCATAACAGCGGCCCATCTACTGTTGTCATGTTACGCGAACATGTTGATCCAAATACAGTAATTCCAAAGATTCAGCATTTCATTAAAAAGTATGATAAGGAATATTCAGAAATAGACAGGCTCGAATTAGGACTTCAACCCTTTGAAGAAAAATATCTCAATTCCAAATTTGAAAATGGTAAAGTGGCGGGAGGAAGAATAGAATATGTACAACTTTTCAGGCTCGTTGCGATATTTATCTTGTTAATCGCGTGCATTAATTTTATGAACCTAAGCACTGCACGCGCTATAAAACGCGCTAAGGAAATTGGTGTAAGAAAAGTAAATGGTGCCATAAGAACAGCACTCATTAGCCAGTTCATGCTTGAGGCCTTTCTTTTTACAGCAATTGCTATTTCCCTCGCCATAATTTTGATTCAAATGCTTTTACCACAATTCAATTTACTTACAGGAAAAAATATCCAATCCCCGTTAAATGAGCAATCATTTTGGCTAGGTATGATAGCCTTAACGTTAATAGCAGGAGTTATTTCAGGAAGCTATCCCGCACTCTTGTTATCGTCTTTTAAACCAATATCTGTTTTGAAGAACAATTTAAAAATGAGTTCTTCTTCTGTTTTTTTCCGGAAAGGGTTGGTCGTATTTCAATTTGCGCTCTCCATGATTTTTATTGTAGGAATGATTGTAATTTCAAACCAGGTCGATTTCATTCTCAATAAAAACCTGGGCTTTCAAAAGAACAACCTTGTATATCTACCTTTAACAGGAAATATTGCTTCTAAATTCGACGTATTTAAACACGAAGCATTACAAATCCCGGGGATCATTAACATCAGCAATATGTCACAACGACCTGTGGAGTTAGAAAACACAACAGGGAGCGTAATGTGGGAAGGCAAGGATATGAATACAAGACCAGTTTTTACGCAGGCTGCTGTAGGATATGATTTTATAAAAACAATGCAGGCAACATTACTAATGGGTCGGGATTTCTCACCAGACTTTGCGGATTCATCCAACTACATCATCAATGAAACTGCATTAAAAATTATCGGATATAAAGATCCTATCGGAATGCCACTAACATTTTGGGATGTAAAGGGAACGATCGTTGGCGTTGTAAAAGACTTTCATTTTAATTCTCTGCATGTGAAAATAGAACCATTAGTACTCCGATTAAACGCTGGAGGAAGTTGGGGCGCTGCACTTATTCGCACTGCCCCAGAAAAGACGCTATCGGTTCTACCTCAACTTGAAAAATTGCACCAAAAACTAAATCCTGATTTTGTTTTCGCACATCAATTTGCAGACGAGGAGTATGCATATTCATACCAAAGCGAGCAAGTAATCAAACAACTCTCTCGCTATTTTGCATTCCTCGCAATCTTTATCTCCAGCCTCGGCTTGTTAGGTTTAGTGATTTTTACTGCTGAACAACGAACCAAAGAAGTAGGAATAAGAAAAGTTTTAGGTGCGAACGTAGCGCAAATTGTAACGCTGTTGTCTAAAGATTTTATGAAACTTGTAATCATCTCCACCTTACTTTCATCTCCCGTTGCGTACTATTTTATGAACGAATGGCTCCAGGGATTTGAGTATAGCGTAGGCATACAATGGTGGGTATTTGGGATTGCCGCTGCGGGCGCAATAACAATTGCGTTATTAACAGTAAGCTTCCAAGCGATTAGAGCTGCAATGGTGAATCCAGTGAACAGTTTGAAGTCTGAATAGTCGGGTAAACTAACTTTTATTAATGGAACATAATAAAGTGAAAATGATAGCTATTCTCTATTCGAGAATTTCCGAACACGTAGCGAAAAAGGTTGCAGTTCCGAGAAGCCATTATCTACGGTAACCTTAGCTATCAACAAAAAAATAAAGTGACATTCTTGCAAATGAGTTAACGAAGAAGAAAGACGCATTATGACGACTTTGAATCATTACCTCAATTCGTCCTGATATTAACTTGTAATTAAATTAAGTGATATGGGTTGGTAATAATATCTTGACGACTGTTCCGTTTTCTGGTTCTGAGTTTATTGAAATAGTTCCCGAATGATTTTCGACTATTTTTTTACTGAGCGGCAAACCCAAACCTATTCCTTTACTGCTCGGGTTAATTTTGGTAAGCAGACTAAAAACGTACTCATTAAATTGATTTTCAAAACCAATTCCGTTATCTGAGAATAAGATCTTCACATAATCGCTAAACTTGTACCTGTCCTTAGTTGAGCGGAACACATTCTCCTTGATGATGACGCCTTTAACATTGATGATCAACTTCCTTGCCTGGTCTCGATACTCAATCGCGTTGTCAAGCAAGTAAGAAAACAACAATTCTAGTTGTGTTGGGTATGCTTCAATAATCGGGAGGCCCTCAGCAACTAATTCGAAGTCATAAAATTGCTTCTCATCTGTAAGCTTACTTTTTGCTGTATTTAAAACGTGATTGAGATCAACATTGCTAACATTTTTCTCTGCGTCAACTTTAACAAATTGCTCGAGTACCACTGTTAGCTGCCTTAATCTTTCTGCCGACTTTACAATTTTCTCTAACGTTGCTTTACTTTTAAAACTTATATTACCAGCTTCTTCACGTAAAATTATATCTGAGAACATTTGAATCTTTCGGATAGGCTCCTGAAAATCGTGAGAAATAATTTTATTGAATTGAACGAGGTTTTCATTGGTTGCAGACAATCTAGTAACCTGTTTATCCAGTTCACGGGAATGGCTTTCAAGTTTTTCCGCGAGTGATATTAAAGACTCGTTCTTTTTTAGTGTATCCTCTGCTAGTTTCCTTGCATTCAAAATCTCATCTTCATACTTCTTGCGCTGGTATACAGGCATGAAAATACAGTGGTTTTCATAAACACCATTTTTCTGTTTTCTTACCGCGTTGGCTAATACCGGAATGTCAATTTTGTTTTTCCCGCGTAGGGAGAGAAAGATTTCATCCGCTTTTAAATGTAAACGAATGAGTGGAAAAAAATGTGTATTGTAAAATATTCGGCTAGCGATTGTTAAAAGTGTTTCAAAGTTGCGCCCCTCCAAGTTGTCATTAGAATATTCGAGAATCTCCTTCAGTGTTTCATTGGCAGAAATGATTGTCCCATCGTCCCGGAAGGATACAAAGCCACAAGGAGCATAGTTTAGCAGATCATCCATTAAGTTGATCTTATCACTGGTAGAGATATTCCTTTATGATCTGTATCGTTTCTTCAGGATGACTCATGTGTGGGCAATGACCGGTTGCCTTGAGCACTTTCAAAGTACTCCCAGGTAAATTTGCATGCAGATAATCTCCAACTTCTAGAGGCGCAATCAAATCATCCGAGCATTGCATCAGGAGACAAGGCTTTTTGAGTTTGTACAAATCCTTCCTGTTATCGGAAAAGAAAGTAGCCATAGCAAATTGTCTGGCGATTTCCGGGTCTGTAGAACAAAAGCTTGCTGTTAGCTCTTGGCCAAGTTCCGGCTTTTCAGGATTTTTCATTATAGCAGGAGCCAAAAAATTCGCCCAGCCGATATAATTTTTTTCCATTGTATCCAGAAGCTCCTCGATGTCTTTACGTTCAAAGCCACCAACATAACCATCGGTATCATTAATATAACATGGAGACGGCCCAACCAAAATCAGCTTTGAAAAATATTCAGGTTCTTTAATTGCCGCTATCAAACCAATCATACTGCTTACCGAATGCCCTACAAAAATTGTATCCTTTAAATTTAAAGCTGCACAAACTTCAAGTACGTCTTGCGCATAACCATTTAGATCGGCATATCTTTCTTTATTATAAGATTTTAGGTCTGATTTACCGGCTCCTACATAATCGAATAATACTATCTTAAAATCGTTTTCGAATGCAGCAGTCAAGAATCGCCACATATTCTGGTCACATCCAAAGCCATGAGCGAACATCAGGGGCTGAGTTCCCTTTCCAAAGGTTTTAACATTGTTTCTGGCGAGTACGGCTTGCATAAGGAGTACAATAATATTTATTTTACAAAGTATTCAAAAAAAGCTTTAGGCATAAAAGTTTTAGGTATTATTTGTAAAAACTAGAATGGTTTTTTTAGTAGATGACGATATTGACGATGTTGAGTTTGTACAGGAAGCCTTCCATAAGAATAACTATGAGGGTGAACTTGCTGTAGCGCCAAATGGCCAGGTTCTAATGCGTCAACTCACAGACTCGATACAAAAAAAACCAGGATTAATCTTGTTAGACCTCAACATGCCGGTCAAAAGTGGTTTTGATGCACTCCAAGAAATAAAAGGCCATCCCTCATTAAAATCTATTCCCGTAATTATTTTGACTTCATCGACTAGCAAAGCTGACGAAATGAGATGTTTTGAATTGGGGTGCACACTATTTTTCAGAAAACCCACTTCCATTGATGAATATAATGCCCTAGCGAGGCTTATTATTAATGTGCTTAACAACGCGCAAAGGAACTAGCGTCTAAAATTATCTCCAACCATAGATATTTAAGTGTAGGTTCATTTCAAAAGTCTTTCGGCCATTGGAGGATCATGACTCCGGCTATGTCCCCATTCACCTGTTTCGGACAAAGGCATTTTGGAGAAAGTCCAGTGGCAGGATCTCCCATTTCATGCATGTTCGTAAATACCAACCTATATCCTTATATATCGTTTTTGCCACAGTAAAGAATGTACAGACTTTTATCATCAATCATACATCGCCATTGCCTTAAAAATCTTTAAGGAGCCGCCAGGTTCTCTTCTCCAGATTCTAATATCTTTTCCAGTAAACACTCCAGAGAAATTGCCATTCCTGATGATTGCAATATGACTGGCGTATTCTATAACGTAATTTCCAAGATCGTCTATCCTATCATTGCGGATATCAAGCTTCTCGAACACTGGTAATTCTTTAACATGGTCTTCCAGAAATCTATCAACCGCTTTTCTACCGGTATGAATAGGATTACGACTGTATAAGAAACTAGCATCATCAGTATAAAACTGTGACCATATCTTTGCATCGTGTTGTGTGATTGTAATCTCCATGAGCCGGTTAAGTGCGGCCAGCTCAAAACTAATTGGACTATTAATTGGCAAATGTGCCTGATGAGAGACATCTACTGCTGGAACTTCAGTAAATCTTAATTTATCTTCTATTTCCAGCTGGTGATTATAGTTCCAAGCTTCTGCAATCAATAAAACGTCACCGTTGGATAAGCGCTCCCAGATATTTTGATACTTTCCTTTTACTTCATGTTCTCTACCTGACGTCTTTGACAAAAGCTGCATGGTAAACATCCCTACTTCCACAACCCTAGATCCAAGCGCAAGAGCTTCGACTTCAGTTCTGCTGTATTCCAAAATGTCGAACCGCGTTAGAAAGGCTTGGTGATATGATAAAGCATTCGCTTCACCAATCACTGTTTTTTGAAACTCAGGCATGAGCCGAACATTCTCGGAATAATAGCGTGAGATTAGTTCGGGCTTTTTCTCCAACATGCTTTTGCTGTAGTCCGATCTGAATTTCTTTAAATGGGCAATCGTTTTCTCTTCCATCGCTTGCTGAACCTGGGCTAACACCTGCGTAGCGCACGGAAAAATCAGTAAGAGAAATAGAAAGATAAATTTGGGATGTGTCATATGATTGGTTAAAAGTATTATTGCTATTCTTTAGCTTTCTTTAAGTAGTCTTCAAGTTTTTCCCAGTACTTGCCTTAGGACCTGATATATTAAGAGGTCCAGCTACCGTAGGCGCAATATACATTTGCGAGAGAATCAAGAATCAGCATCAAGAATCTAGAGTCAGACGTTATTGAAGATGATCATGCGTTCCGATTTCACGATACAGCTTCAGCGACTTGTCTCCCTGCCTCTTCCAAATGCGAATACCTTTTCCCTGTGTTCTTCCCGAATACGCTCCAGTGGTCCACTTTACACGAAATTTTGGATACTCCAATACGTATTCATCAAAGTATTCAGCATGATACGTATAAACAGAAATGGAGTCGATTGTCACCTTACCACGGTTGCTATAGGCGAGCAGGTAAGGCTTTATTTTATCCATACCTGATACTGTTGAATCAGCGAAAGGCATGAAGCTCCCATCGCTGGCAAAGAATTCAGAACGTAAAACCCCATCCCTTAATCTGACGCCTTTTTCCATTAGTGCATTGTACGCCTTAAGCTCAAATGGAATTTCCTTATTTAAAGAAACGTCTGATGTCTCTGGTCGAATATTTCTTGATGCAAGGATCAAATCTTCAGGATGTTCAACTGGATGAAAATAACCAAACGACTCTCCTTTCAATTTTATACGTCCATCTGATGCAATATCCCATACATTCCAGTATTTACCGTTCTGTGTAATCAATGTATCAGAAGTTTCTTGCGTATACTCTTTTTTAAAAGTACCAATCTCAATAATGGTATTACCGAGCGTAATGATCTCATCCGGATTTCTTTCAAATGCCTTTATCTTTTGCCGTTCAAAAATCTCTTTGTAGAAATTTTTAATCTCTTCATTACCCTGGAGTATCGGTTGGTATTCAGGCATGCTGATAGCATTCTCCGTATACTGCGTCATGAAGCTGTTTAAGTCATCATTTGTTTCCGATACGGTTAATGCTTCTGATAGCTTTCGAAGTTGTTGTTCGCTGCCCTCAGGGAGTGTTGCTTCCTTCTCGGCTTTTTCTTTGCTACAGCTCACTAAAAAAACAAGAGCAAAACAAAAGGTGATAATGCAAAATGATTTCATGTCCTTAGAATTTTAATCGGGCTTGTAGTGAATATTATCAAAACTACTTATCCATTATTAAAGGAAAAATCATTTTGACCATCCGCATCAGTAGGTGTATCAAATGCAATAATTCAATGATCAAGAGTGATCGAGTCAGAGGAACGACAAACCCATTGCTCAATCGCGAGCATTATTTAGCCTCAAGATTCGTTGAGAATTAAGAATCAGGATCCAGTCCCGCTTCAGTGTAGCTATAGCATCGAATGTATCTAGAAGCCGCGAGTCGTTCTATAAATACGCATTAAATTGTTGTATAGATGTGCTTATTATCCATCGATGTTCTAGAGTGCTAGCCGATCTACCCCCCTTCCCCTCCATTGTTCTCCGGCAAATCCTCGAATGTATACAGGGAAGCACCGAATAATGGTGCTTAAAGATTCTTTCTATCGAAAGAATCTACAGCTACACAACGCCAACATTGGTGATCTATTAGCGTACCGTTTCATGCTCGCGCACGTTTTACTTCATCACCGGATTACAATTCACCCATTTTGTCAGTACTAGCATAAATGTAGAATCTCCTTCAGGACGACTATAAGATAATTGCTTATTTATTCCACTCGAGCAAAAACTTTTTAAAAGCTACAAAGCCATTACCTTGCAACTTCACGCTCTGCTTTTTCCCTAATAGAAACTTCTGCAATGGCTCAGGAAGCTTAATGTCTTTACCCAATGCCTCCTCTACTACATTCTTGAATTTTCCAGGATGAGCAGTTTCAAGAAATACACCTGAAATATTCTCCTTTGACGATGCTACGTATTGCTTTAATCCTAGATACCCAATTGCTCCATGTGGATCCATAATGTAGCCGAACTGATCATTAACCTTACGCATAGCAGATGCAGTTTCCTGATCTGTGAAAGCATAACCTTTTATGCATTTGCTAATGGCTTCATGATCGTGATCAAAAATATCAACAATGCGTGCAAAGTTGCTGGGGTTACCCACATCCATAGCGTTGCTCATGGTATGCCGGCTTGGCCTTGGATTAAAAAGTTTTGTTTGGAGATAAGATGGAACAATATCATTCGCATTGGTCGACGCGAGGAACTGGTGAATGGGAAGTCCCATCTTCATCGCTAGTAATCCTCCCGTTAGATTTCCAAAGTTTCCACTTGGCACTGAAAAGACTATTGGCCTTTTCTTTTGCATTAACCTGCTGTAGGCATAGAAGTAATAAAATGATTGCGGTATAAGTCGGGCAATGTTTATAGAATTTGCAGAAGTAAGAAAAAACTCTTCTCTTAAATCAGCATCTAGAAAAGCTTCCTTGACAATTTTTTGGCAATCATCAAATGTTCCATCAATTTCTACCGCTGTAATGTTTTGTCCCAGCGTTGTAAATTGTTTCTCCTGGATATCACTTACTTTTCCAGAAGGATATAGTACAATAACTTTTGTTCCAGGAACGCCTAAAAAACCATTGGCTACTGCACTTCCCGTATCACCGGATGTTGCAACAAGAATAGTAATTTCTTTCTTCTGCTGACTGGCAAAATACGCTAACAACTGCGACATAAACCTAGCACCGAAATCTTTAAAAGCCAGCGTTGGCCCGTGAAACAATTCGAGTGCATAGATGTCCTGTTCAATTTCGACCAGTGGTGCATCAAATTGTATGGTATGATTGACAATTCTTTTCAGTTCATCTTCAGGTAGATCATTACCTAACAAAGCTTTAGAAACTTCAAAGGCAATTTCTTTCAGCGAAAGCTCCTGCAGTGTGGTAAGAAGATCCTTTGAGAGAACAGGAATTTGTTCTGGCATGTATAACCCATTATCAGGTGCAAGCCCTTCAACAACAGCTTCCCGAAGTGTAACTTTATTTTCTCTATTATTTGTACTGTAATACTTCATCTCAATCAAGTGTTGATATGCTAATGTGTTGATATGATGTCTGCACCGCGCTGATTAATTTTTGAAACGTAAATTTCACTGTTCAGCTTGTACATCTTAAACTGTTCCTGCATCACCTGCCCTACCCTGCTTGCTACTGCTCTGTCTTTCGAAAGCGCAAAAATTGTTGGGCCTGATCCAGAGATACCACATCCTAACGCTCCTTCCTTTACAGCAACTTCTTTAATGCTATAAAACCCCGGTATTAATAACGACCTGATCGGTTCAGCAATTACATCCTTTAAGGAACGGCTGATTAAATCATAATCTGGTTTCATTAAGCCAGCTACTAAGCCAGCAATATTTCCCCATTGGGTAATAGCATCTTTTAATGGAATGCTATGCCGGAGCACTTGCCTTGAGTCTTCAGTTTTCAACTCAAGGTGCGGGTGTACAAGCGTACAATACAATTCTTCAGGTGTTGAAATGCTGACAACATCCAAAGGGTTGTAATCTCTTATCAATACAAAGCCGCCCAATAATGAAGGTGCAACGTTGTCAGCATGGGCGGAACCGCAGGCTACACGTTCTGCCTCCATTGCAAATGGCAATAAATCTTTTTTTGAAAATGGTTTTCCTAGGAGATGATTCATTCCTACCAAAGCTGCAACAGAACTAGCAGCGCTTGAGCCCATTCCACTTCCTAAAGGCAAGTTTTTGCGAAGTGAAATTTCAACCCCTTGTTTTGTATTCAGCGCTTTTAATAAGGCCTGCACTGCAACACCTGAGGTATTTTTACTTGCTTCCAACGGAAGTCTTCCACCGTCCCCTATGATTTCCTTAATAACAACTTCACCAGTATTGGTCAGCGACATCTCCACTTCGTCACCTGGTTCTTCGACAGCGAAACCAAGCACATCAAATCCGCAAGAGACATTAGCAACAGTAGCAGGGGCAAAAGCTTTAATGGATTTCATCGTTGATGTGTTGAGATATTAATGTGTGGATGTGCTGAGGTTTGTCAATTGTAATTTTGCCTAGTATGTATTGGTTTACTTCGCGTAATGTCCTATCCTGATAATATCAGCAAAAACACCTGCGGCCGTTACAGTTGCACCAGCACCTGGTCCACGAATTACCATCGGACGTTCATGATACCGCTCTGTTGTAAGAAGAATAATGTTATCACTTCCGCTCAATGAGTAAAATGGATGCTGATCGTTAACAGAACCAAGCTCAACATTTACCTTGCCATTTCTAAGCACAGCCTTATAGCGTAACTTCTCACCTTTTGCACTTGCTTCTTGTAGCAGTTTTTCAAAAGCAGCATCGTGCTTTTCTAATGTCGTGAAAAACTGTTCAACAGTCATTTCACCCTGACAATCCTGGGGCACAAGATTCTGAATACTGATATCTTCAAGTTCTAATTGTAAACCAGTTTCACGCGAGAGAATTAATATTTTCCGCGCTACATCTTTTCCACTTAAATCATCGCGTGGATCTGGTTCGGTATAACCCTTTTCCTTCGCTTCTTTAACTACATCGCTAAACTTTTTACCCGAGGCATAACTGCTAAAGATAAAGTTCAATGTACCACTTAATACACCTTCAATACTAATCACCTTGTCACCACTCAGCAAAAGATCATTCAAGGTATTGATCACTGGTAAGCCAGCCCCCACGTTGGTTTCATACAAAAATTTTGCGCCCTTCTGAAAAGCAGTAAGCTTAAGCTTGTAATATTTTTCGTGAGGACCAGAATTAGCCTTTTTGTTTGGCGTAACAATAGAAATATTAGAATCGAGAATTGTCTCGTAAAAATCTGTTACTTCTTCGCTTGAGGTACAGTCAACAAAAATGCTGTTGGGTTTATTGAATGAAATCATTCTATCAACAAACAATTTCATCTCCATGCGTTCGCCCGATGCCTTCATTTCCTCTATGCCGGTTTTCTGATTGAGTCCCTCCTCATTGAAAATCATTTTTTTACTATTGGCTGCAGCCACAACGTGAACTTCAAGAAGATTTTCTTTGGCCAGTTTTCCGAACTGTTCGTCAATCATGTTCAGCAATGTCTTTCCAATGAGCCCTGTACCCACCAGGAAAAGGTTGAGCACTTTGCGATCTGACAAAAAGAAAGCTTCGTGCAATGAATTTAATCCCTTCGCAACATCAGATTGGCGAATCACAACAGAAATATTTCGTTCAGAAGAACCTTGTGCTATAGCAACGATATTAATCCCATTTTTTCCTAAAGCCGAAAACGTTCTGCCACTTGTTCCAGGACTATGCTTCATTCCATCACCCACAACAGCGACAATTGACAAATCGCTTTCTACCTGCACTTCATCAATCTCTTCATTCCTGATTTCATTTTGAAATTCCTTTTCTATTGCAAGTTTAGCGTGGCGGGAAAACTGTGTATCAACTGCAATACATATCGAATGTTCCGAAGATGCCTGACTGATAAGAATAACATTTACTTTTTCTCTCGCCAGCGTAGCAAACAATCGCATCGACACACCAACAACACCCAGCAAACCACTACCCTGTACGTTAAGTAAACTTATTCCGTTCATGGAAGAAATTCCTTTGATCAGCTTTCCATTGGTAGATTCTGCATGAATCACCGTTCCTTTGAAAGTAGGATTAAAGGTATTCTTGATCCAGATCGGAATGCTATTGATCATGGCGGGCTGCATGGTAGCAGGAAAAATCACCTTTGCACCAAAGTGCGATAATTCCATCGCCTCCTCATAACTCATTTGAGGAACGGTAAATGCCTTCTTTACCAAACGTGGATCCGCAGTCATCATGCCATCAACATCAGTCCAGATCTCAAGGTCAGTTGCCTTGAGGGCGCCTGCGAAAATTGCAGCTGTATAATCAGAACCACTTCTACCAAGCGTAGTTGTTTCACCGCTTTCAGCCGTTGCTATAAATCCGGTAATGACCTGCAACGCTTGCTGATGATTAAAATGATCTGTGATAAGTTTATTAGTAACCTCAAAATCTACTTTAGCATGTCCAAAGTTATTATCTGTGCGTATCAAATTACGTGCATCCAGATATGCCGCAGCAATTCCCTGGTCTTTCATTACTTCTGCAATAATGTAGGAAGACAGTCTTTCACCAAAACTCATGATGTAATCCATGGTGCGCGGCGTTCTTTCCTTCACCAGGTAAACCCCGTGCAACACATCTTCCAGTTCGTTGATCTTAATCTTTACTTGTGCAAGAATCCCGCTTTGTTTTTGCACGCCAATAAGTTCCCGAACAGCATCAAGATGTCTCTTCTCGATCTGCGTAAGCTTTTCCTTGTACGCTGCATCTCCTTCAAGCGCAAGCTTACTGATTTGAATGAGATTGTCCGTGACCCCACCGAATGCTGAAAAAACAACAGCTACTTTTTCCTTAAGATAAGGTTTGATGATTTCTATGACACTTTGTATGCGTTGTGAAGTTGCAACTGACGAACCTCCAAACTTTAAGACCTTCATGGGATGTAATGCTTCTGATTGTTATTGACGTTGACTATTTGACTATCTCACTCCAACTCCTTGAATTGGACATAATCTGACACGGCGGGGGTATGATGTATGCACGGGTCACCCCGTAATAATGGTAATCGTAATGATTGTAGAAATGATGCTGATGAAAGCACAAGTCGCAATGCCGTGAGCCGGTATTACTATGTGAATGTTATGTTTACTTGCTTCCATTTTTAAATCGCATCGAAATAATGAAATGATTGAGTGGTTTGCAAAGTATTTTTTATGATTTTTGCACGAACTAACATTTAGTAGTGCCTTGCAACCGTTAGCAATCAATTTTCATTGAATCAAAATGTCCAAAAAGAAAAAGTTTCCTAAGGAGTCCTTTGTCAGTATGACAGAACTTGTATTACCCAACGACACAAACACACTTAATAACCTTATGGGTGGGCGCCTGATGCATTGGATGGACATTGTTTCGGCTATCTCAGCTCAAAAACATTCCAATAGAATTGTTGTTACAGCTTCTGTAGATAATATTTCGTTTAAACATCCCATCCAGCTTGGCAATGTGGTAACACTCAAAGCCAGAGTGACCCGCGCGTTTAATTCATCGATGGAAGTACGCATTGATGTGGATGCAGAAGACATTCCTTCCTCTAGAAAGACAGAGAGTAATAGTGCCTATTTTACTTTTGTTGCAGTTGATCAGGCAGGCAGACCAATTGACGTACCCGAAGTTGAACCCGAGACAGAAGAAGAAAAAGAACTTTACGAAGGCGCCTTAAGACGAAGACAACTGCGTCTTATTCTTGCCAAGCGGATGAATCCACAGGAAGCAAAAGAACTAAAATCTATATTTGACATAAAATAGAAAAGGCATTGAACTCATCACATATCGAACATCTTTATCAAGAGGAGATATATGACATTAAACAATCTGTGATGATTGTAGTGTCAAAACCGTGGCATGAGATTTTAGACCCAGAAAGGGCTCTGCTAACAAAAATTCTCGGCTCAGTTAAAATCAGTATTGATTCTGTTTTAATTGTAAGTGCACAAAAACTTTCAGAAAAAATTTTAGGAGTATATAAACCGGACAAAGTTTTAATGTTTGGTGTGTCTCCGGAAACAGACTTAAAGTCATATGAAAGGCAGACGCTAAATGGTGTTGCGATGATAAAGGCGGATGATTTAAGCCTTTTGGATGATGCTAAAAAGAAAAGCCTCTGGATTGCCATGAAGCAGATGTTTGCTCTGTGATTTAATCTTCAAGGTTTAGTTCTGATGATTTTTGGCTGTTTTCTGACTTATTATATCTTTGCGCAAATTTTTAAGCCACTTAGCAATTCCGGGTGGTTTTTTTAACGCTCAAACAAACTATCTGTAAACCATATATCATGAACAGTATTTTATATTTAATTCCAGCACTAGGGGTGGTCGGACTCATTGCGATGGCCATCAAGTCAGCCTGGGTAACGAAGCAAGATGCAGGTGATGCTAAAATGCAGGAGTTAGCCGGTTACATTGCTGATGGTGCAATGGCATTTTTGAAAGCAGAATGGAAGGTTTTGGGATATTTCGCGGTAATCACCGCCATTGTTTTGGGCTGGTCCGGAACGCTGGTTGAAGAATCCCACCCTACCATTGCTATTTCTTTTTTAATTGGTGCTGTTCTTTCAGCTTTCGCTGGATACATAGGGATGAAGATTGCCACAAAGGCAAATGTGCGAACCACACAAGCTGCACGTACAAGCCTTGCTAAAGCATTAAAAGTTTCCTTTACTGCTGGCTCAGTAATGGGTATAGGTGTAGCTGGATTGGCGGTACTTGGTTTAGGGAGTTTGTTCATCATCTTATATCAATTTTTTGTTCCAGATGGCGCTGCGATCACTGGATTAGAAATGAAAAGAGCGATAGAAGTTTTAGCAGGTTTTTCATTAGGTGCAGAATCTATTGCATTGTTTGCCCGAGTTGGCGGTGGTATTTATACAAAGGCTGCTGACGTTGGCGCTGACCTTGTTGGAAAAGTTGAAGCAGGCATTCCTGAAGATGACGTTAGAAATCCTGCTACCATTGCAGATAATGTAGGCGATAACGTAGGAGATGTAGCTGGTATGGGTGCCGACCTTTTTGGATCTTATGTTGCAACAATTCTTGCAACCATGGTGCTCGGTCAGGAGATCGAATCAATTGACAGATTTGGTGGCCTTTCTCCAATTCTCTTACCGATGTTGATCGCGGGACTTGGCCTTGTATTCTCTATCGTTGCAACCTGGTTCGTAAGAATTAAAAAAGAAACTGATAGCGTGCAAAGTGCATTGAATATTGGCAACTGGTCATCTATTGTACTTACAGCCATTGCATCTTACTTTGCTGTAATGTATTTATTACCGGAAACCCTCGTACACAGAGGTGTTAGCTTCAGTTCATTAGACGTTTACATTGCTATTATAATAGGACTTGTAGCGGGTACTTTAATGAGTATGATTACTGAGTATTATACTGCTATGGGTAAAAGACCTGTATTGTCAATCATCAAACAATCCGGAACAGGTCATGCTACCAATATCATTGGTGGTTTATCTGTAGGGATGGAATCTACTGTACTTCCAACTATTGTATTAGCTGCTGGTATTATTGGTTCATACGAGTTTGCCGGACTATACGGTGTAGCGATCGCTGCAGCCGGTATGATGGCAACTACTGCTATGCAATTGTCAATTGATGCTTTCGGTCCTATTGCCGACAACGCAGGCGGTATTGCCGAAATGAGTCAGCTGCCAGAAGAAGTTCGTCATCGTACCGATAACCTTGATGCTGTTGGAAATACCACAGCGGCAACCGGAAAAGGTTTTGCAATCGCTTCTGCTGCGCTTACTTCACTTGCACTATTTGCAGCCTTCGTAGGCGTATCAGGTATTACATCAATTGATATTTTTAAGGCCCCCGTACTAGCAGGTTTGTTTGTTGGTGGTATGATTCCCTTTATCTTTTCATCCTTGGCAATTGCTGCTGTTGGTCGCGCTGCTATGGATATGGTGAACGAAGTAAGACGTCAGTTCAGAGAAATTCCAGGCATCATGGAGTATAAGGCAAAGCCTGAATATGAAAAATGTGTTGCTATCTCGACAAAAGCTTCTATTCGTGAAATGATTGCTCCTGGTGCGATTGCAATCTTAACACCAGTCGTTGTAGGTTTTATCTTTGGTCCTGAAGTATTGGGAGGTCTACTTGCTGGTGTAACCGTTTCTGGTGTGTTGATGGGAATGTTTCAATCAAACGCAGGCGGTGCATGGGATAACGCTAAAAAATCTTTTGAAAAAGGTGTTGAGATCAACGGCCAGATGTACTACAAAAAATCAGAGCCACATAAAGCTTCTGTAACTGGCGATACCGTTGGTGATCCATTCAAAGATACATCAGGTCCTTCCATGAACATCTTGATTAAATTAACATCAATCGTGGCGCTGATCATCGCTCCGCATATTTCCGAAAATCATCATGAAACTTCTGATCGCGAGTTATTAAATAAGCAAAAAACAGAATCTGTTTCAGCAGAAGTTGAAGAAGCTCCGAAACTTTAGAAGTTAAATCATAAGAATGCTAAAGGCTGTCGAAAAAGGACAGCCTTTTTCTTTTTAGTCTTCAATATTCTGTGCTCAAATATGTAGACCTGACACAGAATATTCTAAGATTTTATCAATGGTTAGGCAGTCCACCTAATAATTCTATCAATTGCTGAAATCGTAAAACATTTATCGACTTTCAAGATCGCTATCTAAAGCATTGGGCATTATTAATCAGTTACCTATATCTTTACATATATTGCTTCAAAGGTCTTTTTTTATTTTGTTGATCTTTCTTATTATTATTCCGGATGAAACTTTTAATACCCCTTATTTTCTCTTGTTTCGCACTACAGGCGCAGAACGTGATTGGTAAATGGAAAACAATTGACGATAATACAGGTGAAGAAAGATCGGTAGTTGAAATTTTTCAGAAAGGTGATAAGGTTTGTGGGCGTATTATTAAATTACTTCGAACCCCCGGTGAAGACCCAGATCCTGTATGTGAAGAGTGTGATGCAAATGATCCAAGATTTAAAAAGAAAATTGTCGGCATGGAGATTATACAGGATATGATACTATCCAATAATGAATACACTGACGGAACCATCCTTGATCCACAAAACGGTAAAATATATCGTTGCAAGTTATGGATCGAGAACAATGATCTTAAAGTAAGGGGTTATTGGGGACCTTTTTACCGCACGCAAACGTGGAAAAAAGCCCCTTGATTCAACGTTTACAAACGAATTTTTCATTAAAATATCGCAAATAGGTAACGTAAGAGGTTACAAGCGCGCAAAGGATGGTATACAAGTCGAGCTCAAGCATGAACGAAAAAGAAATTTTCGAGCGCATCCAGAAGGGTGATGAAAAAGCTTTAGAGTTCCTGTACAAAAAGTATTATCGGATGATGACCAAACTGGTGATCACCAATAGTGGTACAGAAGATGAAGCACGGGATGTTTATCAAGATGCTTTGATTGTTTTTTGGCAAAAAGCAACATCAGGAAACTTGGTGATGACGGCCAAAATAAGCACCTACATCTATAGCATTTGCCAAAACCTTTGGCGAAAGGAATTAGATCGTAAAAAGCGACTGTCTAATGAGGAAAAAGATTCGTTAGTAACAATAGATACAGATACTAAGGAAAGAGAAAAGATTATAGCTCAGTGCATTGATCAATTGGGTGAAACTTGTAAGAAGGTATTGATGTATTATTATTTCGAAGAAATGTCCATGCAGGACATAGCTGAGAAACTAGGATTTGCAAATACTGATACCGCTAAAACAAAGAAGTATAAGTGTAAGAAAAAATTAGATGAATTAGTGAAGGCTCAATATTCCGAGCAGGACTTTTTAGATTAAGACATCATGGCAACAGAAAGAGAATTAGAATGGTTGGATGATTATTTGTTAAACCGCTTGGATGTAAAAGACAAGGCCGGGTTTGAACAGAAATTGCAGTTGGATCCCGCCCTTAAAAGCGAGTATAATTTACAGCAGCGCCTAGTAAAAGGTATTAAGGACGCGCGTGTTGCTGAACTAAAATCGTTTTTGAATAACACGCCGATTCCACCAGTAAATCATGGAACTTCTGTTGTTACCAAATTAGCAATAGGAACATTTGTAGCTGGAGCTATTGCCACAGGCGTGTACTTCTATTTAGATGCTCCTGATAATGCACAGCAACAAGAATCTACTGCTCCATTGTCACAACCAGAAACAACACCTGCTCCTGAAAAAGAAACTACTACGCTTCCATTAGATAGTCCTGAAAGAGCAAGCAAAGAACCAGCGAAAAATCAGGTAGGCGAACAAGCGCCACCATCTCTTAAAAAGAATGAAGTTGAGTCAGCGGAAACAGATGAATCGTCTGCAAAACAGCCAGTGCTTGATGTATTTGATCCATCTAAAGAATCTGATAATTCAGGTCCTGCTGATGGTAGCCTGGAAAAAGGAACGAATAACCTGAAGAAAGCCGGTACTTCCATCACAGTAGAAATAGAAAGAAATAGCAAGAAGTATAATTTCCACTATCAGTTTAAGGATGAAAAATTGTTTCTCTATGGGCCGTTTGAGAAGAACCTTTATGAGATCATGGAATTTTTCAGTGAGACTGATCAACGCACAATGTTCCTTTTCTATAAAGACGGCTATTACTTGTTGAAGGAGGAGAATAATAAGATCAATCCTTTAAGCCCGATTACAGATCAAACTTTAGTTGAAAAGCTTAAAACTTACCGAGGAAACTAAGCACTGATATTATAACTAGCCCCGTTTGAATCACTTCAAATGGGGTTTTTCTTTTTAATCCGATTTAATCAATTCTTACTTTTCAATATTCGCGAACCCGGTTCGTTGGGCTTATATAATTTCATAAATTTGCGCAGCCATGGAAAAAGCGACCCGTAAGAAAAAGCTTGGAGGATATCCTGCAATAGGTGTTGTGGTCAGTGTAATGCTCGCACTTTTTGTGACGGGCCTCTTTGGCTTGTTAATGTTATATTCCAAGCAGCTTGAACAGCAGGTGCGACAAAACATTCGCATGCAGGTTTACTTACGGTCAAATCTCACCAGCACACAACGCCTTCAGGTAGAAAATAAGTTATTGTCACTCCCGTATACTTCTAAAGAGGAAAAAGAACGGATCACATTTGTTTCAAGGGATGAAGCAGCCAAAAAATTTATTGCAGAAACCGGGGAAGACTTCACGAAATTCATCGGGGAAAATCCTTTAAAAGATGCCTATTTGATTACCATCGATCGCTCCTATCACACCAAGGAACAAATGGAAAAGATCAGTGCTGAAATTCAAAAAATGACGGGTGTATTTCAGGTTTTCTATGTTGAAGGAGTCATCGAAACGGTCAACGACAATGTGACTAAAATAGGATTATTTCTAGGTGGCGTAATGCTGGTACTTTTAATCACCGTTGCGTTGCTTATTAATAACACTTTGCGCATTGCATTATTCTCTCAGCGTTTTCTCATAAGGAGCATGCAATTGGTTGGTGCTACAAAATGGTTCATTCAAAAACCTTTTATACTTCGTGCAGCAGGGTATGGTGCGCTAGGTGGATTGCTGGCGAGTTTGCTATTGTGGATTCTATCAGACTACGCACAACAAAAGATTGTAGATCTAAAATCAATTCATCAACCAGATGAATTTTTAAAACTGATTTTGATATTGATTATCTCGGGTATCATACTAACTGTAGCGAGCACTGTGATGTCGATACAGAAATATTTGAGAATGTCACTGGACGAACTTTATTGAACTGAATAATTATGAATAAGCTTCCTTTCGGGAAAAAGAATTATCAATGGATGATCATTGGCATTGTGACACTCATCATCGGTTTTACACTCATGTCTTTAGACGGTGCACAACATGGCTTTGGTTTTCTCGGCCTCACGCTTGGTCCGCTGGTAGTTATGGCCGGATTTATCATAGAAGTGTATGCCATCCTTCACAGGCCTACTGATAATTGATCATATCTTAATTCATCCTTGATGTCAATTATTGAAGCCGTAATTCTCGCTATAATAGAAGGTGTAACAGAATTTCTTCCCATTTCTTCTACTGGTCATATGATCATTGGCTCTTCACTTATGGGAATTGCCCAGGATCCTTTTACAAAGATGTTTACCGTTGCCATTCAATTCGGTGCAATACTTTCTGTTGTTGTACTTTACTGGAAACGCTTCTTTCAGTCATTTGAATTTTACTTTAAATTGATAGTCGCTTTCATTCCGGCAGCCATTGGCGGTTTATTGTTTAAAGATCATATCGATGCATTGTTAGAACGTGTTGATGTTGTTGGATACATGCTTTTGGTGGGAGGAGTGTTCTTTTTATTTCTTGATAAGATTTTTAAAGAAGATCGCGTCATTGATGAAGAAATTACTTTTCCAAAAGCTTTTAAGATTGGGATGTTTCAGATTGTTGCCATGGTGCCTGGTGTAAGCCGTTCAGCAGCAACCATTATTGGAGGCTTGACACAAAAGCTTAGTAAGAAAAGCGCTGCAGAATTTTCATTTTTCCTAGCGGTACCAACCATGTTTGCAGCTACCGTGCTTTCGATATATGAGTTTTTTGATGGTGGCGGATCATTCGGACAGCAGGAGATTACTGCTTTAGCCATTGGCAATATTGTAGCTTTTATTGTTGCCTTGATTGCCATTAAATCATTTATAGCATTTCTAACAAAATACGGATTCAAGGTATTCGGATATTACCGTATCGTTATCGGCATTACGATTCTTGCTTTGTATTACCTTGGTATTGAACTCTCCATTGTGTGATACAACAACCCATTCCCGAAGAAGGTAAAATACTTCTAATCAACAAACCAATTAAATGGACATCGTTCGATGCCGTCAATAAAATTCGTTATCGGCTAAAGACAAAAAAGGTTGGCCACGCAGGCACACTCGATCCATTGGCTACCGGACTACTAATCATTTGTGTAGGGAAGATGACCAAACGGATTGAAGAATTCATGGGCATGGAGAAAGAATACACAGGCAAATTTGTAATTGGTCAAACAACGCCTTCTTATGATCTTGAAACAGAGGTGTCTGAAAAAAAGGATATCTCAGAAGTTACTCACGAAAAGATTCAGCAAGCAGCAACATCTTTAAGCGGAGCGATAAATCAGATTCCACCCATGCATTCTGCTATTCGGGTGGGTGGACGAAGAGCGTATAAGTTCGCACGTGAAGGAAAAGATATTGTGCTTCAAGCAAGAGCAGTTGAAATCAGAATATTTGAAATTACCAACATCCAACTTCCGGAAGTAAGCTTTAGAATTGTTTGTTCAAAGGGCACATACATCAGGAGCATTGCAAGAGACTTTGGTGAAGTCCTGGGAACAGGCGCTTATCTTGCTGAACTTTGCAGAACCAGGATTGGTGATTATTTACTTAAAAATGCATTAACTTTAGAGCAGGTATAAGTACTTATCCTTTACCAACATGAATACATCGAAACTATATTCGCAAATAGAGGGACTACCAGAAGATCTAAAAAAGGAAGTTGAGGACTTTGTGCAATTCTTGTATACCAAAAATCAAATTGGCAAAATATCAATTGAAGACCTGGAAGGAAAATGGGAGGGTTTGATTAAAATGAATAAGGATTTTGATGAACCTCTAGAGGATTTTAAAGAATATATGCAATGAGACTGTTACTTGATACGCATACTGTAATATGGTTTTTGACTAATGATGCAAACTTATCCAATTCATTAAGGTCAGCAATCAAAAATAGTAATAATGAAAGCTACATAAGCATTGCCTCCATTTGGGAAATAGGAATAAAACAATCTCTTAACAAACTAGAACTTAGCAAGAATCTTAGTGATTTGATCATTGATATTGAGTCATCTTCATTTAACATTTTACCCATTACTACCCGCAGTATTCTTCAACTCACTTCATTACATTTTCACCACCGTGATCCATTCGATCGAATTTTTTTTAATTGCGCAAGCAATGGTTGAGAACTTGATTATCATGACAAAGGATAAAACTTTTTCCGCTTACGATGTAAATGTAAAGTGGGCATGATCAATGAAAATCTACCACGGTATTGAAGATTTCACCAAACTAGATTTTGCCGTTGTCACCAGCGGCACGTTTGATGGCGTTCATCTAGGACATCAAAAAATATTCTCAAGGCTTGATGAGATAGCAAAAAGGCACAACGGAGAAACAGTAGTACTTACCTATTGGCCTCACCCCCGTTTAGTCCTGCATCCTGAAGATGAATCACTGAAACTCCTGAATACTTTTGAAGAAAAGGCGGCATTGCTTAAGAACCAGGGAATACAACATCTTATTCGAATTCCCTTTACAAAAGAATTCTCGCAATTAACTTCGGAACAATTCATCCAAAACATCCTGGTCGAGACTATAGGAACAAAAAAACTTGTAATTGGCTACGACCATCACTTTGGTAAAAACCGTGAAGGAAGCTTTGAACAATTAAAGTTGAATGGACCGAAATATGGTTTTGATGTAGAAGAAATACCGAGACAAGATATCGACAATGTTGGTGTTAGTTCAACTAAAATTAGACAAGCCTTAGAACAAGGAGACATTGATACAGCGAATCATTTTCTAGGCAATCCTTATAGTCTTACTGGCCGCGTTGTTGCAGGTGATAAGATTGGAAGGCTCCTTGGATATCCTACTGCAAATATTGACATCGACACGAAGTATAAACTTATACCAATGGATGGAATTTATGCTGTCACTGTTCAGCATGAGCATAACATCCATAAAGGCATGCTCTACATTGGCTACCGGCCAACGATCAACGGAACGAAACTTAATATTGAAGTTAATATTTTTGATTTCAACCAGGATGTTTATGGTGAATCGCTGACGATCTACCTGCATAAACTCATCCGCGGAGACACGAAATTTAGTGACCTCGAACAATTGAAAGTTCAATTGAAAGCCGATCAGGATGCCGCCCTGAAAGTTTTGTTGTCTCTTCCATAGCTAAAGCGTTTCCAAAATTTGTAAACTTGTCCATGGAATCAGTTCGCCTGTTATGGACACCAAATGAAAAGGTAAAACAAGAAGCAAATCTTGTTCAATACATTAGCTGGCTAAAAAATAACAGAGCCCTTTCTTTTTCGGATTATCATGACCTATGGAAATGGTCGGTAGAAAATGTTAATCTGTTCTGGCAAACCTTGTGGGAATATTTTGATATCCTTCACGAAGGTTCTTACACGCAAGTATCAAAAGGAGAAATGCCACGCGTACAATGGTTTGAAGGAACAAGATTAAATTACGCAGAACATGTCTTTAGAAAAGAAAGCAATACTCAACCAGCGATCGTTTATAAATCAGAGTCATCAGCAATTAAACAAATAAGCTGGAAGGAGTTGAGAACTTCCGTCTCTTCATTACAAAGTTTTCTTAAAGAACAAGGTGTCACGCAGGGAGATACCGTCACAGCTTATCTTCCTTGTATACCAGAGGCTACAATTGCATTGCTTGCAACTTCTTCCTTAGGTGCAATATGGTCCAGTTGTTCACCTGATTTTGGTACCAACGCTGTTATCGACAGGTTTGCACAAATAGAACCAAAAGTTCTTATTGCTGTTGACCAATATTCATATAGTGGTAAAACATTTGACAAAACTTCTGCGGTAGAAGAATTAATCAAAGCTCTCCAGACATTAAAGTGTGTTATTCTTATTACACAAAAAGAATCATTACCCGTCACTAATAAACTTGTTATTCCATGGCAAAAAGCTCTAGCCGCGAAAAGTAATTCATTGGAATTTGTTAGGGTTCCCTTCAGTCATCCACTTTGGGTTTTGTTTTCTTCCGGAACAACAGGATTGCCGAAAGCAATTACACATTCTCATGGGGGAATTTTACTTGAGCAGTTGAAGTATGTGACTTTTCACAACGACTTTAAGTCAGGCGAACGTTGTTTCTGGTACACTACAACGGGCTGGATGATGTGGAATTACATTCATGGAAGCTTGCTGGCTGGCGCTACCATGGTTTTATACGATGGCAGTCCCGGCTTTCCGAACCTTAATGTTCTTTGGGAGTTTGTAGATGAGACTGCTGTAGATCATTTTGGCACGAGTGCCGCATTTATTCTCGCCAACATAAAAGAGCAAAATAGTCCTTCAAAAAATTTATTATTCAGTAAGCTTAGATCCATTAGTTCCACTGGAAGCACGCTCCCATCCGAAGGCTTTGATTGGATCTATGAAAACGTTAAAAAAGATTTGTGGCTCGCCTCAATGAGCGGAGGCACGGATGTTTGCAGTGCTTTCGTTGGTGGCAATCCAACGTGGCCTGTTTACGCTGGAGAAATTCAATGTCGTGCGCTGGGTTGTGGACTTGAAGCATTTAATGAAGAAGGAAACGCAGTACAAGATGAAGTCGGGGAAATGGTTATCACAAAGCCAATGCCCTCCATGCCGATTTATTTCTGGAATGACCCGCAGTACGAGCGATATAAAGAAAGCTATTTCGAAATGTTTCCGGGCATTTGGAGACATGGTGACTGGACACGAATTACCAGTAGGCATGGCGTGATCATCTACGGCCGATCGGATGCTACATTGAACAGAGGTGGGATAAGAATTGGCACGAGTGAAATTTATCGCGCTGTTGACAAAATTTCTGAAGTGAAAGATAGCTTAATCATTTGTATTGAAAAAGCGGGAGGAGAATTCTGGATGCCTCTATTTGTGGTGATGCAGGAAGGAAAGAGTTTGAATGATAATCTTAAAAAGAAAATAAATACAACCATCAGAAATGAATATAGTCCGCGACATGTGCCCGATGAAATCATTTCTGTTAATGATGTTCCCTATACCATCAGCGGAAAAAAAACAGAAACTCCAGTGAAGAAAATACTGATGGGTAAAGATGCCAAATCTGTCATCAATTCCGGGTCATTGAAGAACCCATCGTCACTTAATTATTTCATTGAACTTGCCAAAAACAGAAAAGGTTAACATTTTTACAAATGACCAAAGTAAGAAAAACGACCTTTGAGAGAGAGCAAAGAGAAAAAGATGAGGCTTTTCTTAAATTAACGCCAATTGAAAGGCTTATACAAGCTTGTGAAGTTCGTGAACGAATGAGGAAACCTGGCGTCAATTATGATTATAAAGGCATGACGGTGTCTCTAAAGAAGTTATTTTGAGCATCTACAGCAAGCAACATATCAGATTGCTTCGGGCACTGAATAACCATAAGGTTAGGTATATTTTAATTGGAGGCCATGCAGCTATTTTTTACGGTGTTCGCAGAAACACAGGAGATCTTGATATCTTCATTGAAGCAACGCTTAAGAATGGCGAACTGTTACTTGAAGCACTTAAGAGTATAGGGTTGGAAGTTCCGGAATTCCAGCCGGAAGAATTTACTCAAAAACTTGTTCTTTCCTTTGGTCTTGAACCTGACGCGGTTGATATTCTAAATTATACCCCAGGCATTGAATTTAATTCAGCTTACATCAAAGCACAAGATGTCAATTTTGAAGGAGTGAATACAAAAATTCTTGACATCCGTGATTTAATTAAAAATAAAGAAAGCTTAAATAGAGAAGGCGAAAAATCTCTATTAGATCAATACGATGTAGAAGTTTTAAAAAGAATTTTGCGCGACAAAAATCAAGATTAAGAACTTAAATTGCGAACACGGAGTCAGGAATATCTCCTATCCGCATCAAAGCGTCAACAACATCAATGAAAAAATCTACGATCAACTTTACTGTTCACCTCGATCAAAATAATATACCTGAAAAGATCCAATGGGATGCGACGGACAAGCCAGACCCTGATATGTCCGAGACCAAATCCATCAGTCTTGCGCTATGGGATGAAAGGCAGAAGAATACGCTCAGAATTGACCTTTGGACCAAGGACATGCCTGTTGAGGAGATGAAACGATTCTACATCGACTGCATTGGTGGCCTTTCGCAAAGCATCCTTACTGCCACAGGAGATGAGTTTATGGCAAATGAGACCAACGCACTTTGCGAACGACTTGTGAAGCATTTACAAGCCGAAAACAAGTAAAGGAATCAGTTCAAACGTTTGTTTTTATCCAATTTTTTGTACTTTCGATTAAAATGCTCTGTATGCATAACATATGGCATTTTACATAACCCTATTTCAGTACAAATCAACTACTTACAATTCTATGAAGCATTTTTACAAAGGTTTGCTGGCAGCAATTACGATGGTATTGTTGGCCAGCTCCGTGATCTATGCCCAAACCACAATAGCAGGGAAAGTCACGGATACGGGGACTGGTGAGACGATTGCCGGTGTAAATATTGTGGTGAAAGGAAAGGTCATCGGTACCATAACCGACACTAAAGGTCAATTTTCTTTAGCTGTAAATGATGCCCCTCCGGTAACGCTTGTGTTCTCATTTGTCGGTTATCGCTCGCAAGAGTTTGTAGCAACAAGCGCCAATATGACTGGCGTAGACATTAAGTTAGAAGAACAAACAGTATTAGGTCAGGAAATTGTGGTCTCAGCCTCTAGGGTAGAAGAAAGCATTATGCGGTCTCCAGTGACAGTAGAGAAGATCGATCTTATCGGCATTCAGCAAACGCCAGCGCCAGAATTTTATGATGCATTGGCATCTGTAAAAGGTGTTCAGTTCACCTCTAGTAGCTTGAACTTTCCTCAGGTAAATACCCGTGGTTTCGCAACCATTGCCAACGTTCGTTTTGTACAACTGGTGGATGGTATGGATACATCAGCGCCTTTGCTCAACTTCCCTACTGGTAACATTGTAGGTATTGGTGAGCTCGACGCCGAGAGTATGGAACTCGTTCCGGGAGCAGCTTCAGCACTCTATGGACCAAATGCATTCAACGGTATCCTACTCATGAAAAGTAAAAGTCCTTTTGAGTATCAGGGTTTAAGTGCTCAGCTAAAAGGAGGTCTCACTACATCAGATGCTCAAGGCGAGTCTTACCCGTTCTATAACTTCGGAATTCGTTATGCAAAAGCGTTTAACAACAGATTTGCCTTCAAAGTGAACTTCTCTTTTATGGATGCAGAAGACTGGCGCAGCAATGACTATAAAACAGATGTTAACAATCCTGAATCTACTGTTGATTTAAGTGGCACGCCAAGTTTTGATGCTGTGAACCGCTACGGTGATGAAGCACGTATTCCAGTACCAATTGGTGGAACTTTCGGTACGCTTAATTTAAGAAGAACAGGCTGGCAGGAAGAAGATATCATTGATGCCTATGATGCAAAAAGCATGAAGGGCGATCTTGCTTTACATTATCGCGTCACAGATAAGATTGAAGCACTTTACAATTACCGTTACGGTGGTGGAAGCTCTGTTTACCAAGGCTCACAAAAATATGCGCTAAGAGATTTTACGCAACAATTTCACAAGCTTGAGTTAAGATCTGATAATTTCTTTATAAGAGGTTATGTAACGGCAACAGATGCTGGAGATTCTTATAACATGGCTGCGTTAGGTGGCCAGATGAATGAGCGGATTAGTCCGACAGCAGCACAATGGGCACCTGAATATGCGCAGACATATGTATTGGCGATGCAAGGATATGTTCCAGGTGTGCCTGCAGGAAATCCGGATGCAGCACATGCTGCAGCACGTGCTTACGCTGACAGAAACCGTCCAGCAGTTGGATCAACAGAATTCAAGGCGTTAACTGAGTCAGTAAGAAACGACTACTTCCAACGTACTCCTGGCGGTGCAAAATTCATTGACAATTCAAGATTATATCACGGTGAATTCAATTATAATTTTAAAAATCAAATCAAGTTTGCAGAGATCATCGTTGGTGGAAATGTCCGTCAGTATAATTTATTTTCTGATGGAACAATCTTCAATGAAGATCCTGATGATGGAAATGACTTTGAACGTGTAGTGATCAATGAGTATGGTGTTTATTCGCAGATCTCAAAAACACTGGCAGATGCGTTGAAGCTGACAGGTTCACTTCGCTATGATAAAAATGAAAACTTTGAAGGGCAAATTACACCACGTATTTCTGCAGTATATACTTTCAATGAAAACCATAATGTAAGAGCATCTTTCCAGACAGGCTTCAGAAACCCTGATACACAAGCACAATTCATTTTCTTTCCTGTAGGAACAAATACCTTATTGGGAAGTACAGAAGCAAACGCTGCACGTTATGGTGTGCATAACGGTGGCGGATGGACACGTGGATCTTACGAGGCTTATCTTGCATCGGGCGGATCATTGCAAGGTGAAGAAGGAACGCCGACCGGTGGTGACCCGAATTTATTAGTAACAGCTAATATCCCTTACGTTGGCCCAGAAAAACTTCAGTCATTTGAAGTAGGTTACAAAGGTCTTTTCACAAAAGATATTCTTATTGATCTGAATGGATATTACACAGATTATAAGGATTTTATCGGATCACTTGATGTGGCGAGTAAGAGAGCAACAACGCATCAGGGCAATACCATTAATGCAGGAACTATATTTTCTCCTTATGTAAACTCTGCCGCAACAGTATCCTCATACGGTGTAGGTATTGGCATTACTTATAACCTCCCCTTGAATTACCAATTAACTGCCAATTATAACTACGCTACATTTGAAGAGGATAAAGAACAGGATCCTAACTTTAGAGCAGGTTTTAACACACCTCAAAACAAGTTCAACATCGGTATTGCTAATAGAAAAGTATTTAAGAACGTTGGCTTTTCTGTAAACTACCGCTGGCAGGATGAGTTCCTCTGGCAATCTGATTTCGGCCAGTGGAATGTTCCAGAATTTGGTGTAGTTGATGCACAGGTGAGCTACAAAGTTTCTTCTATCAAAACCATGGTGAAGATTGGTGGTACTAACATTGGTGGAGGCGACTATCGTACAAATCTTGGCGGACCGTTTATTGGTCAGCAATATTTCATCTCATTGACTTTTGACGAATTCCTCCGTTAATCCTAAAGCACTAATTATTATGAAAAAGATAAATTTTCTTAGTTATACCCTGGCATTAATGGTTGTCATTGGTGCATGTGAGCAAGAGACTCTGGAGTTAACAACTCCCGAACCTAATTTAACAAATGTCGGACCAGAACAATGTCCCGAAGGTGCCTCTGCAGGTTCAGCAAGTTTTGCAAAATATATTGCCATTGGCAATTCACTTACAGCTGGATTTCAAGCTGGCGCTTTATTTAACGAAGGGCAGAATACTTCGTTAGGAAATATTTTGGCTACTCAATTTAAATGTGTTGGTGGAGGTGAGTTCAATCAGCCGAACATCAATTCAGAACGAGGTTATTTCTTAACCTCTGGCAATCCACTTCCAAACGGAACTGTTTTAGGAAGATTACTCCTGCAAGGTACGCCTGCAGCGCCAGCACCTACAATCTCTGATAACGCAGCGTTGCCAAGTCAACTTAATCCTAACTTTGTATACAACGGTGATAAATCAAAGCTTAATAATTTTGGTGTTCCAGGTATTCAAATTGGACAAATAGGACTTAGAGAAACTGGCGACTGGTCAAGAGCAGACTTAGATCCTACAACCCCTGGTGCGCAGCCAGACCCAAGGTTTAATCCTTACTATGCACGATTTGCGTCAGATCCTGGCAACTCAACAATTCTTGGTGATGCCATTGGTGCTTTAGCAAATGGAGGAACTTTCTTTTCTTTTTGGCTTGGCAACAACGATGTGCTTGGATATGCTTTAAGTGGCGGATCGAATCCAGCTATTTTCACTCCTGTTGAATCCAACTTACCAGTTCACCCAGGGTTTCGTTTCATACTTAATGTATCGCTTGATGCATTGCTTCAAGTTCCAAACGTGAAAGGTGTAGTGGGCAACATTCCTGAAATATCTGTTATTCCATACTTCACAACAATCAGATATAATCAGATTCCTTTAGATGCTGCCACCGCAACCACATTAACATCACAGCTTGCTACTAATTACAATGCTTTTCTTGATGGCGTGACAGCGGCCGGTGTCATCACTGCAGCAGAACGTGATAGCAGAAAGCTTACATATGTAGCTGGACAAAATTCCATTTTAATTACTGACGAAACTTTAACAGATCTTTCTCCTTACATGCAAGGCCCTGCTGCAGCATTACAGCCCTATGCAAAAGCAAGACACACCAAGGCTACAGATCTCGTGACACTTCCCGCAGCCACTCATCTTGGAAAGGCTATTGACGTTACTGGAGATGGAGTAGCCGATGGTGTAAATGGTGTATCAATACCTTTGATGAACACTTCAAGCAATGCCACACGTGCATTGAGGGGAGATGATTTAATTCTTATCCCTTCTGAGATTTTAGAAATCAGAACCAGGACAGCTGCATTCAATACAATTATTGCTGAGAAAGTAGCTGCGAGCAACAACCGACTTGCTTTGGCTGATGTTAATGCTAAGTTTAATGCACTGGCTGCTGCAAAAGTTGAAGTAGTGAATGGAGTAGCGATAACACCTACGCTTGCCCCTCCTACTGGCGGGTTCTCTGAAGATGGTATTCATCCTAACAGCAGAGGTATTGCTTACGCAGCTAATGTTTTTATCGATGCGATCAATACGAAATTCGGAGCGTCTATACCAAACGTTAACCTTTCTAAATTTGGGGCAACCGCTCTTCCGATCAATCCTTAATTAAATAATATCTTACAGCAAAAATGGCTAGCAAAAACTGCTAGCCATTTTTATTTTCTTTCCTATACGTTATTGCTGAATTGGCATCTTCTTCTTTTTCCATCCATCAAAACCATCAGACAAATTATATACTTCTTTAAATCCAGCTTTCACCATCAGCTCTTTTGTCTCTTCACTCCTTCCGCCGGCTGCACAGTAGATTAGATATACTTTATCTTTATCGAGATTCTTAATTTGATTCTCAAAATCCTTTTGGAAATAGTCAATATGCTCTGCATTGGCAATTGTGCCTTTCCTCAGTTCTTCTGGCGTTCTTAGATCAAGAAGCACTGCATTAGGCGAAGTTTCTAGCTTAGCTTTGAATTCCTCAATTGTCAAATCTTGTGCGATAGTTTTCTTACTTTGCGCTGCTACGATTAACGGAAGGGAAATAATCAGTGCAACTAAAAATATTTTTCTCATGCCTAAATATAGCCAGCAAACTTATATGCAAGCAACCCTGCCCATTCTTTTGTAAGCTTATGCCAGATGATAATAGCATCAAGCTTCGGGATGAACAACGAATCAGGATAAAAATTGCGTTGGTGCGAATAGAAGTCGGTTGTAAACGATTCAATGTTCAAACCGACCTTTCTGTAACACGCGAGTGACCGCCTCATGTGAAAAGCTGAAGTTACTAAAAGACAGTCATCAGCATTATAATTCAACTGCTGCAATAGTTTCTGAACTTCAATTGCTGATTCAGCCGTATTTCTGGTTTCATTTTCAATCATGATAACATCTTCCGGGACTCCCATCAGCATCATCGCACTTTTAAATTTATCAGCTTCGGGCGCATCCTTAGATGTAACCAAACGGCCCGTTCCGCCACTAATTAAAATCTTCTCAATCAGACCTAGCTTGTAGAGCTGAACGGTATGAACAACGCGATCAACTCCCTTATGAAAATACACGCGGTCATTGGGCTCTAGATCAGCTTGCGTAGCACCAGTTAAAACTATCGCCAATTTATATTTGCGCATCGTATTAAATGGTTTTGTTTTTACCTCCCATGCCTGCATAACTTCGTTGGCAATAAAATCATTAGAGAAAACAATCAGCAGTGTAAACGCAAACCAGAAAGTCCACTTCTTCCATTTTGAATTTTTTATCAACACACTAACAATGAGCAAAACACAAATTACAGTAAATGGCTGCGCCAGGTACCCCAGCGTCTTAGACAGTACAAAAAACATTATTCTAATTTAATGGATGCGTTCATTCCTTGTATCACTCATTTTCTCCTATGGATAGGATTAGAAAGATTTCCAATACCATCAATAATTCTACGCAAGACATCGAAGTACAATGTCAATACAAGAAAAATGGTCATTGACCAAATTACACCTGTGTTGAAGTAAAGTGTATCGACACTCGCATTCAAAAAATGTTTTGATGGCATGTAAAACTGAGCATCAAAATCAACGATGTGCTCCGGATCAGGATCTTTATAGATTGGGTAAATTTTCTGAACAAGCTTTCCGTCTTTCTCAATGATCCTGTGTGTCTCTGCAAGATTTTTAACCAGATCTGTTATCGATTCATTGTGATACGTTTCTCTGAACATCTCAAAGTCTTTTTCCTTTGCTTCCGTGTTTGTCATCAACTTGATCTTATTTTCTTTTGCCTGATCTGCGGCATTGTAACGCTTGATATAAAATTGCTTAAGCTGTTCAAGAAAAGTCACAACACTTTCGTAAGCAGTAGAGTCAAATTTTGAAGGAGCCAGGTCGCTTAACCTGCTGAATTTGTCATTACCTACTACTGCAAGTTGTTGTTCTATTTCTGATTGGATGAGCTTCAAATAAGCATTTACTTTTTCCTGTAGTACCGGATCTTTCGTCTGGTAATGCTGCAGGCAGAATTGCAATCTTGTTTCTATCTCCGGGATCAGGTAAACTTTTTCAAAATCAGAATTTGCCATTGCCTTATCATACAGATAAAATTCCTTCTCGAAACGGTTGTCCTTAAACTGTGTAACCATCGCTGCCTCAAATGCCCAGCGCGATGCCATGAGATCACCAACAAAAGGAACGGTTGCTGTATTGCCGATAGCAGGATTAAGTTTATCAAATTTAACAACCACACCACTTAAAATAAGCTGCGGAATTAAAAGCAATGGAATGAGAATATAAATGGTGACCGCGGAATTAAAGCCTGAAGAAATATTTAGCCCTAAAAGATTTGCGAAGCATGACGTTGTAAATAAAATAAGCCAGTGCTCAAAAAATAAACCTTCAATGCCAAGGATCGTATTACCAACCAATACAAACATAATGGTTTGGATAGCCGACATCATAAACAGTATGGAGATCTTCGAAAGAATGTAACTGCTTCGGCTTAAATGCAGGAAGGCCTCTCGTTTTAAAATTTTTCTATCTCTAATGATTTCCTCTGCACTTACAGTAAGCCCCATAAACAAGGCTACAATAATGCTCATGAACAGATAAGCTGGTAAGTTTAAATTCTTACCAAATACATATCCTGACAAAAGTGTATCGTCAACATTGTAGAACCGAACAATAAAAGCAAGAATAAACGCGAGCACAGGAGCCTCGAGCAAGTTGATGATCATATACTGCTTGTTGTGAATCTTGGCAGTGATATCCCGCAAGGAGAATAAATGCGCTTGCTTTGCCCGGGTAGGAATGTTCAGTGTTGAATGTGGAACGTCCTTCGATGTTTTGATATTAAAAGGTCTGTAGTTTTTGAGATACGACTCATTCCACTGCTGCGGGCTGATCTTGCGCTCATTGGTAAAATGTCCATATTCATTAATTACTTTTGATTCTATAATGTTAAAGATTTGTTCAGGGTTTACGTTGCCGCATTCATGGCACTCCCCTTCTTCGCTATTGATCATGTTGATCGTTCGCTTGAAGTATACGATGGCATCAACCGGGTTTCCGTAATAGATCTGGTATCCGCCTGTGTCAAGTATTACGAGTTTATCAAACATTTTAAAGATGTCTGACGAAGGCTGATGGATAACGGCAAAAACAAGTTTGCCTTTCAAGGCAAGTTCTTTCAGCAGATCAATAATGTTCTCTGAATCTCGCGATGAAAGTCCACTGGTTGGCTCATCACAAAAGAGCACCGCTGGCTCACGAAGTAATTCCAGGCCGATGTTAAGACGCTTACGTTGCCCGCCACTGATGGTTTTATGCAACGGCGAGCCTACCTTCAAATCCTTGCTTTCAGCAAGTCCAAGATCCTCCAGGACAGTCATCACAAGCGAATGAATCTCTTCTTCCGTTTTTTGACTGAAGCAAAGCTTTGCAGCGTAATACAGATTCTGGTATACTGTCAGATCCTCAATCAAAAGATCATCTTGAGGAACAAAGCCAATAACGCCTTCTATTTGCTGAGGATTTCTATGAATATCAATGCCATTAATGAGCACTTGTCCTTGCGATGGTTTCTCAGAGCCATTCAGTACATGAAGAAGCGTTGATTTACCTGCGCCACTTGCACCCATTAATGCAATGAGATTTCCAGATTCAGTTGAAAGATTTACATCGCGTAAGCCAAGCTTGCCATTTTTAAATTTGAAAGTGATTCCCTTTCCTTCAAATGATATGCGACTGAAATCACTAAAGTTTACAAACTGCTTGAGAATAGAACCGTAATAGACTGGTTCATCCTTTTCCCAACGCAACAAACTTCCTACAGCAAGCACCGTGATTCTTCCGGGCTTCACTGGCACGCCATTCAGAAAAACATCAGAGCCACCTAAATACTTGATGAAGTACACATCATTTTGATTCAAATGCAAAACAGTGATGAATCCATTGAGATGTGGACGAACAAGGTGTTTTGCTTTTGAGAAAGTCGTTGTGGACGAAGCGTCAATAATAAGAATATCTTTATGATCAAGATCAGCGATCTTTTGTCCGAGAACAAAAACTTCTATCGCATCAATTTCGGCTTCATTCACTTTAAATGAGGCACCAATAATTTTCATTAAGCGATCTTCATGTGCAGAGATTACGCCATCTGCCTGAATAATGCTGATCAACTCAAGAATGATAATGACCTTCTGCTTCTGTGTTAGCTGAGGATTTATTTCGAGACACAGTTGCCGGATACTGCTTTCATCAACGGTTATATCCGATAACGCTTTGGTATACTCATCGAAATGCGCAAGGTATGTTTGAACAGCCGCCTGGCTTAAGTGTTCCTGAAGAAAAATACTGATCTGATCGCGCTCTTGCCTTGTTACTTCTCCTTCTTCGGCAACTTGTGCAAACAAGCGGAGAATAGCTTTGAGCAATGCTTCACTCATAGTGGGATAATGGTTTGATCGTTAAAGATAGGCAAAGATGAAGTTTCTACCATAAAAAAGGACTGGCTTTAGACCAGTCCTTCATCTTGCAATGTAAGATTTGATTACTCTGTGATACCTTTTCTTAATCTTTCAGTAATGTCAGTAATGCCGGTTAAATTTTTATCAGTTAGAACCAGGTCTGCACGATTGTTCTTGATCTGCTCCTCGATGTTCAAGCCTTCGTACGTCTTCTCAAGTTCTTTCAAATCTGCAACCAAAGCTGTAACAGGTTCTGTCTGTTCAACTGCTGAAAGCATTTTAACGAGATCAGATACTGACTTCTTCTGCTCCAACACAATTCTCATGATTGGTGTTAATACTAAATTACGTTTATCATCAGGAAGAATATCCTTAGGATAAGATTTAATAAGACCCGTAGAAATATATAAACCTTCAATGAAACTGCCTGCTATTACCAGTGACGATAGTTTGTTTCTATTATCATCGTTCAGGTAGTTTTCTGTTTTCTTAATTGTTCTGTCTAATAAGTGTGTTAAAGAATCTTTGTTCGAAATGTTTTTCTCGAATTGTGCGATTACCTCAGCATCAAAAGTACCAATCAGACCAAGATTATCAGCGAGCGTTTTGCAAGCCGTAAGGTGATCAATAGCTTCCTGTGTTTTATCATACGAGCTTAAATAACCAATGTCAGCCGCATATACACCTAAATTTAAAGCAGCTTTATCTGTACGAGACACATAAGAATCAACCTTTGAACGTGGATTTACAAGGGCCTCATTGTATTCTGCACCTGTTGCTTGCAGTAAATAAGGGATTTCTGAAGGAGATGGAATATTGTAGACAACATCTTCAATTTGCTGTTTCAGGTCATTGTTAGCCTGATCAAACTCCTCGGAGTTTTTATCTTTTTCATCTTTGGCAGAATTACCGCAGGAAGACAAACCCACGGCCAGGATAATCATTAGGAAGAAATAAATAGGTCGCTTATTATTCATGGTCATTAAGAAGGTTTAGAAGATTCAATTTTAATACATTTTTCATACAGCAAAAAACACCATTGTCATATTTTGGAGTAGTTACCCATTTTTTTACAAAAACTTGCATTAATTCTGATAAGAATGCAAAGAGATCCCTGATATTTTACTACTAGGCTGGAGTCTGATCTATATTTCGCTCCATTTTCATATACTCTGCAATGGCAGCATGATATACGGACCCGCCTTTCTTCAACTTCAATTGGTAGGCCGCCTTTTTTTCAGGATCTGCAAGAATGCGCTTTGCATATCGCACAGCATTACCAAAACGACCCTTCTCCCGAAGCTGTTTCTCGGTCGGTATCACCTTGCTCATGTCGGGATACATTGACATGACAGTGCCAAAGGAATAGTTCTTATAGACCACGTGATTTCCAAGCTTTCCACTTACGTTTTTTAACAAAGGGTTGTTCTTGACTCTTGCCATAATGTAAATGTACTAAAAACTGTCTAATCATTCTTACGTCCATCCTCCGTTCATCCTACGTTTATTTTACGTTATCCTTACGTCTGCAGCTTATACGCCTCTGTGGTAGTTATGTCCTGGGCGAAGAGCCCCAGACTACAGTTCATGTCTGTCCACCTTTTATCATGCACCAACTTGTTTATAGCGACTTTTTGAGTATGTTTATTATAAACCTTCCAGTCTACACTATGCCTAGCTTGGTAGAAAAAACGGTACTAATAGATGATAGTGACATAGACCTGTTTATTCAACGCAGGTTTCTTGAAGTTTATGAATTCTCTACAGAATTAGTATTATACAAATCTGCTATAGAAGCACTTCAAGCGCTTCATAAGATCGATGGCGAATCGGCCCCGGATGTAATTTTCCTCGACTTGAATATGCCGGAAATGGATGGCTTTGCTTTTTTAAATAGCTTCAACGAACTGTCTCAAAAGATCAGAAGTAAAACGAAGATCGTTGTGCTGACAAGTTCTAATAGCGGCCAGGATAGGAATCAGGCATTCGAGAATAAGAACGTGATTCAATTCATTACAAAGCCTTTGAAACAGAGTGATATTGAAGACCTGAAGAGGGTGATTGGTAAAGCTTAGGATTCTTGTGCTTGATTGTAAAAATAAAAGGAGACTCATGCAGCCTCCTTCTACAGAGTCAACGACTACGTTATTCTACATATTTAATAACATAACTCACGCTGGCTTGTGTGAATTTGAAGTTTAGTGTGGTTGAAGAAATGGCATCTATTTGGAACACTTCTTCGGTAGGGCCTTTATCGATAACTATTTTCTTTTCACCATCAGAAAATTCCCAGGTACCTGAAGTCTCTAAGCCGAAAATTTTCCCTGTATAAGTATTATCGGTCTTAAAAGTATATTCACGGCCAGTGTAAAGAGCTCCAACAGTAATTGCGAGCCCAGGAACAGAACTTTCTATTGTACTATACTTCCATGTATGAGCGGTAAGTAAAGGTGTCCTTGGAGCTTGCTCATCGTCATCGCCACAAGATGATGCTACAAACATTAAAGCAATCAGCGCGAGGGCTAACAAGGAATTAATTTTCTTATTCATAAAATTTAAGTAGGTGTAATGATTCAAAACAAGCGGTTTTACTGCTACTATTATTTAGTTGCGTTTATCAATTCTGTTGTGTGTAAGCTTGGAGAGGCTTTTAAGTTGAAGATGAGATGTTATAGCTGATTAAATCACTGCAAGGAACTTTTCAATCTAGTTGATGACAAATGTTTGTGTAAGTAAGTATTTGAATTTGATAAAATACCCAGATTACTGGTGATGTCGGAAAGTGTAGTCATTATTCAGCTCAAAATGCAAATCTTATTACTATAGGATATAGCCCATAATATTGCTCATCGATTTCACAGGTGGCTCCTACCGGAGCCGGATTTCCTAATTAAAAGTGGCTATATAAAGGATGCTTCTCTGGAGCTGAATGCAAATTGGATTCTTAGCAGAAGATGATCATAAGTACTGAAGGCTTGTACTCTTTTTGAATCCCTTCCTCTTAAGTATCATGAACATTACGGCCAAACAAATCTTTTGATTGGTTGAACATTTAACACTAGTTCACGCTCCGTAGGAGCGTCCTGTTTACAGATATATATATATTTAGTAGTTATTCGGCTCAGTAGGAGCCACCTTACTACTAAACACCGATGAGTCGTGATGCTTGAAACTTTAACTGAAGCACGTCTAATTTACTAGCAGCCAGAAGCTAGAAGCCGAACCCTATCGATCAAGCCAATCTTTAAACTCCTGAACGCGCTCCCGTGCAACAATCACTTCATTATCATTTAAACCTTTAAGCACAAGCCGAAGCCTGCTGTTAGTATAACTAATAATATCCTGTATCGCCCCCGCGCTTACAAGGTACTTCCTATTGATGCGAAAGAACTTTGACGGATCCAGCATCTCTTCCAGTTGTTCGAGGGTGTTATCGAGAATGAAATTCCTGTTCTCGTCAGTAACGCAGAACGTTGTTTTATCCTGGCTAAAAAAGTAACGAATATGGTCTACTTCAATTGTTTTAAGATGCTCCCCTACCTTGATTACGAATCGCGTTTTAAACTTCTTCATCAACATTTCCACTGCCTGGCCGATGTTATTGAGTAGTTGCTTCGTGCCCGACTCATTACTGCTCATTGTCTTCAACTTTTTTAAAGCATTGTTCAATTCATCCTTATCAACTGGCTTCAGAATGTAATCAATGCTATTAACCTTAAATGCCTTTAAAGCATATTCATCATACGCAGTAGTAAAAATTACGGGAGCTTTAACTTCACACTGCTCAAATATTTCAAAACTTATTCCATCAGCGAGCTGAATGTCCATGAGCACAATGTCGGGTGGTTGATTTGTTTTAAACCATGCAACTGATTTTTTCACGGTATCAATTCTGCCGACAACGTTTGCTTCTTTTACCAACTCAAGAACCAGTTTTTCGATCCGTTGCAATGCTTGCGGCTCATCTTCAATAATAAGAACATTCATATTTTTTGCTGATTCAGGATCGGTAATTTAACAGTGAAGGTCTTTTCATCTTTAATAGTCTCTACTTTTCTATCACTTAAAAATTCATATCGTTTACAAATATTTTGCAATCCCACCCCTGCAGATGGCTCTCCCAAGGAGGTCTTCTTTTGCAAGTTGTTTTCTACAACAATGTATTGATCTGCTTCGAATATTCTAACAGTTAAAGGATCATCCTCAGATACCACGTTGTGCTTAATGGCATTCTCAATCAAAAGCTGCAAAGCAAGTGGTGCCACATTGATAGCTTCCTTTCGAACTGAAATTTCGATCTTAAGCTTATCACCAAACCTGATCTGCTGAAGAAATAAGTATGACTGTAGAAACTTAAGCTCCTCGGCTATCGACACTACTTCCTTTTCTCTTGTGTCGAGCACATACCGATAAACCTCAGACAGCTGCTTGATGAATTTCACCGCTTTATCCTGGTCTTCATACACGAGATTGCTCAAAGCATTTAAGCTATTAAATAAAAAATGAGGGTTAACCTGGTTCTTGAGACTCTCATACTTTGCCGCAATACTTTCTCGCTTCAATTGTTCTGCCGCAATCGAACTTTGTTTCCAGTTTAATAAAAATGAACGGCCATGCATGAATAAGGAAATTATAAGTGTGATGATAACAGAGTACGTTACACTCGATTCAAAATTAGCATCAAACAAATAGTGATATACCGCGCCGAGTCCATACATTGCGGCAAAAGTATACACCATTGTGGCGGCTAACCCAAGAACGAACCGTTTCACTGGAAAATCAATCCATGATACTCTGATCGATATAAGATCTGCTACGTAAGAATTCCCCTTCCAAAGAAATACCCACATTAAAGAAGTGAATGAAGTAACGATCCAAAACCACGGTGAAAACGGCTTACAATCATTGCAACTCAGGCCTGACCATGTCATAAAAAACCCGAACACAACGAGGATCACTATGTCGCGAAGTTCAGTCAGTATTACATTCCTGTTGAGTACCATTCGTTGATTTCCAAGTTCTTAGTTCACAGTTCTGCTGCGTTCTGGTTGTTCTAGGTTGAAAGTTCGGACTTTAAGTTTGTATGTTCAAGAGGTTAGGCTTCGGTCTTTAAAACCAATAGCTGATCGCCTAAAGCCAACAGCATTATTTACAGTTCTCTTTTAATCCCTCAGCCATCCGTTTCCCCCATTGTGGTGCAAGCGAATTAGGGGCCTTGTAAGTTTCGAATTTGTCAAGTGCACTTTTTAATGTACCACAAGCTTCAATGGTAGAAGATCCAAAAAATTGTGCAGTACCGTATTGCATCTGCGCAAGCAAAGCCAGTGCTCTTGGATTTTCAGGATTGATCGTTAAAGCCTTCTGATAAGTTTGCATCGCAAGCCCTGCGTATTGAGATCCGCGTGCTGCCGGGTCAACCGTAACACGAATCATATACGCGAAACCCTCCAATGCGATTAATTCAGATTCATTTGGCGCAAGCGCTTTCGCTTTTTCAATCGCTGGCATTGCCTGATCAAGATAAGCATCCTTTCTACCACCATCTTTTTCTTTATTCGCCATCATAATGTATCCGTAAGCAGCGTAGTATTGTGGTTCCCACTTTGATTTTTCTGCAGCGCCTATCCGTTCAAACGTATTCACTGATGCCTGAAATTGCTCGATCGTTTGTGCGTCGTAAATACTTTGAATGTTTTTCTGCATTGCTTCAACGTATTTAGAATCGTTCGCCAAGCCCAGCTTTGTGAGCATCAGTACTAGAATCAAGATAAGGATAGGAATAATGTTTAATGTTTTCATAGTTAAAATGTTTTATAATGTTGGTAATTGATTTACAGATTTATCTTTAGTGAGGGTGAGAAATATCCCCACGAATAAGAATCTTTTCGCAGCCTGTCTTACAGCCCTGCTGTTGTATTGTCCATCTTCATTGATTTCATTACCATAGGTGTAACTGAAGATGTTATCTCTACCGAGTAAATTGGTGCAGGAGAAATAAACAATTAGGTTAGGCTTTGGCAGGTAACTCCAGTTGAAGCTGAGATCTGAATAGTATGGTGTACGACCAGCATTAAACCCCGGTTGATTAAGGTTGTTATACGGCCGTGGTGATGCATAAGAGAAAGTGAAACCAAGCTGACTTCTTATCATCTGTATGAAGTGTTTGTACACTGCGGAGAAATTATGCTTTGATGCAAATGCAGGAGTAGCCTTCTCCGGAAAGTTAAGGTAGTTCCGTTTCGTATCCAGGAAAGAATAAGAAATCCAGTAATCAACGTTCTGAACACTTTCGTTGTCACGCCAGAACAATTCAAAGCCGCGTGCATATCCGTTGCCTTTGTTGTTGAGATCTGATAGATCGATAGCAGTATACTTTACGAGGCTTGAGTAGTTTTTATAATACGTCTCTACCCTGAAGGTTCTGTTGTTATTAATGTGTTGATAGTTTAAAATAAAGTGTTCTGCTTTTTCTGCCTCCAGGTTATTATTTACACGAAGCCGCTCGTTTTTTGGTGATTGGCGAAAGTGGCCATAAGCAAGTGAAACCTGTCCATCAGTGCCTGCTTTATAAGCGAGAGAAAGCCTTGGATCGACACTTACTTTTTTCAATAGATTATTATACTCTAGTCTTGCACCAACCCGTGTTACAAAGTTGTTGCTCGCATAAAGGTCAGCTTCCGCGAAAGTTGCTGCTATTACTTCATTAAAGCCAAGATTATATGATCCGTTATAATCTTGAAGATAGTTTCTATTGATGATTTCAGCACCGGTCTTAAGCTCAAACCAATCCGCTAGTGACCCTTCTACTACAGTCTTGGCATGTATACCTTTGTCTGTTTCTCTTACATGGTCATTCTCTACCTTAATATCATTTTCAAGGTACGTGTACGACATGCCTCCGCGAATCATCCAGTTCTCATTTAATACATCCTTGTAAAAGCCGTTGAGGTAGTTAAAGTTATTGGTGAGATCCATTAACTGTTTATGATCGTAGTTATCAATGTCGTGGTTGTATAACGAAAAATTAGAATGGTTGTAATTACCATATAATTTCACCATCCCTTGCTTGCCCACCTTCTGACGGAATGCCGAGATACCTTCGATAGATGTAGGTGGTGTTTTCCAATCAATTTCCTGGTTGATCAAACCCATATAAGGCCTCAAATCAGTGTATTGAATTTTACCAGCTACAGAACCTGTTTTCCAGGCCTGCGTATGTGTTACATCACCACCTACCGACAACAACCCAATGTCTGTACGCCTCATCTCAGACTTATCCTTTGAGTCTAGCACCAAGGCTGACGATAACGCTTGTCCGTATTCCGCTGAATAGCCCCCTGTGCTGAAGCTTGTGCCCTTAAACATAAAAGGCAAAAACCTTCCACGCGATGGTGTATTAGGTGCCGAAGGGCTGTAGGCATCAAGCACGACTAATCCATCAATGAAAGTTCTCGCTTCATTGCCTTCACCTCCGCGCACAAATAGCCTTCCGCTCTCTCCTACCTTCTGGGCTCCTGGCAAAGTATTGAGCGCACCTGCAATGTCAGCTGTTGCCCCTGCAGTAGTTGCAATATCAATGGCGCGAAAAACAGTTCTTCTCGACTCGTCACTTGCTGTGAAAGCACCTGCCGAAATTGTAACCGCTTTCAATTCGTTTATTTCTTCCTGAAGGGTTATTGAAAACGTTAGAGGTTTTCCATTCAATACCACAGGTTGTTGGAATTCTCTGAAGCCAATAAATTTTACGACAAGGATTTTATCACCTGTTTCTGAGGTTACAAACTCAAAGGCACCCTGTTCGTTTGAGCTTGCTCCATCGTATGTATCCAGCAAAATAATATTGGTAAGTGGAATAGGGTTTCCTTTCGCGTCTTTTATGATACCGTTGATTTTCGTCTGTGCAAATGCTGATGAAATGCAAATGTTAAAAAGAAGGAGGTAAAGTATTTTCATCTGTTAAGCTTTGTCCGATTATACGGTAAAGATTAACTCTCAGCTATGGAGAAACGAATAACAGTTACTGAACTGTTGAAGGTGTAGGATGAGGTGTAGAAAAGTGAATAGGGTAGTTGGACTGAGGCCTTCAGGATGACTGGTTATCGTTGTAGGGCGGGTCTGTTTCCTGTACAAAGCTTGCATAAGCCGGACGGATGTCAGCTTAGCTTTTCATAGGAAGTGAGTGCGCGTCCGGCAAAAGCAGCGATGCTGAAGTTGATTGCCAGCAATCAACTTCAGCATCGCTGTATAAAGGCTGAAAATGCGGTGCGTTTTCAGTGGTAGTAGTAGTAGTAGTTAAGTTGGTGCTTAATTGTCAGTTTGTTATTGTTTGCAGCTATCCAACTATAGCAACAAAACATTCTTTAATTCGATATCGAGTGATAGCCCAACCTTCAGTCTAGGAAAATCAACCGTGAAAATGTTCGGCTTTAGCTCAAAGATTTTATTTGGAGCTAGAGCGTTTGAGTTTGTCTTCATTTGTTCCTCAAAATAAATGTTGTGCCATTCTTCTATTGCATAATCTGTTAATAGACGATCAAATTTATTTCTTAATCCTTATAACAGCACTAAGCTGCACCTTTCACTTTGCTGATCCATTCGTCAATCTTTTGCTCGAGGATATTCAGCGGAAGGTTTCCATTCTTCAATACTTGATCGTGGAAGAGTCCTATTTTGAATTTATCGCCTAATTCTTTTTCCGCGCGGGTTCGAAGTTCTTTTATTTTTAGTTGGCCTATCTTATACGACAATGCCTGACCTGGAATTGCCATATACCTTTCTATCTCTGCCACTGCACCTTGTTCCGCTATCGGCTCGTTCTCCATCATATACTTAATAGCTTGCTCGCGTGTCCAACCTTTTGTATGAAGTCCTACATCTACCACAAGACGGATGGCGCGATGCATCTCATCTCCCAAATGACCGAAGTATTGGATAGGATCACTGTATAATCCAAGCTCTCTTCCCAACGACTCTGAATACAAAGCCCAGCCTTCACCATAAGCACCGTACCACAACGTTCTTCTGAATCTCGGCAACTCTTGATTCTCTTGTTGCAGCGACACTTGATAGTGATGCCCTGGAATTGCTTCGTGCAAAAATAAAGTCTCCATGCCCGATACATTGTAATCTTCCGGTTCTATTACAGGCACATAAAAAATACCAGGACGAGAACCATCAGGTGATCCTTGACTATACTCTGCACTTGCCGACATCTCTCTGAAAGCTTCAGTTTGTCTTACTTCAAATCCTGTCTTCGGAGTCATGTTGAAAAGATCTTTGAGCTTCGGAGCGATCTTTTCTTCAATTGCTTTATAAGCTACAACAACTTCCTGATCTGATTTATAAGGCATGAACTTCTTGTCCTCACTTACATATTTAAAGAACGCTTTTAAGTCGCCCTTAAAGCCCATTTCTTCTCTTACCTTTTCCATCTCTCCTTTAATGCGCGCCACTTCAGCTTCTCCTTTTCTAAAAATAGAATCAGGAGTTAAATCTGTGGTGGTCCATTGTTTGATCATCATCTGGTAGTAGGCATCTCCATTTGGAAGCGCATTAATGCCAGCCGTGGTTCTTGCCTTAGGAATATATTCGTTCTTGATGAAGTCGTGAAGACGCGTGTAAGCAGGAACGATCTTCTCTTTAATTGCTTTTGAGTAAGCGTCATTCAACCTTGCTTTATCATCCGCGCTGATAGAGTCCGGGATATTGGTGATGGGTTGATAAAAAATACTCTTTGTAACATCCGTCACCATCATGTCTTTACTTTGAGGCAACACTCTTTCCATTAACACTTTCGGGAATGTATAACCCTGCGCTAAGCCCTTTCTCATATTCACAATTGCTGTGTCTACCCAAACCGAAAAAGCATCGATGCGCTTTAGAAAATCATCATAGTCTTTAGCAGTCTTGAAAGCTTGATAAGCCTGGCCGCTCCCAATTTGTGGCATCGTCAATGTCAGTCCCCAGAATTGTTGTACCGGCATGTAGTTCTCCGGGTATTCAAGAAGCTCTTGTCTGAAAGCAGTTTCTCTTGTCAAGATATCGTAACTCAGCTGTTCTTGCTCCGTAAGTGAAGCCTTGTCGTATTGCTGCAGTGAATCCTGATAGCTTTTATAAAATGCTTTCATCTGTTCGCGATAGTCAGCACTAATATCGATTGGAAGCTGATCATTATATCTAGGATCATTAATCTGTGTAGCTTCTAACGGATTTAACTTCAAATATGCTTCATAGTATCCATCCAGCATTTTGCTAAAGGATTGGTCTGGCGTGGACTGCAGTGCCTCTTTCTGAGAGCAACTGAACAGACCAGCCATAAGAATAACAAAGATTAGGTTTTTCATGAGTTCTAAGTTTGTCCCGAAAGTATTGAAAAGAGCGCAAGCTTGGCAACCGTTAATAGAAGATTTGATTATTTGTGTAGGCTGGAATACTGTGACAAAGGCGTGAATGGGCTAGGTGCATCAGTAGATTCTGAATCGTAGGCCTTCCAATATATATCATCCCTACGGGATTCTTGATCTGCGAAGGGAAGTGTGTTACCAATATCTCGTCCCTACCGGGACTAAGTGCCGGTAATCTATTTCAAATTCCGTCAGTAATGATATACAACAAGAGCTAAGGTCCGAACCTTTAGGTACAAAAAATGAATAACATATTTGCCTACAATTAATAATAGTAAACCTAACTTTATCCCACGATTACCTTATCGTATTTAATCCCGCTAGGATGATATAATGCTAAGTGCTACGGCTGCGGGCCTATATGTACAATTATTGGATAACATAATTTCGCTCCAAGAGCTTGCTATATTCCATTCATTCCAACGGGTTAAAAATATATCGCTCATCATACTCCACTTCGAATTTCTTTAGAAACGCTTTGTACTCATCCATAAATGATGCCTTCTGATGATGTAATTCCTGATTTTGAATATATTGGATTACATCAAAAACATGTGACTTACTATAAGAGAAGGCACCATATCCTTCCTGCCATTCGAATCTACCTTTAACTAATTTCTTATCATTGATCCATTTCGACGATGATCCTTTAATGTCCTGCATCAAGTCTGAAAGTGATTGAGTTGGTCTCATTCCAACGAATATATGAACGTGATCTGGCATACCATTAATAGCTAAGAGTTTGTGATTATAGTGCTGTACAATTCCGGTTATATAACTATACAACTCACTCTTCCATTCGTCCCCAATAATCCCAGATCTAAACTAGACTGCAAATACTGCCTGAAGATGAATTTGAGTGTATGTATTAGCCATGGTACGTTTGGGAATTGTGGGACGGCATTTCAAACCTACATTTTAAAATAAGCCGGTTAACAATTGTTATCTGAATTTCTGTCAAAGATTTAGCGCCTAAATTTGTTCTCGAGCTGCGAAGCCTACAGCTGCCATTAAGGCCGACAGCCAAATAATATTTCAAATTCCTTCCTTTTTTTCTCGTGCTTAGGTAGAGCCGAGGTAAGGCCATCCTAAACCCTAGCTATATCCTTCCTATATCCCCTGAATAATTCATGCTTATTTGGCAGGAAAAAGAATTTTATTTGGTTGCAGCTACAGGCCGACTTTAGCTATTCGCCATATTCATTAATTTTGCAGCTCATTTTCAATTATGGCTGAATACAGTAAGGAAGAGATTAAAAAGATAGAAGATAAGTGGCGTAAAGAGTGGCAACAACGTGGTGTTTATAAGGTTTCTAACAATTCCACAAAGCCAAAGTACTATGCACTGGATATGTTTCCGTATCCGTCTGGTGCTGGTTTGCATGTTGGCCACCCGCTTGGATATATTGCTTCCGACATTACTTCGAGGTTTAAGAGATTAAAAGGCTTCAATGTGTTGCATCCCATGGGCTTCGATGCTTTTGGTTTGCCAGCAGAGCAATATGCGATTGAACATGGCATTCATCCCGCAAAGTCTACCGAACAAAACATTCAGAATTTCACGAGACAATTGAATAAGATCGGTTTCAGTTACGATTGGAGCCGCGAAGTAAGAACTTGCGATCCATCCTACTACAAATGGACACAATGGATTTTTCTTCAAATTTTTGATAGCTGGTACAACCGCAGAAAAGAGAAAGCAGAACGCGTTGCTGACCTTGTAAAGAATTTCGAGTCGGAAGGAAATAACAGCCATCCTTTCCCTAACATAAAATACAAGCTTCCAACTACAGGCAACACAACATTCTCGGCAAGTGAATGGAAATCGTTTGATGAAAAGGTGAAGCAGGATATCTTAATGCAATACCGGTTGGCCTACCTGGCGTACACGGATGTAAACTGGTGCGAAGCATTAGGAACTGTATTAGCAAATGATGAGGTCATTAACGGTGTTAGCTACCGTGGCGGTTTTCCTGTAGTGAAAAAACAAATGCGTCAATGGAGTTTACGCATTACAGAATATGCTGAAAGGTTGTTGAAAGGTCTTGACGAGATAGACTTCAGTGAATCAATGAAAGAAATCCAGCGCAACTGGATTGGCAAAAGCACTGGAGCCAAAGTCAATTTCAAAGTTAAAAGCGAAAAGTCGAAAGTGCCGTCCATGACTGTGTTCACGACCAGACCGGAAACTATTTTTGGTGTTGACTTCATGGTAATTGCACCTGAACATGAAATGGTAAAAGATATTACGAGTTCAGCACAGCAAAGTGAGATTGACAAATATTTAAAGTATGTAGAGAGTCGTTCAGAAATTGAACGCATGGCCGAAGTGAAAAAAGTAACGGGAGCTTTTACTGGTGCTTACGCGATCAATCCTTTTAACGGACGTGAGATTCCTATCTGGATTAGCGAGTATGTATTAGCAGGTTATGGTACTGGTGCCATCATGGGTGTGCCGTGTGGCGATGAACGCGATCATAAATTCGCGAAGCATTTTAATCTTCCCATTACGAATATTATTGGTGAGTACTACAATGGCAATGAGGCCAATCCAACTTACGATGCCGTGTTGGAGAACTCTGATTTTCTGAATGGCCTTAACATGAAGAAGGCTATTGAAGTAGTGGTTGAAAAACTTGAAGCATCAGGCATAGGTCAACGTCAGGTTAATTATAAAATGCGTGATGCAGGATGGAGCAGACAACGCTATTGGGGTGAACCTTTTCCTGTGGTTTACAGAGAAGACATTCCTTATGCAATGGATGAGAAAAGTCTTCCTTTGGAATTGCCCGACTCGAATCACTTCCGTCCATCAGGCACTGGTGAAGGACCGTTGGCAAATTTGAAGAACTGGATTAACATCAGTGAAAATGAACGAAGAGATTCCAACACCATGCCAACACACGCTGGTGCAGCGTGGTACTTCTTAAGGTTTACTGATCCTCATAACGAAAAAGAATTTGCCAGTAGAGAAGCGTTGAATTACTGGGGACAGGTAGATGTTTACATCGGAGGTTCCGAACATGCAGTAGCGCACTTGTTGTATTCAAGACTTTGGGTGAAAGTGCTTCATGATCTTGGATATTTAAATTTTGATGAGCCTTTTAAAAAGCTAATTAACCAGGGAAAGATCACTGGAGATTCAAGATTTGTTTATAGAGTACGCGGCACAAATAAGTTTGTTTCTGCAGGATTAAAAAGCCAATATGAAGTTGATCCGCTACATGTTGATATCAGTATTGTAAATGGTCTTGAGCTAGATACCGAAACGTTCAAGAAATGGAAACCCGATTTCGCTAACGCGGAATTTATATTAGAAGATAATAAGTACATCTGCGGATCGGCAATCGAGAAAATGAGCAAATCATATTTCAATGTTGTAAACCCTGACGAAATCATAGACAACTATGGTGCGGACACGCTGCGTATGTATGAGATGTTCCTCGGGCCATTGGAAATGTCAAAGCCATGGAACACACAAGGGATAGATGGTGTCTTTAAATTCTTAAGAAGGTTCTGGAATCTATTCCATGACGAGAAAGGCAACGTCAACGTTAGTGATGCCGAGCCGTCACCGGAAGAATTGAAGGCACTTCATAAAACCATAAAGAAAGTAGAGAACGACATCGATAATTTTTCTTTCAATACATCAGTGAGTGAATTTATGATTTGTGTTAATGAGTTAGTCTCACTCAAATGTAACAAGCGTGGTATACTTGAACCGCTTGCTATTGTCATCGCGCCATTTGCACCTCACATCGCTGAAGAGCTTTGGGAGAAACTTGGCCATAAAGACACTATATTAAATGCTGCCTTCCCTGCTTACAATGAAGCGTATTTGAAACGCAGTTCATTCGAATATCCTATTTCAATCAATGGCAAAGTGAGAGGCAAAATAGAATTCTCCCTTGATATGCCTAAAGAAGATATTGAAAGAACAGTGCTTGCAGCAGATCTGGTGTTAAAGTATACAGAAGGAAAATCACCAAAGAAAGTGATTGTGGTGCCAGGGAAAATTGTGAATGTGGTGCTTTAAATTAAACTAGTTCTACTATAAGTTGAATTGCCACTGGCTTAAGCCGTGGCAATTCTGCCAGAACTTACTAAATCCTGTTTCCTTACCATAATCGTTCTTAGTTAGTAGCATCTTTAAAATTCAATCCCTGCTTTAAAGCGCGCGTTTAAGCGCCTATATTTGTATTGCAATCCAAGAAAGATATTCAAAATACGTCTTGAATTCCAAGAAGTTGAGTAAATTTATGTCTTGTATTCCAAGAAATGAAAGAACTGCTAATAAGGATAATCTCTGATTTTCATGTCTCTACAATAGAAACAACAAGTTTGCGAAGCCTGCAGTTACCGATAGAATCAGGAAAGATCATAACACTTGTCGGCCCGAGGCGATGCGGGAAAAGTTTCTATTTCTTTCAACTTATGAATCAGTTGCTTGAAAAGGGCGTGAAACAACATGAGATCTTATATCTCAATTTTGAAGACGAACGTTTAACCCTCGAAGCAAAAGATCTGGATGTAATACTACAAGCTTATCAGGAGTTATATCCTGACTTGAATTTAAAAAAATGCTACTTCTTTTTTGATGAGATCCAAAATATAAAGGACTGGGAAAAATTTGTAAGAAGATGCTATGACACAATAACCAGAAACATCTTTCTTACCGGTTCTAATGCCAACCTTTTAAGTATAGAAATAGCGACAGCGTTGCGAGGCAGAACATTAACACATGAGATCTTGCCATTGTCTTTTCAGGAGTACTTATCCTTCCTGAACATAAGTACACAGAAACAAGATTCCAGAACAGCATCCAAGATAAATAAAGCATTTGATCAATACCTGCAAGAGGGTGGATATCCTGAGTTAACGCTTCTTCCGAACAGTCTGAAGAATCAGGCGTTACAGGAATATTTTGATGTGATGACTTATCGCGACCTTGTAGAGCGTTATGAATTTACTAATCTGCCTGTCATAAAATATTTTTTAAAACGCATAGCATCAACAGCAGGATCCTATCTTTCACTAAATAAAATATATAATGACCTACGTTCTCAGGGTTATAAGCTTGATAAAAACTTTTTGTACAGTGTAAATGAAGCTGCAAAGGCTGTCTATCTTTCATTGCCAATTTCAAAATTTGACTATTCAGAATTGAAACGGTCGGGTAGCGATAAGAAAACTTATTTTATCGACAATGGCTTATTAAATGCTATCACTTTTAAATTTTCCGATGACAAAGGAAAGCTCTTTGAAAACCTCTGTTATTTAGAATTCAGGAGAAAAGGCTATGAAATATTTTACTACAAGGATATCCGTGAATGTGATTTTGTGTTACAAAAATCATCTAAAGTTCTACCAATCCAGGTATGCTACGATTTAAAAGATCCTGACACTCGCGAAAGAGAATTAGCCGGATTGATAAATTGTTGTAAAAAATTAAGTCTAAAAAAAGGAACTGTGTTGTGCCTGGAAGAAAATAAACAACAAACTATTCAGGGAGTAAAAGTTTCATTTGTTAGCGCAGTTCCATTTTTTCTTGGAAAATCATCTCTTGAAATTTAAAGATAGAATTAAGTTTAAACTCGTGCGAGATAACTTTATTCCTATCTTATTATTTACTAAGAGCCTAACACGCATTCGCGACATTTTACTATTTTAGCTGGCTTTTAAAAACACCAGATGCGCTATTCGAAAATTGTAGGGATTGGACACCATGTGCCTGAAACGGTAATTACCAATGATTATTTATCCACCTTAATGGATACAAACAATGATTGGATCATTGAACGAACAGGTATTCAAGAAAGACGTTGGATGGATCCGGAGAAAGATACTGTTGCTAACATGGCTGCAAAAGCAACACGCATGGCGTTGCAACGCGCTAACCTCACTGAAAAAGATATTGATTTTATTGTCTTCGCTACCATTACGCCAGACTATTTCTTTCCTGGCTCCGGAGTATTGTTACAACGCGAGCTTGGTCTTGAAAGCATTCCAGCATTAGATATCCGTAATGCTTGTTCTGGTTTTATTTATGCATTATCAGTAGCTGACCAATTTATAAAAACGGGAATGTACAAAACCATTCTCGTGGTAGGCGGTGAAATACAATCAACTGCACTTGATATCTCAACAAAAGGAAGAAACACAGCAGTAATTTTTGGCGATGGTGCTGGTGTAGTAATACTTCAACCTTCCGAGAAGCCAGGGATTCTGTCCACGCATCTTCATTCTGATGGAAGATTTGCAGAGGAGTTATATCTAAAAGATCCGGGTAGCTCACGCCCACATAAAGAAAGACAACCTGATCAAATTCTCGACACTTCTACTTTTAAAGTTGTGATGAATGGCAATCAGGTGTTCAAGCACGCTGTGGTTAGGTTTATGGAAGTTATCAATGAAGCACTTGATGCTAATAGTCTTAAGACAAAAGATATTAATTTATTAGTACCGCATCAGGCCAATCTTCGGATTAGCCAATATATTCAGGAAAAACTTCAGTTATCAGATTCGCAGGTGTACAACAACATCATGCGTTATGGTAATACTACCGCAGCATCTATTCCAATTGCCATGAGTGAGGCCTGGGCTGAGGGTAAAATCAAAGAAAATGATTTACTTTGTTTGGCCGCCTTCGGCAGTGGTTTTACATGGGCCTCTGCATTAATCCGGTGGTAAACATTTTAACCCAATATGAAGACCTCTTCTTATAACCCTAGCCCTATTGAAGTAGACTTTGCAAACGCATTGCATATTCTGCAAAAGGAAATTGAAAAACATCTTCAGCACAATACCATCACAAATGTTGAAACTCAGCTGAAACGAGACAATCCTCTTGTGAAATTTAGTTTGGTCGACAAAGATGGAGACCCACATGAAATTGTACTCCGCATTATACAAATTCCAGATAAATTTTAACCTCCCTAAGAATGTCAATACTGATTGTACTTTTCTGCATTGTTATTCTTATTATTCTCATCACTCAATTCAAGATCAATGCATTCCTTGCTTTTTTGATCATCTGCATCATTGCAGGATTTATGCTCGGGATTGATAGTTCCAAAATTACCGGTTCTATCCAAAAAGGAATTGGTGATATGTTAGGCTCCCTGGTTATTGTGATTGTGAGTGGCGCTATGCTTGGTAAACTAGTAGCTGAAAGTGGTGCAGCACAGCGCATTGCCTCAGGCATGATGCAACTTTTTGGCGAACGCTACATTCAATGGGCCTTAATGGTAACTGGTTTTATCATAGGCATTCCGTTGTTTTACAACGTTGGATTTGTTCTGGTGATGCCGCTGATTTTTTCTGTTGTTTACCGATATAAATTACCGGCAATATACGTAGGGTTACCAATGCTTACCTCACTTTCCGTTACACATGGTTTCTTACCTCCTCACCCTTCTCCCGCAGGCCTTGTTGCACAATTTGACGCCGACATGGGCAAGACCTTGGTGTATGGAATTGTGATAGCAATACCAACGGTAATCCTCGCAGGCCCGATCTTCACAAAAGCACTGCGAAGAATAAATGCACCAATGTTGAAAACATTTCAACCTAGCACAATGACAGACGATCAGTTGCCTGGCTTGACCAATAGTCTTTTATCCGCTCTGCTCCCTGTTATTCTGCTTACTGCTACAACAATATTAACGTATGTAGTACCAGCCGACAATCAGTTTAGCGGTATCATCCTTTTTTTTAGCGATCCAGCACTCGTGCTTTTACTGTCCCTTTGCATTGTTACATTCACGCTCGGCATCCAGCAAAACTTCTCCATGAAAAAGATCATGGACTTTTATGGAGATGCTGTGAAAGATATTGGAATGCTTCTGCTGATTATGAGTGGCGCTGGAGCATTAAAAGAAATACTAATTGTGAGTGGAGTAAGTAACGAGATCGCGGTGATGTTAAATCAACTTGATGTGCATCCGCTTGTGTTAGGATGGCTTCTGGCTTGCGTGATTCGCGTCTGTCTTGGTTCAGCAACTGTTGCTGGCCTTACAGCAGCCGGGATAGTTGCTCCGTTATTAATAAGTCAGCCGACTGTCGACCCGAACTTAATGGTTTTAGCCGTAGGTGCTGGAAGTCTCATGTTCTCCCATGTAAATGATGCTGGCTTTTGGCTGTTTAAGGAGTATTTCAACATCAGTATTAAAGATACCATTAAATCATGGTCAATGATGGAGTCCATTGTTTCAGTGTGTGGATTGATTGGTGTGTTGATTTTAAATTACTTAGTATAATAATTAAATACAATGACAGCTGATCAACGCTTCAAACAACTTAACCTAACACTACCGCCAGCCCCTAAACCATTGGGTGTTTATAAACCCTTTCTTATCGTAGATAAATTTGTCTATGTGTCTGGCCACGGAACCGTAAAGGAGGATGGTACTTTAATCATCGGAAGAATAGGTAAAGACTTTACACTCGATGAAGGTAAAGAAGCTGCACAACAAGTAGGACTTGCTATTCTTGCAACCTTAAAACAAAACTTAGGAAGTTTTGATAAAATCAAACGTGTAATAAAGGTATTGGGAATGGTGAACTGTGTACCTGAATTTGAACGTCATCCCTATGTCATTAATGGATGTAGTGAACTGTTTGCCAAGGTATGGGGCGAAGATAACGGTGTTGGTGTACGCAGTGCAGTCGGCATGGGCTCCCTGCCTGATAATATCCCTGTTGAAATAGAAGCAATGTTTGAATTACAATCATGGAAGTAGCAGACTGGTATACAATAACTAATATTGACGAAATTGATTCGCCAGCATTGCTGGTCTATACAGACCATGTAAAAAAAAACATTGAAACGCTAGTTAAGTCAATCGATTCAAGAGACAGACTTCGTCCACATGTTAAGACTCATAAATCAGCTGAGGTCACCCAGCTCATGCTTGACGCTGGAATTAGAAAATTTAAATGTGCTACAATAGCAGAAGCGGAAATGCTAGCTGATGTAGGAGCTCCAGATATTCTACTGGCATATCAGCCTATCGGCCCAAAAGCGAAAAGATTGGCCGAGTTAGTTGAGGAGTTTTCCGGATCCTCATTTTCATGTTTGATTGACAATTTTACATCAGCATCATTTATATCCGATACTTTTCAAAAAATAAATAACCGCATCAATGTTTTTATCGACATGAACGTCGGCATGAATAGGACTGGTATTATACCAGAATCAGTTCCTGATCTTTATACAGATTGTAAAAAACTAGAAGGAATAAAAATAATTGGCTTGCATGCCTACGACGGCCACCTAAGAGATGTCGATTATGAAATCAGGAAAAGTAAAAGCGATGCATGCTTTGCAGGCGTTCAAAAAGCTGCAGAACTAATTCTTAAATCTTCAGGAGATTCATTGGTCATTGTTGCAGGTGGCACACCAACGTATTCAATCCATTGTAAAAGAAAAGATGTAGAATGCAGTCCCGGCACTTTAATCTATTGGGATAAAGGATACGAGCAGGCCTTGCAAGAGCAACATTATAGGTTTGCCGCAGTAGTTGTTACCCGCGTGGTGTCTAAACCTTCTGATGGTCTTATATGTATAGACCTGGGACATAAGGCCATTGCCTCAGAAAACCCTTTGCCTAATCGTGTATACTTTTTAAACGCTCCTGAACTTATCCCGGCCGGCCACAGCGAAGAGCATATGGTGCTGCAAACCAGTGGTAAGCAGTATAATATTGGAGATGTTCTTTATGGTGTACCATACCATGTTTGCCCAACGGTGGCCTTGCACGACCAGGTTCACGTAGTTGAAAATAAAATAGCGAAAGACGTTTGGTCTACACTTTCGAGAAATAGAAAAATAACGATATAACCACTTCTCATGTTTATTATAGATGCTCACCTCGATCTTGCTATGAATGCAATGGAATGGAATCGGGATTTGAGGAAACCAATAGGAGAAATTCGCGAACGCGAAAAGAATCTTAAAGACAAAACAGACAGAGGCAACAACGTAGTTAGCTTTTCGGAATTGCGTAAAGGCAATATTGGGCTGGTTGTGGCGACACAAATAGCGCGGTATGTAGCCCCTGAAAATTCACTACCCGGCTGGAATTCCCCAGAGCAAGCATGGGCACAAACACAAGGACAGCTGGCCTGGTATAAAGCAATGGAAGATGCAGGTGAGCTTGTTCAAATCCAAGATCTTGCATCACTCGAAAAACACCTCTTGGTATGGAGCAACGGCACGCCTATCGAAAATAAACCAATTGGTTATATTCTGAGTCTTGAAGGCGCCGACTCGCTAGTAACAGTGAAGCATCTTGAACGTGCTTATGATTATGGACTCCGGGCTGTTGGGCCAGGTCACTATGGTCCGGGAAGATATGCACAAGGAACTAATGCAACAGGAGGGATTGGAAACGCAGGGCGTGAGCTATTGAAAGAAATGGAGCGCCTCAACATTATTCTTGATGCTACACATCTTTGTGATGATAGTTTTTGGGAAGCAATGGATCACTTTAATGGAAATGTGTGGGCCAGCCATAATAATTGCCGTTCACTCGTTGATCATAACAGACAATTTAGTGACGAACAATTAAAGGAATTGATCAGCCGCGGTGCTGTTATTGGTAGCGTAATGGATACCTGGATGATGGTGCCTAATTGGATAAAAGGACAATCAACACCGCAGGGTATGAATTGTAATCTTGAAGTACTGATTGATCATATGGACCATATCTGTCAAATAGCAGGTAACGCCAATCATATTGCCATCGGCTCTGATCTTGATGGCGCCTTTGGTAAAGAACAATCACCTTATGATGTTGAGACTATTGCGGATCTTCAAAAGTTGGTGCCTTTATTAAAGAAACGCGGTTATAAGGATGAGGATGTTTCCAATGTAATGCATGGAAATTGGTTAAGATTCCTTCGAAAAGCGTGGTCATCCCGTTAACTACGGGAGTAATAAAGTAATGCGGCTTTCATTAGGTTTTAGGAAAAGAAGTGAAATCACTGCTTTCAGCTTTTCCTCATAAAATCTTATTTCTTACCAATTCATACCTACACAATGTTATAAGCCACATTGGTTTTCCGGATACTGCGAACAACCCTAACTTTCATTAAGCTTAAAGCATTTTTTAAGATTGTTTGGCTATTACTTCGTGTATCCGCTAAACCGCTTAAGATGTTTATCTAATCATTTGGCGGAAAGGTATATGCATCATGATTTTTTTTCGTTATTTATACTTGTCAATCAAAGAACATCATGAGGAAAAGAATTTTCATCCTAACAATTATAATCGCTGGCGGTGTAGCGTTGTCGTTTACCAAACCCGCAGACAGATACTTCGAAATAGCCAAGAACCTTGATATTTTCGCTACCTTATTCAAAGAGGTAAATGCCTTATATGTAGATGAGGTTAATCCCAATAAGCTCGTTCGCACTGGTATTGATGCCATGCTCGGTTCCCTAGATCCCTATACCAATTATATTGCTGAGGACGAAGTAGAAGATTATAGAACCTTCAATACCGGACAATATGGTGGCATTGGCGCTATTACCAGAGAAATGGGAAAGCGTACTATCGTTACCATGATTATGGAAGGCTACGGCGCGCAAAAAGGCGGATTAAAAATTGGTGATGAAGTACTGAAGATAGATGATGTCGAGCTTTCAAAGCTATCACGCGAAGAGTCAGGACAATTAATGAAAGGACAGGTAGGAACACCTGTTACCCTTACCATAAAACGATATGGTGTTGAGCAGCCGATCAAGCTTCAGTTTAAAAGAGAAAAAATAAAACTTCATAACGTTCCGTTTTCGGGCATGGTGGCAAACGACATTGCCTACATTCAGCTATCCGATTTTACGCCCGATGCAGGCAAAGAAGTTAAGACGGCTTTAATGACATTAAAACAACAAGGCGCAAAAGGTGTCATCCTCGATCTCAGAGGTAATCCAGGTGGCTTGCTTATAGAAGCCGTAAACATCTCAAATCTTTTTATTCCAAAGGGTAAGCTTGTGGTGAGCACAAAAGGAAAAATTCCGGAGAACAATCTGAGTTATGAAAGTTTAAATATTCCGGCTGATACCGAGATTCCTGTTACTGTTCTTATTAACCGTGGTAGTGCATCTGCATCTGAAATTGTAGCAGGAACGCTTCAGGATTACGATCGCGGAATTATTTTGGGTGAGAAATCTTATGGCAAAGGCCTGGTGCAAGTGAGCAGGCCTCTCTCCTACAATTCGCAGCTTAAAGTGACTACAGCAAAATACTATACACCAACCGGCCGATGCATTCAGGTGTTAGATTATACGCATCGAAGGGATGATGGAAGTGTTGGTTCAATTCCTGATTCAATCAGAAGAACTTTCAAAACAACAAACGGCAGAACTGTTTACGATGGTGGTGGTATAGATCCTGATATTAAAGTCGAGGCTATCGAGGCTAGTGCACTTACTCAAGTTTTATATGAAAAAGGATTTTTATTCGACTATGCAACAGAATATGTCAATAAAAATCCTGAACCCGTTAACTCCAAAACTTTTGCCATCAGCGATGATGTCTATCAACAGTTTATAGCATGGATGAAAAACAAAGACTACACTTATAAGTCTTACCTTGAGCATGAGTTGGAACAGTTCAGCAAAGAAGCGAAGAAGGAAAAATATTATACTGATATAAAAACCCAGCTTGAACAAATACAATCAAGAATTGCAGAGACTAAAAAGAATGAATTAATGCTGCACAAGGATCAGGTTAAAATGCTTCTGGAAGAAGAAATCATTTCAAGATTCCATCTGGAAAAAGGAAGCATTGAAGCTGGATTCAAATACGACAATGAAGTAAAGAAAGCCGTTGAAATTTTACACGATACGCAGCAATATAAAAAAGTGCTGAATATCCAGTAAAAGCGGAAGCTTAGTAAGAATTACCCCACTAATGAAAAGCTATAATGTCGCCATTATATATGGCTTCACTGTGTTGTTGATGATATGTCAATCTTGCATGACGTTCAGAGCAAGCTCAAAAAAAATAGATCACTATTTTACAGAAAACCGCGTTTCTTTTAGCCAGCACAAGTATACTATTGGCTTTCGCGATGTTCATTATGTAAAAGCGGGAAACGATTATAAGCCTCTTGTTTTATTTATTCATGGTTCGCCCGGTTCGTTAAGTGCATTTATACATTTTCTTACCGATACTGTTTTACTTGATCATGCATTATTGATTACGGCCGATAGACCAGGTTTTGGATATTCTAATTTTGGTAATGCGGAACCATCACTGCAAAAACAGGCTGAAACTTTAAAACCACTATTAGAAAAATATAAAGAAAACCGGCCGGTTGTTCTTGTTGGTCATTCGCTGGGAGGCCCATTAGCCGCAAGAATGGCAATGGACTTTCCTGATCTCATTGATGGGTTGATACTTGTTGCCGGTGCATTTGATCCTGAACTTGAACCGCATGAAACGTGGTTCAGAGCACCGCTTGCTTCACCCTTTCTACGGATGTTGTTGCCGCGTTCGCTACGTGCTTCCAATGATGAGATTTATCACCTGAAACCAGAGCTTGAAACCATGATGCCGCTTTGGAAAAACATCCGTTGCCCTGTTACAGTTATTCAGGGAAACAAAGATATATTGGTAGCACCAGGCAATGCCGACTTTGCGAGGAGAATGTTGACTAACGCGCCTGTTAATTCTATGATTATTGAGGATATGAATCACTTTGTACCGTGGTCGCATCCTCACTTAATAAGGGAAGCGATCCTAAAGCAAATCATAAAACAAGAGATCGTAGAGATATCTGAGTAATAATTCCTCGCAATCCCAAGATTCACCCATCGGTATGGATTTTTCACCTGAAGGATAAATCCTTTGTGAATGAAGTTGGAAAAAGTTACTGGGAGTGAAATTCAAATACATAATATTGATTCAATTGAACAAGCATTACCTGCGCTGTTTGAGTGGGCACTGCCAATCATGGCGTTGCTAACGATCGCCGAGTTTATTGTTTCGTATAAGCATCAACATGGCCATTATGAAAAGAAGGAAACAATAGGAACAATAGCCGTTGGAATAGGAAACGCACTCATCTCCATCTACGCAAAAGTTCTACTTATTTATCTGCTAATTCTCATTTACAATTTCCTGCCCTGGCGCCTTCAACTGGAATGGTGGATGTTTTTACCGTGTTTTATTTTGTTGGATTTCTGCAACTACTGGGCGCATAGAATTTCACATCGGCAACGAATCTGGTGGGCAACACATGTAGTCCATCATTCAAGCGAGAATTTTAATCTCACTGTTTCCTTTCGGTTAAGTTGGCTGGAGTCATTCAAGATTATCTTTTTACTCCCTGTCGCACTATGTGGTTTTCACCCGGTTATAATTTTCATCGCCAATCAGGTTGTGTCGATATATCAGTTTTTCGTTCATACAGAATATATCCCGAAGTTACATCCGCTCATTGAGTACATCTTTGTTACACCCTCCAGTCATCGTGTTCATCATGGATCCCAGGAGAAGTATATCAACAAAAACTATGGTGCTACATTGATTATATGGGACAGGATTTTTGGCACATACCAGGAAGAAGAGGAACGTCCTGTCTTCGGAATTACTACGAACATTACTTCGAAGACTAATCCGTTCAGCATCAATTTTCATGAGTTTAATGCCATGATAAAAGATATCAGACTAGCAAAAGGAATCAGGCAAAAGTTGTTCTGCGTGTTTGGAGACCCGATAGATATTCACAAGATGCAGCACAAAATGATTGGAAATAAAAAAGCGGATCCCGTTTAAAGGACCCGCTGATTCAGGTTTAGGTTAAAAGTCACCAGATTCTTTAGCGCATGAAGAGAAGCTCTCTGTATTTCACCAATGGCCAATCTTCATCGTCCACAAGTAATTCAAGCTTATCAACTGCATCACGAATCGTATCAAAGTATTTCTCCTTGATATCATCGCAATAAGCAATAGCACGTTTATGTGTATCCGTAATTTTATTGGCGCGTTTCCGCTCTTCAATCATTTCACGAACACCATTCTTAATAATTTCAATAAATGCAGATATCTCTTTAATGGTGTGAATAACGGCTTTGTTATCAATACCAAGACCTGCTAAACCATTTGCGTTTGTAATAAGCTTGTTCTGATAAGCTATTGCAGTAGGAACGATATGGTTCATGGCAAGATCACCCATTACACGTGCTTCTATCTGCACGCGCTTAATGTAAGATTCTAATCTGATCTCTGTTCTTGCCTCCGTCTCTTTGTGAGACATAACTTCATGTTTCTCAAACAGCGCAAGCGACTTTTTAGTAATATAAAAATCAAGTGCACGTGGTGTATTTTTTACGTTTGATAAACCACGCTTTGCAGCTTCCTGTACCCACTCCTCGGAGTATCCATCACCTTCAAAACGGATGTTCTTTGATTCCTTAATGTATTGACGGAGAATTGTTACGATAGCAAGTCTCTTCTCTTCTCCTTTTTCAATTAAGGCACTCACCTTTGCCGAGAAATCTAAAAGTTGTTCAGCAACAATTGTATTCAATGCAGTCATTGCAGTAGCGCAATTATCACTACCTCCTACTGCACGGAATTCGAATTTGTTACCTGTAAATGCAAATGGAGAAGTACGGTTACGATCGGTAGCATCAAGAATGATTTCAGGGATCTGGTCGATTCCTAATTTCATATACATGTTGTCACCTTTTTCAATCTTCACATTGCCCTTGTTCTCCAACTCATTCAATACTGCTGTCATTTGTGAACCAATAAACACAGACATGATTGCCGGAGGTGCTTCATTCGCACCAAGACGAAAATCATTCGCAGCTGTTGCAATACTTGCGCGAAGTAAATCTGCATGCTCATGAACGGCTTTAATAGTAGTAACAAAGAATGTAAGGAACATAAGATTGTCACGGGCGCTGCTGGTAGGTGCGTAAAGATTTACACCTGTGTCAGTGATTAATGACCAGTTATTATGTTTACCTGTTCCGTTCAAACCTGCAAATGGTTTTTCATGAAACAATACTTTCAAATTATGCCTGTCTGCTACGCGTCCCATCACATCCATCATTAATTGGTTGTGATCGTTTGCTACGTTCACATCTTCAAATAAAGGAGCAACTTCAAACTGACTTGGTGCAACTTCATTATGTCTTGTGCGAACAGGAATGCCCAATTTCCAACACTCGATTTCAAAATCTTTCATGAAATCATAAACGCGTGCAGGTATGGAACCGAAATAATGATCTTCTAATTGCTGACCTCTTGCAGGAGAATGGCCAAAAACAGTTTTGCCTGCCATTAACAAATCTGGACGTGCAAGATATAGGTCTTTATCTACTACAAAATATTCCTGTTCAGCACCAAGTGATGCTACAACGTGTTGAATGTCCTTATCGAATAACTGACAAACCTGTGTTGCAGCAAGATCAACTGCTTTCAAAGCTTTTAACAAAGGAGCTTTTTGATCAAGTGTTTCACCAGTATAGGAAACAAATATGGTTGGAATGGAAAGTGTTTTTCCATATAAAAACATTGGTGATGTCGGATCCCAGGCAGTATAACCGCGGGCTTCAAACGTACTACGAATTCCTCCGCTTGGAAATGATGAAGCATCAGGCTCTTGCTGAACAAGTTCGCTTCCCTTGAATTTTTCTATTCCTGCTAATGCATCGAAGAAAGAATCATGCTTTTCTGCTGTTCCACCTGTTAAAGGTTGAAACCAATGTGTGAAGTGAGTAGCACCTTTTGCCATCGCCCATGCTTTTGCAGCAGAGGCCACAGCATCAGCTGTTCCTTCATCAATTTTTTCATGATTTTTAATCGCCTGACTTACTTTTTTAAACAGGCCTGGAGCCAGGGTCGCGCGCATCTGATCGATGCCATACACATTTTCTCCGAAAAATTTAGATACTACTGTGGTTGGCACCTCAACATGCACGCTCTGACGGTCGCTCAATTTCTTAAGAGCTTCGAATCGTAATTGCGCCATAGTAAGGTTGTATTGTTTAGTCGTTTAGTATCCAAATTTATGTGATTTTTTGATTACCCGGTCGAAATCAAACCTTGATTACAAACTTTTTATTATGAATACGTTTGCATAAGGTTAATTTTTAACCTTTATTTTTTAAGAGGGTGATTTTTTAGAGCAACATAGTCTGAGTGGCATAAGAAACACTCCCATTCTTAACTCCGAAACGAGAAAGGGTTTAACATTAAATGCCTGTTAGCCTAAATGCGGATGTTTTGGCAATGAGATATAAAAAAACCCTGTTTCCAGGTTAAGTCTAATTTGATTTTTTTACAGATCCTCCACTACTTGAATTCGTTACAGATTTATCTGGATTACCTCGATATCGTATTCCACCACCGCTACTGGCATGAGCCGTGAGACTTTTCGTAACATGTATCTTCACCGATCCTCCACTGCTGGCTTCAGCATTTACAGACTCAGATTCGAGATCATAGGCATCAATTTCTCCCGCGCTACTGGCGTCAACTGTGATGTTTCTAGCACGTCCTTTAAGCTCAATATCTGCTGCACTTGATGAACTTGCCTCGAGATCGTTCACGTCAATGGACACTTCTATAGTTCCTGCGCTGGATGCACTTACTTCCATGTTACTTGCTTTAAGCGAGCCTTCCGCAAAAATACTTCCTGCTGAACTTGCAGATAGTTTGTCTAGCTGAACGTAGGTAACATAAACTTTAATGTCAATATTCCTGTGATTGCCATCCTTCATGTGGACCTTAAGATATGACCCTGATACTTCCGTAATAACTTCTTTCGTACTCGTGCCTGTGGCCTCAATCTTTACACTTTCTTTATCTCCTTTTTTAAGATAGACATCTATGCCTTCTGAAGCTTTTACCCCGCTAAAAGATCCTACATTACGTGTTTCAGTTTCCTGGGCAAAGGAAAACGTGATCGTACAAGCAAGTAAAACAATGGCTACAATCTTCTTCATATTACTAAATTTGCCCTAAAGACAGGCACCAAAGATAAGGGTTGCACGGAATTGCTAAGCTTATAATTTTTTCTCATGTACTAAAACACCCCTTTTTTCAGTAAATTTCATATTATAATTTCCTTGATTTGCAACATATAAACCAACATTAGCTAATATGATCTTTGACAAAAAAGCAGAACTTAATGTTCTCATAAACCTGGCTGCAAGCGACCAATCAGTGGCCGACCGTGAAGCCAAGTTAATTCACATG
>JAESFH010000105.1_pt1 | contig 74556 bp, 63 predicted proteins | sample 9269381 | NCBI WGS metagenome assembly JAESFH01 (sample SAMN14504062, study PRJNA617094) | algae metagenome | isolation source: Aphanothece sp. CMT-3BRIN-NPC111 and co-occurring heterotrophs from well... | place: USA: Clark Mountains Wilderness, California | collected 2010-04-18
GTGGTATGACGAGCCGACGGGCGAGGTGTTCTGGGCGTCCGTGCCGAAGGATCAATACGACCCGACTCGGCACAAGTTCCGGACCGTGACGCAGGCCGAGAATAAGGCCAACATTCGTGAGATGGTTGAGGTGATTCGTCGGCACCGGCCTGACGCCGCTACCGTGTTCACGCTGTCGCCGGTGAAGCTTCTGGGAGAGATAACAAAAAGAAGCGACAATCCCGCAGAACCCTCAGACCCACCCCCTGGAACTCGCGTTGCAGCGGCTCGGTGAGGTGATTCTCACAGCGCCACGGAATGGCTAAAGCTCAAAATGAGACGCTGAAGCCAGTTTTTGCATTTGAGCACGACGGTGCGTCAAGAACAAACACAGGCAAAATCCTATGCACATTACTATCCATATTGGAATACAAAAAACGGGCAGCACGTCTATTCAGACTTACCTGAATGTAAACAGGAGGCATTTTGCGGCACAAGGCGTAGCTGTTCTCGGTAAAGTAAAAGAACTTTGGAAACCGGGCATTCGGATACCTTCTTTTAGCTTCGAAGATATTTCCCGTACTTATTCCCAAGCGATTATATCCAATGAGAATCTATATACCGGTCAATTTTCTAAACTCAGAAAATCCCTGAGAGCAGTTGATAGCGCACAGCTACCAAAACACTTGAAGAATGAGCTAGAGCAATATGCTACATCTTGGCGTATATTATGTTATGTTCGTCGGCCAAGTGAACACATTGTCAGTGTCTACCAACAGATGGTAAAAGCCAGATTTGCTGGAACGCTGAATGATTTTTATGAAGATTGTCTGAACAGCGATTACTATCGCTATGCATTCCAAATGGAGCGGTGGGTCGAGGTGTTCGGAGAAGGTGCTGTGGACGTGCGTGTCTTCCACCCGAAGACGCTCCGAGGAAGTCCTTCAGAAGATTTCGTAAGATGGACTGGGATCGATCCTGAGACCCTCCCGCCTGATGAGCAGGGACCTTCTAACGAAAGCTTAGATCGTGTGAACGTAGCGCTCTTGCACTTCCACAATCGCTGCAAAATTGAGGCGCCAGACCTGCTGCGCAAGCACGCCCATCTACAAAAGAAGAAGCTTATATCTGCCTTGCGTGCGTTCGATACGGGCGAACGGTTGCGGCTAGATGCTGAAAGGGCGACCCGCCTGCACGAGCAGTTCCGAGAAGATCACGAGCTCTTGGCTATGCGCCACTTATCACCCGAGCACGCTGCTGTCCTGCTCGCCCCCGTTTCCGACGCGCCCCCGCCACCGCCGCTCGATCGTGAGACGCTATACACGCGCATGATGGCCGTGTTCAACGATCCCGATCTTGCCGACCTTGCTGTGGAAAAGGCTGAGCATTCTACAAACCTCCCTTGGAAGCCAGAAGACCCCGCCGCCAGGCGCGATGCTCGGCCTCGACACGCTAGGAGGGAGGCTAAGCAACAAGCTAGGAAGACTAAACGAGCCGCACGACTAAACGGCCTCAAAGAAATCATTCCAAGATGAAGGGATTGTGGTCCATGGCTGTTCTCATGGTGCTTGGGGGCCGAGCATCTCGGACCCGCTCCAACACACATTATTCACATGGGGCAGTTAAGGTTCAAAGGTGTTGGATCAGATCATCATCTGCGATTTTCCTGTGGCTATTTCGGCATCCAATGTCTAAGCCCGATTGCATGACCCGGCCGCTCCCGGCTCGTGTCAGACTCACGTACGGTCGCTGCGCGTAGCAGCTGCACCGACATCCCGCCTGCGGCGAGTAAAGACTGGCTGAGCTTCGCCTTCAGGGTAGCCGGCCGATCAGAGCCCGTGCTCCCGTTTCGTTGCTACGGTCTCTGACGCATGGTGAGCGTCGGCTTTGTGGAGTTCTATATGTGCAATGGCGGCCATGCTCAGGCCGCCTGGTCCTGCAGGGCGCCCAGTGGCTTCCACTTCCACGGCAGAAGCTCATCCAGACGATTGATCTTGTGATCGTTGATCCGCGCCAGAACGTCCCGCAGGTAGGCCTCCGGATCCAACCCACTCATCTTGGCCGTCTCGATCACTGTCATCGCATCCGCCAGCGTCTCCCCGCCCGCATCCGAGCCGACGAACAGAAAGTTCTTACGTCCCAGAGACACCGGCCGGATCGCCCGCTCGGCCGGGTTGTTGTCGATGGCAACCCGCCGGTCCTCCAGGAATAGGGCGAAAGCCTCCCACCGGGTCAGACCATACCGGATCGTCTTGGCGAGATCGCCCTTGCCGGGAAGCCCCGGGAGTTGCCGCCCGCACCAGCTCTTGAACGCCTCCACCCGAGCCTTGCTCTTCTCCTGCCGGGCAGCATGGCGCATCGCAGCGGGCTGCCCGGCAATCGTACGCTCGATGTCGTAGAGCCCACCGATCTGGGCCAGCGCGTCCGCGGCAAGCGTCGACTGCGTGCTCTTCCAGACGTCGTGGAAATCCCGCCGCAGGTGAGCCCAGCAGCCCGCCTGCCGGATCCGCACCACGCCTCTGAAGGGATCCGGTCCATACAGAGCCCGGAAGCCGGAATAGGCATCGGCCTGCAGGATGCCGGTGAACCCGGGGAGATGCTCCTGGGGATGGGCACCCTTGCGGTCGGCGGAGAGGAAATAGGCCACAGCTGGAGGGTCGCCGCCGCTGAACGGGCGGTCGTCGCGGACATAGACCCAGATCCGCCCCTCCTTGACGGCCCGCCGGGTTCCCTTGGAGGCAACGACCACCTTGGGATCCAGCACGCGGATTGGCGTGTCATCGGCATGCAGCCGTGTGCTCGCGAAGACGTGCCGCCGGATCAGAGCCGTGAGTGGCCTGAGGGCGGCTACGCCCTGTCCGCACCAGTCGATGAGAGTCGAGCGGGGGATGTCCGCTCCCCAGCGCGCCAGGATCTCGCCTTGGCGATACAACGGCAGATGATCGTCGAACTTGGCTCGACCAGGATGTGGGCGAGCAGACCCGGACCCGCCATGCCCTGGGGCACCGGCCGGGTCGGAGCGGGGCTTTGCACCATCGCCTCGCATCGGCGGCAGGACTTCTTGAGCCGCGCCGTCTCGATCAGCTTGAGTTTGGCTTGGACCAGGTCGAGGATCTCGGACACGTCCTCACCGACAAGCCGCAGCGCGCCGCCGCAGTCAGGGCAACAGGGGCCCGGATCGAGCACGATCCGCTCGCGGATCACCTCGCCATTCAGATGCGGCTTGCCGCGCCGACGCGGGGTCGGGCGCTCAGGGGAGGTGGAGGTCGCCTCGTCATCCGGCTCTTCAGGGTTCAGATCGGCCGCGGCGCGTTCGATCTCAAGCCCTTCTAAGGCGAGTTCAAGCTGCTCGATCTCGCGGGCGATCTTCTCGGAGGAGGCGCCGTACTTCTGCTTCTTGAGCCGAACGATCTGGATCCGGAGTGCTTCGATGAGGGTCTCGTAGGCTCTGGCCGAGGACGTCAGCTTCTGGATCTCGGCCTGTTGTGCCGCGCGGCCTTGAACGGCCGGTTACCCTTCAGGTACTGAGGCAATGGACGGCCATCACCGGTCCGCAGCTCCTCAAGCCGTGTCCGGCGATGGCGGTGCATGGGTTCATAGCCAGATATGCCTTGCGCGAACTGCAGCCCCCTGATCCGGTTGACATGCTCTACCCGCTGGGCGCGTCAGCGTCTTGCGCTCGCGGCAGATCCGGAGCTGGTCCTCCTCCTCTGGCGTGGGCACCTTAAGCATCGCGCATACCCGAGGCCCTCCTGTCTTTTAGGCAAGCAGAGCCCGCACGAGCGCCCCGCCGTCAATCCTGTCGGTCTTAGCCGGTCGTCGCCGGTGCGAGGTCGCGATCGATGCCGGGTCGACGTCGTGGCTCTCGATGCTTTCACTCAGTAGCACGGTGGAGTCAAAAGCCATCAAGACCTGCCTCCTGTATGACAATCAACGGAAACAGCTGACCTGTCCCGGCGCGCTTTCGCCTGCAGCCCAGCAAAGCTCGTCAATAGCACGGCGACATCACCGCCGCACACCTGGTGCTTCGACATCTTCTCAAACCCACCGGGCGACAAGGACGTAACGAGCCAAGCCGAGAGAGAGCTCCAATGAGACAAAGACCGCGGCAAGATTGGCACAAATGGCGGCTTGTTGAGGCCGGGGAGCAGCAGCTTGCATGATCGCCCCAGAGTGGGTGATAGCCGACTCACTCTGCCAGCCTGCACGCGGCTATCCACGCCCGCAGGATCTCTGAGGGACAGCCACCCCGCCTCGCTACCCTGGCGGCAGGCCCATTACGGCATCTACTCAATCCGCTGCACCCTGAGCGCATCCTCGTAGCGCTCGCGCGCGGCGTTGACCTGCGGCCGGGCGGAGGTCTCGGGCACGGCCACGTCCCACCAATGCCCGCCCGCATCCGTCGCGGCGAGCGGGTCGGTGTCGATGACGATCACCGTGGTCTCCCGCGAGGCGCGCGCCTCCGTGAGCGCAGCCTCCAGGCCCGCGATCCCGTCGACCTTCACGGCCCGGGCGCCGAGGCTGGCCGCATGGGCCGCGAAGTCGATATCGGGCAGCGACACGTGCTCGGCATCGCGCAGGAGGTTGTTGAAGCTCTCGCCGCCGGTCGCCCGCTGCAGGCGGTTGATGCAGCCGAAGCCCCGGTTGTCGAGGAGCACCACAGTGAGCTTCTGCCCCAGCATCACGGCGGTGGCGAGCTCCGAGTTCATCATGAGGTACGACCCGTCGCCCACCATCACGACGACCTCGCGCTCGGGCTGGGCCATCTTGACCCCGAGCCCTCCCGCGATCTCGTAGCCCATGCAGGAGTAGCCGTACTCGAGGTGGTAGCCCAAGGGCTGCGAGGCCTGCCACAGCTTGTGCAGCTCGCCCGGCAAACCGCCGGCCGCGCAGACTACGATCGCGGACGGATCGACACTGCGCTGCACAGCCCCGATCACCTGCGCGTCGGAGGGCAGCTCCGCATTGGTGGCGCCGGTGTAGCGTGCCGCGGTTTCGCTCCATTGCGCCTTCTCGGCGGCGGCCCGCTCGGTCCAGGAGGTGGGCGCCCTCCATCCCTCAAGCGCTGCGCCGAGTTCCTCGAGGCCGACCCGCGCATCCGTCACCAGGGAGAGCGCCGCATGTTTCGCGGCGTCGAAGGCCTGGACATTGAGGCCGATGATGCGGCGTTCCGGGTTCTTGAACAGCGCCCAGGAGCCGGTGGTGAAATCCTGCAGTCGCGTGCCCACTGCGAGCACCACGTCGGCCTCCTCCGCGAGCGCATTGGCGGCGCCGGTGCCCGTCACGCCGATGGCGCCCATGAGGCTCGGATCGTCGTGGGGGAGGCTCGACTTGCCGGCCTGCGTCTCGCCCACCGGAATGCCGTGCCGCGCCGCGAACGCGGAGAGCTCCCGCTCGGCCTCTGCGTAGAGAACGCCCCCGCCCGCGACGATGAACGGCTTCCGCGCGCCCTTCAGCAACGCGGCCGCGGCCGCGAGCTCGTCCTCGTCCGGGCGGATGCGCCGGGGGCGCCAGATCCGCTCGTTGAAGAAGCTCTCGGGGTAATCGTAGGCCTCGGCCTGGGTGTCCTGGCACAGGGCCAGCGTCACGGGCCCGCCTTCGGCCGGATCGGTGAGGATTCCGAGCGCGCGCTGCAGGGCGGGGATGATCTGCTCGGGCCGAGCGATGCGGTCGAAGTAGCGCGACACGGGACGGAAGCAGTCGTTCGCCGAGGCGGTGCCGTCGGAAAAACTCTCGATCTGCTGCAGCACCGGATCGGGGCGCCGGTTGGCGAAGACGTCGCCGGGGAGGAAGAGCACGGGCAGGCGGTTCACGTGCGCCACGGCCGCGGCCGTCACCATATTGGTGGCGCCGGGGCCGATCGAGCTCGTGCAGGCCATCATCCGGCGCCGGCGCGAGGCTTTCGCGTAGGCGATGGCCGCATGGGCCATGCCCTGCTCGTTATGGCCGCGGAAGGTGGGGAGCCGGCTCCGCTCCGCGTAGAGCGCCTCGCCCATAGCCGCGACATTGCCATGTCCGAAGATCGCCCACACCCCCCCGAAGAGCGGCAGCACCTGCCCGTCGATCTCGGTCCGTTGCGCCGCGAGATAGCGGACCAGGGCCTGCGCCATGGTGAGGCGGATCGTGTTCATGCTGGTCCTCCCGTCCGTGACCCCGGTTCGGTCATTCCGGTGTCGTCCTGGTGTCGGGCACCCGGCCCGCCATCGTCAAGCGGACCGGATCGGCCAGGGCGCTTGCGTCAGGCGCCCTGCCGGTGGCCGGCTGCGCGCTGCCAGGCCTCGACGAGACGCCGGAAGCGCTCCGCCATGTCGGCGACGGCGGCCTCGTCGTCGATCTCGGACCTCAACCAGCGCCGGGCGGCCTCGGAAAAGAGGGTCCGTCCGACCGCGAACCCCTTCACCAGGGGCTCCCGCGCCGCGCTCGCGAAGGCGGCTTCCAGCTCCGCCTCCGGTGCTTCGAGGCCGAGGAGCACGATGCCGCGGCAGAGGGGATCGTGCTCCTCGATCGCCGCCGCGACCGCGCGCCAGGCGGCAGCTTCCGTCTGCGGCTCGAGCTTCCACCAATCGGGCTTGATCCCGAGCCCATAGAGGCGCCGCAGCACGCTCGCCACCGTGTCGGGTCCGAGGGGGCCATGCTTTCCCGCGATGATCTCGATCAGGAGCTCGCGTCCGAGGCTGCGGGCGGCATCATGCAGGCGCATCAGCTCCCGCTCCTGCCTTTGCTTCAGGTCCTCGGCATCGTCCGGATGATAGAAGCAGAGGCCCTTGATCGTGTGTCCCACCGGCCATTCGATCAGATCCGCGGCGAGGCTCCCGCCACCCTCGAAATCGAGCGGGCGCGAGCCCGGCGCCTCCACGGGACGGCCGATCCAGAACGGGTGGTCGGCGGCCCGGAACAGCGCTTCGCGGCCGTAGGTTCCGTCGAGGAGCATGCCGAAGCCGGGCTGCCCTTGCGCCACCCGCGCCGCCGCCTCGACGGCGAGGCGCTTGAAGGCAGAGATCCGCTCCGGCGGCGCATTCGCCTCGCGCGCCATGGCCTCGAACTGGGCCCGGTGGTCGATCGCGAAGGCCATCAGGGTATCGGGGGCGGGTCGGCGGGTCGTCGCCCAATGGATGTGGTTGAGGGAGGCGTCGTTCCTGAGCGCCCGGTGCGGGCTGCCGTTCCTGAGGAAATGCTGCAGCTCCGCGAAGGTCGGAATCTCGGGCGAACACAGGAGCCGCGACACCGCGAAGGCGCCGCTCGCATTGGCATAGGCGCAACAGGTCTCCAGGGGTTCGTCGCGGAGCCAGCCGCGCAGGAACCCGGAGAGGAACGCATCGCCCGCGCCGAGCACATTGTAGACCTCGACCGGAAAGCCCGGCCCCTTGATGCCGTCCTCCAGCGAGGCCGGGATCGCGCCCGGGAACACCACGCAGCCCATGGGCCCGCGCTTGCACACGATGGTGGCCTCCGATACGGCGCGGATCGCGCGCAGGGTCTCGAGCGTGTCCTCCGCGCCGCCTGCGATATGCAGCTCTTCCTCCGTGCCGACGATGAGGTCGCAATGGGGCAGGATGGCCTTGAGGTGCTGGGTCACGGTCTCGGAGCGCATGTAGCGCGCCTCGCCGGCGTCGTGCCCCATGAGGCCCCAGAGGTTCGGGCGGTAATCGACGTCGAACACGACCTTGCGGCCCTGCGCCTTGGCGATGCGGATCGCCCTCATCTGCGCGGCGGCGGTGTTCTCCCGCGAGAAGTGCGTCCCCGTGACGACGATCGCGGCAGCCGAAGCGACGAAGGCCTCGTCGATGTCGCTTTCATCGAGCGCCATGTCGGCGCAGTTCTCGCGGTAGAAGATCAGCGGGAAGGTCTTGTCGTCGCGCACACCCAGGATGACGAGGGCCGTGAGGCGCTGCGGGTCGGTCCGGATCCCTTGTGTGGCGACGCCCTCGCGCTCCATCTGCTCGCGGATGAAGCGCCCCATGGCCTCGTCGCCCACGCGGGTGATGAGGCCGGACTTGAGCCCCAGGCGTGCGGTGCCGATCGCAATGTTCGACGGACAGCCGCCGACCGCCTTCGAGAAGGAGGCCATATCCTCGAGCCGCCCGCCGACCTGCTGGCCGTAGAGGTCGACCGAGGCGCGGCCGATCGTGATGACATCAAGGGCCGCCGGCATTCGAATCTCCCCTGCAGGCCGCGGTCGTCGTGCGATGCGCGATGCCTTGCCGTTCCGAAACGTCCATTCTACTACCAGCCCGGTTCGGAGCATCAATTCCAAAAAGCCGGCCAGGGGAGAAGCGCATGATCAGGGTTGCCGTGCTGGGTGCAGGGCGCATCGGCAGGATCCACGGCCGCAATGCCGCCGCGCATCCGGGCGCAACGCTGGTTGCGGTCGCCGACCCGCATGCGCCTTCGGCCGAATCGCTCGCGAGCGCCACCGGCGCGCGCATCGCCGCGCTCGACGAGGTCGTGGAGACCGCGGACGTCGACGCGATCCTGATCTGCACGCCGACCGCCACCCATGCGGACCTGATCGAGCGCGGCGCGCGCGCCGGCAAGGCGGTGTTCTGCGAGAAGCCCGTCGATCTGTCGAGCGCGCGGATCGAGAACTGCCTGGCGGTGGTCGAGGGGGCGGGCACGCCGCTGATGATCGGCTTCAACCGCCGCTTCGACCCGAATTTCGCATCGTTGCGGCAGCGCCTCGCGGATGGCGAGGTCGGCGAGGTCGAACTCGTCACCATCCTCTCCCGCGACCCCGGCCCGCCGCCCCTGAACTACATCGCGACCTCGGGCGGCCTGTTCCGGGACATGATGATCCACGATCTCGACATGGCGCGCTTCCTGCTCCTCGGAGACGAGCCCCAGGAGGTTCACGCAGTCGGCTCGTCGCTCGTCGATCCGGGCATCGGCCAGGCAGGCGATGTCGATACGGCCGCAGTGCTCCTCAAGACCGCGTCGGGCCGCATCGTGCAGATCTCGTGCTCGCGGCGCGCCACCTACGGCTACGACCAGCGCATCGAGGTGCATGGCTCGAAAGGCATGATCCGCGCCGGCAACATCCATCGCACGACCGTGGAGGTCGCCAATGCCGCGGGGATCACGGCGGATCCGGTGCAGGACTTCTTCCTGGAGCGTTATGCGGACGCCTACCGCGCGGAGTTCGATGCCTTCCTGACCGCGATCACCAGCGGCCAGGCCCCGGCGCCAACGGGCCGCGACGGGCTCATGGCGCAGCGCCTCGCAGACGCCGCGACGGAATCGGCGCAGTCCGGAATGCCCGTGCGGCTCTGAGGTCCCCGGCGCCCTCACGCGCAGCCTGCAGAGGTTTCGCATCGGACCATTGAACAGGGCGGGGCGCCGGTCGCAGGGAGCTCTCCGCGCCGAGCGCGGACGAGGGCACAGGGGCGAACGGGGAGGCCGAGCAGGGCCGCCTAGAGGCTGTTCCGGATCAGCGCTTTCGCGGCCTGGATCGCCTTCTCGTCGCGACGGTAGAAGGTCCATTGCCGGATGCGCTTCGGCACCACGAGCCCGGTGCCGACGAGGACCCGCATGTGCTCGCTCAAGGTCGGCTGCGTGACGCCGAGCTTCTCTGCGAGAAAGAGCCCGCACACCCCATCCTTGACGAGATCGCCGTCGGTCTGCGGCGGGAAATGCGCGCAGGGATCCTTGAGCCATTCCAGGATCTGGAGGCGCCGCTCGTTGCCGAGGGCGCGGAGGAGATCGACGACGCTCATTTAGGGACTTTGCTAATTGGCTTATTCATGTCAAGAGTCGCCGGCCGAATCCATCGCACCGCGTCGCGTCCGCATATCGGGGTTGTCATGAAATCCTACCCGTTCGTCACCGTGGATGTCTTCACCGAACGCCGCTTCGGAGGCAACCCGCTGGCCGTCGTCACCGAAGCCGAAGGGCTGACCGACTGCGAAATGCAGGCCCTCGCCGCGGAATTCAATTACAGCGAAACCACGTTCGTGCTGCCGCCGAAAGATCCCGCCCACACCGCGCAGGTGCGCATCTTCAACCGCACCCACGAGATGCCGTTCGCGGGACATCCGAATGTGGGCACCGCCTACGTGCTCGCGCAATCGGGCCGGGACAGGGACGGCGTGATGCTGTTCGAGGAAATGGCAGGTCTGGTCGAGGTACGGGTCCGGCGCGACGAGGCCGGCGCCGTCACGGGGGCGACGATCGCGGCGCCGCAGCCTCTCTCGCTCGGTTCGGAGCTGCCCGCCGATGCGGTCGCGGCCTGCGCGGGTCTCGCGCCCTCCGACATGGTGGTCTCGGCCCATAGGCCGGTCCAGGCCTCGGTCGGCGTCGCCTTCGTGCTCGCGGAAGTCACCGGCGAAGCGCTGACCCGGTCCGAGCCGCAGCGGGACCGGTTCCGTGCCGTCGCCGACGCCAATCCATGGCTCCAGGGCCGGCTCTCGCTCCTGCTCTACGCCCGTGACGGGGAGCGGATCCGGGCGCGAATGTTCGCCCCGCTCGCCGGGACGCACGAGGACCCCGCCACCGGCAGCGCCAACGCGGCGCTCGCGGCGCTGCTCCTCTCCCTTGAGGGGGCCGACAGCCGGGATTTCACGATCGTGCAAGGGGTGGAGATGGACCGCCCGAGCCTGCTCCACATCACGGCCCATCGCGCGGCCGACGGGTTCCGCGCCCGCGTCAGCGGCACCTGCGTGGCCGTGCTGAAGGGCGAGGCGCTCGTCTAGAGCGTTTTCGCGTGAGGTGGATCCGGCTCACGTGAAGAAAACGCGCCGACAACAGGAGGAGAGCTGATTCGACACAAGTCGAAACGGCTCTAGAGCGTTTTCGCGTGAGGTGGGTCCGGCTCACGGGGAGAGGCCGCGTCCGCAAAAGGACCGGGAGCGGATCCCACGCAAGTCGAAACGGCTCTAGGCGCGGGAGGCGCCGGCGCGGACTCCCGGCTCCGGGTCGGCCGCGGACCCGCGCAGCACCGCCAGGAACGCATCCGCATAGCGGTCGAGCTTGGCTTGCCCAACTCCGTGGATCTCCGCGAAGGCGGACCGGGTCGTCGGCCGGCGCTGGGCCATGTCGATGAGGGAGCGGTCGGAGAAGATCACGTAGGCCGGGACCGCCTCCTCCTTGGCGAGACGGGTGCGCAGGGACTTGAGCGCCAGGAGCAGCGGATCGTCGGAGGGCACGACCTCCTCGGCCTGGAAGGCGGCCCGGCGCCGGCGGCGGTCGCGGGGCTGCACCAGGACGTCGGAGCGCAGCTCGACGCGCTCGCGTCCGCGGAGAACCGCATCGCCCCGCTCCGTGATGGTCCAGCGGCCGTATTCCGCGATCTCCAGGGAAACCAGGCCGGCGGCGTAGATCTGGCGCAGGAGCGAGCGCCAGTCGTTCTTGGAACGGTCCTTGCCGACCCCGAAGGTCTTGAGCTCGTTGTGGCGGAAGCGCCGGATCGCGTCCGTCTCGTCGCCGACGATGAGGTTCACGAGGTGCTCGGTGCCGAAGCGCTCGCCCGTGCGGGCGATGGCCGAGAGGAGCTTCTGGGCCTCGAGGGTGCCGTCGAAGCTCTGCACGCCCTCGATGCAGAGATCGCAATTGCCGCAGGGCTCGGCCGTCTCGCCGAAATAGGCCAGCAGGGTCTGGCGGCGGCATCGCGGCGCCTCGCACAGGGCCACGAGCGCATTGAGGCGCTGGCGCTCGACGCGCTTCTGCTCGTCCGAAGCGTCGCTCTCCTCGATCTGGAGGCGGCGCAGGCGCATGTCGTCGAGGCCGTAGAGGGTGAGCGTCGCGGCGGGTGCCCCGTCGCGGCCGGCGCGGCCGATCTCCTGGTAATAGGCCTCGATGGATTTCGGCAGGGCTGCATGCGCGACGAAGCGCACGTCCGGCTTGTCGATCCCCATCCCGAAGGCGACGGTCGCGACCATCACGATTCCGTCCTCCTGCAGGAAGGTGTCCTGGTTGCGGGCGCGGTCGGCCGTGTTCATGCCGGCGTGGTAGGGAAGCGCATGATAGCCCGCCTCGCCGAGCGACTGGGCCAGGCGCTCGGTGGCATCGCGCGAGGAACAATAGACGATGCCGCTCTCGTGCCGGTGTTTGTCGAGGAACCCGAAGAGCTGGCGCTTCGCGTTCTCCTTGGCCTGCATGGCGAGCCGCAGGTTCGGGCGGTCGAAGCCGTGGATGAAGACGCGGGGCTCCCCCTCGAAGAGCTTGTCGAGGATGTCGCCGCGGGTCGAGGTGTCGGCCGTGGCCGTGAGGGCGATCGCCTGCACGCCGCCGAGCCGCCGGCGCACCTCGCCGAGGAGCGCGTATTCGGGGCGAAAGTCGTGCCCCCATTGCGAGACGCAATGCGCCTCGTCGATGGCGAGCAGGTTGACGCCGGACCGGGCGAGCCATTCCGTGGTCGCGGTGTTGGCGAGGCGTTCGGGAGATGCATAGAGGAGCCGCATCCGCCCCTCGCGCACGGCGTCCGCGACGCGGCGGTTCTCGTCCGAATCGTTCGCGGAGTTCAGGCTTCCCGCCTCGATCCCGAAATGGCGCATCGCCGCGACCTGGTCGCGCATGAGCGCAATGAGCGGCGAGACCACGACGGTGAGCCCGCCGCGCACCAGCGCGGGAAGCTGGTAGCACAGGGACTTGCCGGCTCCCGTGGGCATGACGGCCATGACGTCGCTGCCATCGAGCACGGCGCGCACGATCTCCTCCTGCCCCTCCCGGAAGGAGGGGAAGCCGAACACGTCGTGCAGGACTCGGGATGGATCGCGCATGAAGGGCGCGATGTGGCCTCGCGGCGCGCCGGGGTCAATGCGACATGGCGGGTCCGGCGCCAGGTCGGCCCTCTGCCGCGGACATGCCGCTCCTGCCAAGCCATGCGAGCGCGCCCCGCGCCGCCGCGACCCCCGTCGCGAAGCTTGCCTGCAGGAGATAGCCGCCGGTCGGAGCCTCCCAATCGAGCATCTCGCCCGCAGCGAAGACGCCGGGCAGGGCCCGCAGCATGAGGCGCTCGTCGACCGCTTCGAGGGCGAGTCCGCCGGCGGTCGATATGGCGCGGTCGAGCCCCGCCACCCCGGTGAGCCGCAGCGGCACCGCCTTGACGGCGCGGGCCAGGTCTCCCGGATCGCGCGGCAGGTCGGGGCCGTGCGCCTCGCGCAGCAGCGCGATTCCAATCGGCGGCAGGCCCGCGGCCTTGCGCAGGATTGTCGAGGCGGACTGGCCGCCGCGCGGGCCGGCGAGGCGCCGGGCCAATGCCTCGCCGGTGAGATCAGGACGCAGATCCACGGCAAGAACCGCGCTCCCGTCGCGGAGCACCGCCTCACGCAGGGGCGCCGAGAGGGCGTAGACCGCGCCTCCCTCGATCCCGCCGGCGGTGATCACGGCCTCTCCGCGCACGGTCCGGTCGCCGAAGGTGAGCGCGATCCGCTTCAAGGGCTCGCCCTCGAAGCGGCTCCGCAGGACCTCGGACCATGCGACCGTGAACCCCACATTGGCGGGGCGCAGCGGGGTGATCGGGACACCCCTGGCCGTGAGCAGCGGGACCCAAGATCCGTCGGACCCGAGCCGGGGCCAGCTCGCGCCGCCGAGCGCCAGGATTGCCGCATCGGGCCGCTGCGTCACCCTCTCGCCGGCCGCGCGGGTGAAGACGAGCGCCCCACTGTCGTCCCAGCCCTCCCAGCGGTGGCGGGGCGCCAGGCGCACATGGAGGCCCGCGAGGCGGGCAAGCCAGGCGCGCAGCAGCGGCGAGGCCTTGAAGGCTCGGGGGAAGACCCGCCCGCTCGAGCCCACGAAGGTCTCCTGCCCGAGCCCCTCGCACCAGGCGCGCAGCTCCAACGGGGAGAAAGCTTCGATCATCGGCCGCAGGCGCGGAGCGGCGTCGCCGTACCGGGCGATGAAGCGCTCCGGATCCTCGCTGTGGGTGAGATTGAGCCCCCCGCGGCCCGCGATCAGGAGCTTTCGCGCCAGCGAGGGCATGCGGTCGTAGACCGTGACCTCGCAGCCCGCCATGCCCAGAACCTCCGCGGCCATCAGCCCAGCGGGGCCGCCACCCACGACGGCAATGGAAGGGCGGGCGAGCCCGGCGGAGCCACCTGCCGTGGCCATGATGGAGGATCGGGCTGTCATCGGCGCTCGGGCCCCGGCATGGGCTTTGCCCCGCCACGCAATTGTCCCAATGGATTGATGTGAGGCCCCACATGTCCGCACAAGCGCGGATCTTCAAGAGGCGGCCCGTTCGGGCTATTCCGGTTTCCAGACATCAGGCTGGGCCGTGGCAGGCGCGGGAAACGCGCCGCCGGACGGCATATGGGGCAACGAACTGCAATGAAATTCATGATGGTCACCGGGACAGGCCGGCAAGGGGGCAAACGGGCTCGCCTGAACCCCTTCGTAGCCGGGGCCGCGCTCGCCCTCGCGCTGTCGGGCTGCTCGTTCGACCTGACACCCACCGCCACGGACGAGATCAAGGCAGTCTCGACGAGCGAGGCCGCCGCGGCCGCCTCGCTGATCTCCGCCTACCGCGTCGCCCATGGGCTTCCGGCCGTGACGGTGGACGGCCGCCTCAATGACGCGGCCGAGTTCCAGGCGCGCGCGGTCGCCCAGGCGGGCAAGCTCTCACACGGGAATTTCACCTCCCGCATGGGCCAGTTCGGCATCCGCGGCGCGGCGGCGGAAAACCTCACCGCCGGCCCGACGAATATCGCGGACGCCGTTGCGCGCTGGAAGGCCTCGCCCGGCCACAACGAGAACCTCCTGATGCCGGAGGCCCGCCGCATCGGCCTCGCGCGGGCCGACACGGCGGGGCGCTATGGCCGCTACTGGGCTTTGGTTCTGGGCCAGTAGCCCCTCCGTTCCGGTCGGGCCGGAGAGCAGGGCTGCGGAAGCTTCCCTTCGCGACTGCTCATCTGCCTGGCGGCCTCTCCCGCGCATAAGCGGGCCATGCCTCTTGCCAGGGCCGAGAGGGCGCGCGAGGTTGGCCCCATGCCGCGCGCCATCGACTACTACTTCTCCATGCCCTCCCCCTGGGCGTATCTCGGCCACGTGCCCTTCATGGGAATCGTGGACCGTCACGGGCTTGCCGTGAACTACAAGCCCGTTCCCCTGGGGAGCGTCTTCGCCCAGACCGGCGGGCTGCCGCTGCCGCAGCGCGCCCCGGCCCGGCAGCGCTACAGGCTTGTGGAGCTCCAGCGCTGGCGCGACCGACGGGGACTCGATTTCAAGATCAATCCGAAACACTGGCCCTTCGATGGGAAGCTCGTGGACCGGTTCGTGATCGCGATCCAGGCGACGCATCAAAATCCGGACCCGTTCCTGCGCCGGGCCTTCGCGGGGATCTGGGAAGAGGAGCGCAACCTCGCCGATCCGCTGGTGATCGCGGAGCTGGCGGAAAGCGCGGGCCTCGATTCCGCATCGCTCCTCGACCTCGCGCAGGGTTCGACCACAGAAGCCATCTACGCCCTCAATGTCGAGAACGCGGTCGCAGGCGACGTCTTCGGCTCGCCCGCCTACGTGCTCGATGGCGAAGTGTTCTGGGGCCAGGACCGCCTGGATCTCCTGGACGAAGCCCTGGCGAGCGGCCGGCCCGCCTACAGGCCCGAGACGGCGACCTGACCGCCCTCGCGCGGGCTTGGACGGCCGTGCCGGCGGGTGGCCCGTTCCGCAGCCGGCTGGTCCGGAGCTTATCGGAGCGGCCCGGGAGCGATTGCGCCGGAACGGGAGCAGGGCCTATTCCGCCGCGATCCGGCTGGCCCGCCATTGCACCAGCAGGGCCCGCAGGGCCGCAGGCTTCACGGGCTTGCCGAGCATATGCACGCCGAGGGCCGCGGCCGCGTCGCGGACGGCGAGCGTCCGGTCGGCGGTCAGGAGCACGGCTGGGATCGCGAAGCCCGCAGCCTCGCGGAGCGCCGCAATGGCATCGAGCCCGTTGCCGTCGTCGAGGTGATAATCGGCCAGGATTGCCTCGGGTCTGGCCTGGCCGAGCAAGGCGAGCGCGCCGGGAAGATCGCCTGCGGTCGCGACCTCGCAGCCCCAGCCCGTCAGCAGCGTCCGCATGCCCTCTTGGATCGCGGGCTCGTTGTCGAGGGCGAGCACACGCAGGCCGGTGAGCGGCGCGAGCGGCGCCCGGGGCGCCTCGAGGGGCGTCACGGTGGCGGGCAGGGACGCGACCGGCACCTCGACCCGGAACACGGAGCCCCGGCCGGGCTCGGACTTGAGCGTCACGGGATGGTCGAGCACGCGGCCGATGCGCTCCACGATGGAGAGGCCGAGGCCGAGGCCGCGCGCCACCTTCGCGCCCTGGTCGAGGCGCTGGAACTCCCGGAACACCACCTTCTGCTTCGAGGTCGGGATGCCGATGCCTGTGTCCCAAACCTCGATCACGAGCCGGCTGCTGCGCCGGCGCACGCCGACCAGGACCCGTCCCGAGGGCGTATACTTCACGGCATTGGAGACGAGGTTCTGCAGGAGCCGCCGCAGGAGCCGGCGGTCGGAGCGCACGGTCAGCGACGAGCGCAGGAAGGTGAGCCGCAGCTTCTTCTCCGCCGCCACCGGCTCGAAATCGCGCTGGAGCTGCCGGAAGATCTCCTCAATCCGGAAGCTCGACCATTGCGGTTTCATGGCCCCGGTATCGAGGCGCGAGATGTCGAGCAGCGCGGTGAGGATCTCCTCGACCGCGTCGAGCGATGCGTCGACGTTCTCCGCGAGGCCCGCATGGCCGGCCTCCCGGTCGCGCTCCACGAGCGAGGTGACATAGAGACGGGCGGCGTTGAGGGGCTGAAGGATGTCGTGGCTCGCCGCGGCGAGGAAGCGTGTCTTCGAGATATTGGCTTCCTCGGCCTCGGCCTTGGCGCGCGAGAGCGCCTCGTTGAGGCGCGTGAGCTCCTCGGTGCGCTCGCGGACGCGCTGCTCCAGGATCTCGTTGGCGCGCTCGCGGGCTTCCTCCGCGGCGACCGCCTCGGTGACATCCGTGTAGGTGGTCACGAAACCGCCATCCGGGAGCTGGTTCGAGCTGATCTCGATGACGGTGCCGCTGGGATGCAGCTTCAGCCGCACCGGCTCGAAGTCGTGGACGAAGCTGTGGAGACGCACCGCAATCAGCTCGTCGATCGAACCCGGCCCGTAGGTGCCCCGCTCGGCATTGAAGCGGACGATCTCCTCCAGGCCGACGCCCACACGCACGATGTCGGGCGGCAGGTCGTAGAGGTCCAGGAAGGCGCGGTTCCAGGCCAGGAGGTGCAGATCGCGGTCGAACACCGAGATGCCCTGCCGGACGTGGTCGAGCGCGTGCTGCAGCAGGTCGCGGCTGTACTGGATCGCCGCGGAGGCGTCGTCCAGGAGCTTCAGGGCCTCGCCCGTGGAGACGTTGCGGCGGCGCAGGAGCAGCGAGAGCGCGAGCCGCGACGAGGCGGCGCCGATCGCGGACGCCAGGAGGTGCTCGGCGTAGCGCAGGAGATGGATGTCGGCCTCGTCCCGCCCGGCGAGAACCTGGCCGCGGCTGCGGGCGAAGCCCTGAAAGGATTGGTAGGTCCGCTCCTGGCCCAGGTAGCGCGCGACTGCGACCCGCAGCTCGTCGACCGTGACGCTCGGGCGGAAGAGCCGGAAGGTCGGCGTGACCGACAGGTCCGGCTCGCCCAGAAACGCATTGGCCTGGAGCCGCTCGATGGCGCTGGCGGGCTTGAGCAGCGAGAAGCCGACATAGGCCAGGATGTTGAGGCCGAGGCTCCACACCACGCCGTGAGTGAGCTGGGGCAGCTCGACGCCGAGCAGCACCGTCGGCTTCAGGGCCGTGATCCCGAAGGGACCTGCGATGATGAGGTCCGACCACACCACCCCGGCGCGGATGAGGCTCGGCAGAAGCAGCGTGTAGGCCCAGGTCAGGAAGCCGGTTGTGAGCCCGGCGCTGGCGCCGAGCGCGGTGCCGCGGGACCAGAACAGGGCGCCGACGAAAGCCGGCGCCACCTGCGCGATCGCCGCGAAGGACAGGAGCCCGATTGCCGCAAGCGCGGCATCGCCTGCCGCCCGATAATAGGCGTAGGCCAGCAGGATCACGACCACGATGGCGATGCGGCGGATCCCGAGCACGGTCCCGCTGAGGTCCTGGGTCTGGCGAGCGCCCGCCCTGTCCCGCCGCCGCAGGACGATCGGCATGACGAGGTGATTCGAGATCATGATCGCGACCGCCACGGAATCGACGATCACCATGGCGGTGGCGGCCGACAGGCCGCCCAGGAAGGCGATCAGCGCCATGGTGCTGGCGCCGTCGAGGAGCGGCAGCGCGAGCACGGTCATGTCCCGGTCGACGGTGCCGTTCCGGAAGCTCGCCAAGCCGGCAAGCGCGATCGGGATCACGAAGAGGTTGATGAGCACGAGATAGAGCGGGAACAGCCACGCCGCGCGGCGCACGTCCTCGACGGTGCGGTTCTCGACGACCGCCATATGGAACTGCCGCGGCAGGAGCAGGCCCGCGCAGGCCGCCAGGATGATGAGGGTCAGGTAGCTTCCCGTCTCGGAGGTGAGCGAGACGATCTCCGTCGGCAGGGCCCGCTGCGCGAGCCTGCCCGTGATGCCCTCCAGCCCGTCGAACATCCAGAAGGTCACGTAGGCGCCAACGATCAGGAAGGCCACGAGCTTGACGACCGATTCCAGGGAAATCGCGATCATCAGCCCGTCCTGATGCTCGGTGGCATCCGCGTGGCGCGTCCCGAAGGCGACCGCGAAGCCCGCGAGCACGAGCGCGACCACGAGGGCCAGATCGCCCAGAACCGGCACCGAGCGGGCCAGGGGCGCGGCGCTCCCGGAGGTGAGGAACACGCCAAGCGAGGCCGACACCGCCTTGAGCTGGAGGGCGATGTAGGGAACGGTCCCGACGACGGCGATGAACGAGACCAGGGCCGCCACGCGCTCGCTCTTGCCGTAGCGGGCGGCGATGAAGTCGGCCACGGAGGTGATGTTCTGCGCCTTCGCGATCCTGACCACCCGGGCCACGAGGGTGTGGCCGAGCCCGAAGACCAGGATCGGGCCGATATAGATCGTCAGGAAGTCGAGGCCGGACCGGCTGGCCAGGCCCACCGAACCGAAGAAGGTCCAGGAGGTGCAATAGACCGCGAGCGCGAGCGCGTAGATGGTGGCCCGGCCCGGCCCGCGCATGAGACGACCGCCCACCCGGTCGCCCCAATGGGCCACCGCGAAGAGCAGGCACAGATAGACGAGCGCCGAAAGTACGACCGCCCAGCCGGCCACCATGATCAGGTCCTCACCATTCCAGGACGAGACTAGCCGGACGCGAGCTGGACCGCCATGAGCCACGATGGCGCCGAACTCGGGACTTATCACCGGGATTGATCGGACGATTTCCGTCTTTTGATCGGTCTGCCGGTCGGCTTGCCTTACAAGGCCGGACAGGACATGCCTCGCCGGATCAAGGAGCCCGCCCCATGAATGCGCCCATGCCGACGCCTGCCGTTGTCGCGACGAGCCCGGAGGCCGGGGCCCCTCGCGTCCTTCCGATTCGGCCGGAGGCCGCGCAGGCGCCCACGAGCGGCATCGTGGACGTGTTCAACTACGGCCGCAACCGCGAGGGGCTGATCCCGCTCTGGGTCGGCGAGGGCGACCGGCCGACGCCGGCTTTCATCTGCGAGGCCGCCAACCGCTCGCTCGCCGCCGGCGAGACCTTCTACACCTACCAGCGCGGCATCCCGCCCCTGCGAGACGCGCTCGCGCGGTACCATGAGCGGCTCTTCCGCACGCCCCAGGACCCGGAACGGTTCTTTGTGACCTCCGGCGGCATGCACGCCATGCAGATCGTGATGCGGATCGTCTCCGGCCCGGGCGACGAGGTGCTGGTCCCGACCCCGGCCTGGCCGAACTTCGTGGGCTCGATCACGGTCGCGGGCGGCACGCCCGTGAGCGTGCCGATGCTAGCGGGCGAGCGCGGCTGGACCCTCGACCTGGAGCGGCTCGAGGGCTCCGTGACGCCCCGCACCCGAGCCGTCGTGATCAACTCGCCCTCGAACCCGACCGGCTGGACCGCGACCCGCGACGACCTGGCCGCGGTGCTGGCGCTGGCCCGCCGGCACGGGCTCTGGATCGTCGCGGACGAAATCTATGGGCGCTTCATCCACGACCCGGCGCTCACGGTCGACGGGATCCGCGCGCCTTCGTTCCGGGACGTGATGGACGCGGACGACCGCATCCTCTTCATCCAGACCTTCTCGAAGAACTGGGCCATGACGGGCTGGCGCCTCGGCTGGATCGAGGCGCCGCCGGCGCTGGGCCAGGTTCTCGAGAACCTGATCCAGTATTCGAGTTCCGGCACCCCAGTCTTCATCCAGCGCGGCGGCGTCGCGGCCTTGGAGGAGGGCGAAGGCTTCATTGCGGAGCAGATTGCCGCCGCCCGCCAGGGGCGCGCCATCGTGGGTCGCCTGGCCGAGACCGGCATGGTGGACCTGCCGCCGCCCCCCGGCGCCTTCTACGCCTTCTTCAAGGTGCACGGCGTCACCGATTCGAACGCGATCGCGGTGCGCCTCATCGACGAAGCGAATGTGGGCCTTGCACCGGGCACGGCGTTCGGTGCGGCGGGCCAGGGCTACCTGCGCCTCTGCTTCGCCCGCAAGGCATCCGACCTCGAGGAGGCCGTGCGCCGTATCGCAGGAGCGCTGACGGTCCGCCGGTCCTGAGCCAGCAGCCGCATCCCATCCGATCCATGCGTCCCGTTCTCGAAACGGCCGCCCAGCTTCTCGTCGCGGGGCTGGGAGGGCTCATCTTCAATGTCCTCGGCCTTCCGGCGGCGTGGTTCTCCGGCGCGGTTGTCGCCATGGTGATCTGGATTGCCCTCGGGCAGGGACGGCCGATGCCGAGCCCTCTCGTCGACGCCGCCATGCTGACCTCCGGGGTCACCATGGGAGCCGGCGTCACCCCGGAGGCGCTCGCCGCGATGGGGCATTACCCCGTGAGCCTGGCCATCCTGCTCTTCGCGCTCGTCGCCATCACGGGAGCCTCCTCGCTCTGGCTCGTCCGTGTGTCGGGCTGGCGACGCGACGACGCGATCCTGGCTTCCGCTCCCGGGGCGATGTCGGCGGTGCTCGCCATCGCGGTGGATCGCGGCAGCGACATCCTCCCGATCACCGTCGTTCAGAGCGTCCGCTTCCTGATCCTCGTGACGCTCCTGCCTAGTGCGGTGGCGTTCCTTGGTGACGTGGGCGGCGATCTCCCGCTCCAGGGCCGGACGATCGTGAGCCCCGCCGGCCTTCTCGTGACCCTGGCCGGCGGGTGGGTGCTGGGTCTCGTCTTCGCCCGCTTCGGGATCGCGGCCCCGGTCCTGTTCGGGGGCGCGGCCGCGAGCGCCCTCCTGCACGGCACCGAGGCCGCTCCGGGGGTCGTGCCGCCCGTCCTAGCCGCGGGCGGGTTCATCCTGGTCGGGGCCTATATCGGCGACCGGGTCAGGGGCCTGACCTGGCCGATGCTCAGGCGCACCCTGCCGGCGGCTCTCGGCTCCTTCGCGGTCGGCATGGGAGCGGCCGCAGCCTGCGCGGCACTCGCGGCGGTGCTCGCCAAGGTCGCCTTCGCGGATGCCCTCGTGGCCTTCTCGCCGGGCGGGCTCGAGGCCATGATGGTGCTGGCCCTCTCGCTCGGGCTCGATCCCCTCTACGTGGCCACGCACCACCTCGCGCGCTTCATGGCGGTCGGCTTGGGATTTCCCGCCCTCATGGCGTTCCTGCCGCGGTCCGAGGCCGCGCCCGACAGGTCCCCGGCAGCGTAGCCGCTCGCCCGTCCGACGCGCGACCCGGAGGGGTTGGCCGCGGGATCGGCGAGGACTGCCTGCTAGTCCGCGACCCCGTCGATCCAGGTCCGCCGCACCTGAAGCGCATCGTCGAGCAGGACGAGGCTCGCCTGGTAGCCCGGCGCGATGCGGCCGAGCTCATGGTCGTGCCGCAGGAAGGCGGCCGGCGTGAGCGAGGCCATCCGAAGGGCGTCAGTGAGCGGAACCCCGAGGGCGACGGTGTTGCGCACGGCGCTCGCCATATCGAGATCGCAGCCCGCGAGGGTGCCGTCCTCGGTGGTCAGGCGCCCGTTCGCGCGCGTGACAATCCGGCCGAGCAGCTCGAAGCTGGTGAGGTCGGAGCCCACGGACGGCATCGCGTCGGTCACGAGCATGATCCGGTCCGCGCCCTTGGCCTGGATTGCGACCCGCAGGGACACGTCGTCAACGTGGTGCCCATCGACGATCAGTCCGCACCAGCTGTCGCGGTCGTCGAGGGCCGCGCCAACCGGGCCAGGCTCGCGGCCGGCCATCGGCGGCATCGCGTTGAAGAGATGGGTGAAGCCGCGAAGCCCGTTGCGGAAGGCCTCCTGCACCGTCGCGGCGCCGGCCTTGGTATGCCCGGCGCAGACGAGGATCCCGGCGCTCGCGAGCTGCCGGATCGCCTCCATGGGAACCTGCTCCGGCGCGAGCGTCACGAGGGTGCGCCCTGCGCCGAGGGAGGTGAGAACGCGGATGTCCTCCTCCTCGATCGGCCGCATATGGGCGGGATCGTGCACGCCCTTGCGCTCCGGGTTGATGAAGGGGCCTTCCAGATGGATGCCGAGCACGCCCGGGATCCCGGTCCGCAGCGCCTCGCGCAGGGCCTCGACCGCTTCGGCCATGCGTGCGCGGCAGTCGGTGATGAAGGTCGGCAGGCACGCCACGGTGCCGAATCGCCGGTGCGCCTGGACGATGGCGCGGATGCCCTCGGGCGTGCGGGTCTCGTTGAAGAGCACGCCGCCGCCGCCGTTGACCTGGACGTCGACGAAACCGGGAGCCAGCAACCCATCGACCCGCTCCCGCGCTAGGCCGGCCGGCAGATCGCGCTCGGGAACGAGCGCCGCGATGCGGGGGCCGTCGAGGATCGCCGCATGGCTGTCGAGGAAGCGGGATCCGTCGAAGATCCGGGCGCCGGTGAGCGCGTGGGGCATCGGGGTCTCCAGGGTGAACGAGGAGCGCGCCTCATATAGAGCGCCGGACGGCCGGGCGCGACCGGAGCGGATCAGGTCGGCCCGAGCCTCCGCTGCGCCATGAGAATGGCCCCGTCCATGGCATCCGATGCGGGCGCGACGAGGCGCGCGCCGATCTCCGGCGGCAGGAAGGGTCGGAGCGGCTCCGCCAGCCCGCCCAGGAGGGCGATCGCGGGGGCGCCGAGCGCGAGCAGGCGCCGCGCAATGCAGGCGATGTCGGAGGCCGCCTGCTCGATGAGGGCGCGGCCGAGCGGGTCGTTCCGGCCGGCGTGGTCCAGGACGAGAGGCGCGAAGGCTGCGAAATCGGAGGGTTTGGCGGCATCGGCCCAGGCGATGATCGCTCCCGGGCTGCGGTCGAAGCGACTCAGGATCGCCTCGGACAGCGGGGTCGGAGCGTCCCGGCCGTCGAAGGCCCAGAGCGCCCGGCGGACCGCCTCGCGTCCGATGGTGCTCCCGCTGCCCTCGTCCGAGATCACGTTGCCCCAGCCGCCGACGTAAACCGGCTGCCCGTCGAAGACCCCGAAGCCGCAGGAGCCCGTCCCGATGATCAGGATCGCTCCAGGCCCGCCCCGGAAGGCACCGAGCCAGGCCGTGTAGGCGTCCGTATCGAGGACGGCGCTCGCGAAGGGATAGCCGGCCAGGAGGGTGCCCTCGTCGGGCCCGATGGCGCCGGCGAGCCCCAGCCCCACATGGGCGCGGCGGAAATCCGTCTCCGTGAGATCCGCCGCCGCGAAGGCTGCCCGGCACGCGGCGAGGATCGAGGCCATCACGGTCTCGCCCCCAAGGCGCACGTTGGCGGGCCCGCCGCGGCCCTCCCCCAACAGGGTGCCGCGGGCGTCTCGCAGCCGCGCGCGGCAATTGGTGCCGCCACCATCGATCCCTACGAACAGTGAATCGGCCATCGCCACAACGCCCAGCGGTTCGAGAACGGACGACCGGTTCTCATGTCCGGGCGCGGATGTCGATGCCGGCAAGCCGGGCTCGGCCAACTCCGCCTGCGCCTGCCCCGCCCGGGTGCGCTCGCTCAGCCGCTCCGACCCGCGGCGAGTGCGGCCGCCACGATGATGGCGGCGCCGACCAGGGTGGTCCAGGTCGGGACTTCGCCGAACACCATAAGGCCGATGGCGAGCGCGAAGACGAGGCGGAGATACGGAACCGGGGCGAGCGCCGAGACCTCTCCGACCCGGTAGGCCTCCAGCATCACGCCCATGCCGATCGCGCCGAGCACGCCGGCGAGCGAGATCAGCGCCAGATCGAGCCCGGCGATCGGCGCCGGTCGGGCCAGCAGGGCGACGCCCGCGGCGATGCTGGTCATGACCCCGATATAGAACAGGATCGCGGGGGTCGTCTCGGTACGGGTGAGTGCGCGGCTCAGGAAAATGATCGCCGCGCCCACCACGGAGCTGAACAGGCCATAGAGCACCCCGGGATCGAATTGCACCGTGCCGACCCGGGTCACCACCACGACGCCCGCGAAACCGAGACCCGCCAGCCCGGCGCGGCGCAGGCCCACCCGCTCGCCGAGCACCGGCGCCGCAAAGGCGACCACGAAGAGCTGGGTCGTGAAGGTGAGGGTCGTGGCGAGGGCGAGATCGAGCGACAGGAAGCTCTTATAGTAGAACCACCAGGACGTGATGCTCGCCAGGCCGCGGGCGATGTGAAGGTCCGGACGACGGGTGCGGAGCGCGCTCCAGCGACCGGTCCAGACGAACCAGGCCAGCACGAGCACGAACTGCGCGAAGGCCCGGCAGAACACCACCTGCTCGGGTGTGGCGCGGGCGCCCACATACCGGATCAGGGCGACCTCGATCGTGAAGATCAGGGCCGAGACCGCAAGCAGCACGACGCCCCGCCGATGGTCGGCGAAGGCGCGCGACGGGCTGGGGCTCACAAGGGTGTCGGAAGGCAAGGCGGCGCGTCTCGGCTGGTCCCTCTCCATAGGCGCTGGTGCCGGACCGCGCCAGCGCGGCGACCGCATGGCAGGCCCGGCCGGCGCTGCATGGACATCCTCGCGCCGGGCCGCGGGTCCGTGCGCAGAGGAGCCTTTCCGCCGTCCCGCGGAACACAACGGTGGCGAAAACCATTCTCCCCGGACCGAATGGGCACGCGCTTCCGGTCGATGACGCCGCCTGCCCACGCCCCGACTGACCCAGGAGGATCTCTGCATGAAGGCGCTCCGCTGGCACGGCAAGGCCGATATCCGCTGTGAAGAGGTTCCCGATCCAAAGATCGAGGAGCCGCGGGACGCCATCATCAAGGTGACGAGCTGCGCGATCTGCGGTTCGGACCTCCACCTCTACGGGCATTTCATGCCCGGGATGCAGAAGGGCGACATCGTCGGCCACGAGTTCATGGGCGAGGTCGTGGAGGTCGGCCCCGAGGCGCGGGGCAAGCTGAAGGTGGGCGAGCGCATCGTGGTGCCGTTCACGATCATCTGCGGCCAGTGCGACCAGTGCCGGCGCGGCAACTTCTCGGTCTGCGAGACCACGAACCGCAACAAGCACCTCGCCGCCACCGCCTTCGGCCACACCACTGCCGGCCTCTTCGGCTACACCCACCTCACCGGCGGCTATCCGGGCGGACAGGCCGAGTACGTGCGCGTTCCCTTTGCCGACGCCACGCACATCAAGATCCCCCAGGGCATGCCGGACGAGCAGGCGCTGTTCCTCGGCGACATCTTCCCGACCGGCTGGCAGGGCGCGGTGCAATGCGACATCCAGCCGACCGACACGGTGGCGATCTGGGGCTGCGGGCCCGTGGGCCAGTTCGCGATCCGCTCCGCGGTCCTGCTCGGCGCGAAGCAGGTTGTCGCGATCGACCGGGTCCCGGAGCGTCTCGCCATGGCCCGGGCCGGCGGTGCGATCACGATCAATTTCGACGAGGAGAGCGTCATCGAGCGCCTCAACGAGCTCACCGGCGGCAAGGGCCCGGAGAAATGCATCGATTGCGTGGGCCTGGAAGCGCACATCACGAGCACGGTCGACGCCATGTACGACCGGGCCAAGCAGGCCCTGATGCTGGAGACCGACCGGCCGCACGTGCTGCGCGAGATGATCTATGTCTGCCGCCCCGCCGGCGTGATCTCGATCCCGGGCGTCTACGGCGGCCTCCTCGACAAGATTCCGTTCGGGGCCGCCATGAACAAGGGCCTGACCTTCCGCATGGGGCAGACCCACGTGAACCGCTGGACCGACGATCTGGTGCGCCGGATCGAGCGGGGTCAGATCGACCCCTCCTTCGTGATCACCCATACGGTGCCGCTCGAGCAGGGGCCCGAGATGTACTCGGTGTTCCGGGAGAAGCAGGACAGCTGCATCAAGGTGGTGCTGAAGCCCTGAGCTCGACGCGGATTGCAGCAGACTCACAGGAGGCGACGCCATGCGTTACGAGACCGGACGACGTCGGGGCCAGCCCGATTCCGCCACCGACACCCTGGCCCGGGGGCTCGGGATCTTCTCCATTGCGCTCGGGATCGCGGAGGTCGCGGCTCCGCGCGCCCTTGCCCGCTGGCTCGGCATGCGTGGCCAGGCGCGGCTGATCCAGGCCTATGGCGTGCGCGAGATCGCAACCGGGATCGGGATCCTCGCCTCGAAGGACCCGACGCCCTGGATCTGGGGCCGCGTCGCCGGCGACGCGCTCGACCTCGCGACCCTTGCGACGGCCGTGGAGCGGAAGAACCCCAAGCAGGAGAATGTCGGCATCGCGATAGCGGCCGTGGCGGGCGTGACGGCCCTCGACGTATACTGTGCCAAGGCGCTGAGCGGCGAGAGCCCGACGCCGCTGCCCCCGCGGCGCGACTACAGCCGCCGCAGCGGGCTGCCGCGCCCACCCGAGGCCATGCGCGGTGTGGCACGGCAGGACTTCCAGGTCCCGCCCGACATGCGCGCCGACCTGCCGATGCCGCGGCTCTGAGCCCCCGCGGCGCGAAAGGTCCCTCGCGTCGCGGATTTGCTCTCCCGCACCGCTTGAGCGCGAGGACGACGGAAAGGTCCCGCTGGTGCTCCCGACTCCACCTGAGCGCAGGAATGCTGAGCGCGGGAATGATCGAAACCTCTTGCCGAACGGCGTTCGCTGGCCCAGCTTCTGGGGCAAAGGTCCGTCGGCGGGAGGCTCGGGTCTGATCCTCCCGCGGGGGCCTGCATCACGACGCGACGGGTCGCGCAAGAAGCCATCACGGGATGGTGCTGGGAGGAGACAATGAGAAGCCGGATCGTTGCCGCCGCATGGGGTGTGAGCCTGTTGGCACTCGGGATCGCCGCACCCGGCGCGTTCGCACAGGGCACGCCCGAGCCAGCGACACAGAGCGCTGCTCCCGCGAATTCCGATCCCAACCTGCCGCCGCCAGACGTTCCGGAGCTGCCGCGCATCGCGCCGGTCGCGGGCGATCAGGTGAACCCGGCACCGGCCCAGCAGGCAAGCCCTGCCGCTCCACCCGCGCCATCCACTCCGGTCCAGCAGGCAGCTCCCCCGGCACCCGCAGAACCTCCCGCGCCCGTCCAGCAGGCGGCTCCTCCGGCACCGACGACCCCTCCCGCTGCGGTTGCGCAGCCCACGCCGCCCGCGGCGGAGCCGCCGACGCCTCCGGCCGCCACGGCACAGCCAGCACCCGCGACGACGCCTGCCCCGGCCGCAAGTGCCGGTGCGGCTCCCGCAGCGCCTCCGTCGAATGCCGCGACAGCACCGGTTCCAGCGCCTGCCCAGGCCGCGCAGGCAGCGCCCCCGCCGCGGGGGCCCGCGAATATCTGTCAGGAGCTCATCGCCTTCCTGCGCCGGCCTGCGGCTCCACCGGCTGCAGCAGCTCCGGCGCCACCCCCACCGCAGAACGCGCCGGCCGCCCAAGCGGCTGCGCCTCAGGCGCCCGCCGGTCAAGCCGCGGCGCCTCAGGGCGGATCCGTCCCGCAAGGGTCGAGCAGTGCGGCGGTCGAGGCCCCGAAGGGAGGCGCGACGCCTGCGCCGGCCGTCCAGGCTGCGTCGGGCCCGCAGGCTGCCTCGGGCCAGAGCGCGCCGATCCCGCAGGCTCCAACCTCCGCGTCGGCCGCCAAGCCCCTGCCCGTCAACCTTCAGGAGGCCGAGGGGCTCGCGCAGGGCAACGACATCGCGGGCTGCCGCGACGCCGCCCAGAAGGTCCGCCGCGCCGGCGTCGACATGCCACCGGCGCTCATCGCCCTCGCGGGGCTGAAGCTCGAACTGCTGCAGCAGGGTGCCCAGCCGCGTTGAGCGGCTTGCGGCTGCTGCCCGCGCCAGAGGCTGGCGGGGATCTGAAAATCGGGGACGACAGGCTTGAATGGCCTGCCGTCCTCCCGGTGGGGTTCGGCGACCGGGCCGATCGCTAATTGCCGATCGCGACGCCCTCGCGCCGGCTGTCGGCGCCGCCCGTGAGGCCGCGCTCGCCCGCCAGGATCGCCTGGATGCCTGAATTCAGGTCGATGGCGCGGACCTCATGGCCCCTGGCTTCGAGCGCCGCCTTCCAGGATTCGGCTTCCGTGCCCGCCTCGATCTCGGTCGGACCGTTGCGGCTGCCGGCATTCGGCAGGTCGACCGCCACCTGCGGATCGAGCCGCCAGTCGAGCAGCGCCACGAGGGTCTTGGCCACGTAGGGGATGATCTGGCTGCCGCCGGGGGAGCCCACGACGGCAAAGAGCCTGCCGCTGCCGTCGAACACGATCGTCGGTGCCATGGAGCTGCGCGGGCGCTTGCCCGCCTCCACGCGGTTCGCGATGGACCGTCCGTCGTCAGTCGGCGTGAAGCTGAAGTCGGTGAGCTCGTTGTTGAGGAGAAATCCGCCCCTTGTCATGATCCGGGCGCCGAACCCGTCCTCGATCGTGGTCGTCATCGAGACCGCATGGCCGTCCCGGTCGATCACGGAGATGTGGCTCGTGCCGAACTCGATGCCGTCCGCGGGCGCGAAGTGGAACTCGGTCTTCTGGAACGGCGGGTCGCCGGCCTTGGCCCGTCCCATGGACCTATCCGGATTCACCAGGGCGGCGCGGCCCTTCAGATAGCCGGGATCGAGCAGGCCGCGGACCGGTACGTTCACGAAGGCCGGGTCGGCGAGATAGCGGGCGCGGTCCGCGAAGGCGAGGCGGCCGGCTTCGGCGAGCCAGTGCACGGCCTCCGGCCCGGGGGTCAGGGCGGCCATGTCCCGGGTCTCGAGGGTGCTGAGGATCTGGAGCAGCGCAATGCCGCCGGAGCTCGGCGGGCCCATGCCGCAGACCCGCCATGCGCGGTAGGGTCCGCAGACGGGTGCGCGCTCCTCGACCCGGTAGGCCTTCAGGTCATCGAGCGTCATGTCGCCGGGATTGGTGGCGTGGCCGGTCACCGCGGCCACGATGTCGGCGGCGATGGCGCCCGTGTAGAACGCCTCGGCGCCGCGTTCCGCGATCAGGCGCAGGGTCGCCGCGAAAGCCGGGTTCTTCAGCACCGTACCGGCCGGCTTCGGCGTACCATCCTCCTGGTAGTAGTGCGCCCGCGCGATCGGATCGGTCTGGAGGAACCGCTCCTGGCTCAGGGCGCCGTTGAGGCGGGGAGAGATAGCGAAGCCCTCCTCGGCGAGGCGGATCGCCGGCTCAAAGAGTTGGGCCCAGGGCAGCCGCCCCCAGCGCCGGTGCGCGGCTTCCAGGAGACGGACGGTTCCGGGCACGCCGACCGAGCGGCCGCCCACCACCGCGGCCGTGAAGCTCATGGGCTTGCCGTCGGGCCCGAGGAAGCGCTCGGGCCTCGCGGCGGCGGGCGCGGTCTCGCGGCCGTCGAGGGTAGCGAGCGCCGAACCATCCCAATGGAGGAGAAAGGCGCCGCCGCCGATGCCGGAGCTCTGCGGCTCCACGAGGTTGAGGACGAGCTGCACCGCCACGGCGGCGTCGACCGCGCTGCCGCCGGCGGCGAGGACCGCGCGCCCGGCTTCCGCGGCCAGCGGATTCGCAGCCGCCACCATGTCGCGCGCCGCGGTGCCGGCCTGCTTGGCGATGCGGCCGGTCGGAGCCTCGGGCGCGACCCCGTGAGGCGCAGGCGATGGGTCCCTGGCGTTCGGTGCCTGGCTCTGGTTCATGGGAGCGGGCGGAGCCAGGGTCTGCGCATCGGCTGCGAGCGGCGCCAGGGCGAGCAGACCCGCGCCGAGTGCTCTCCGCCAGGCGAGGACGTGAAGGGACATCACGGGATCTCCTGCTGGGTTGGCGATCGGGCATCACCGTAACAGCGGCCCGGACGGCAAGGCTACACCGGGGAGATGCGCAGCACACTTCCGCCGCGTTCCCCAGGCATGATTCGTGATCTGCGATAAGGAGCGAGAACGAGGAGGCAGGTCATGCGTGCCTACAATCTGTTCCGCAGGAAGGGCCCGGACGCGCTCTTCTGTGCCGTGCCCGAAGATTACACCGTTCCTCCCTTCCTCACCGCCTCCGCCTGGGAATTCAGCGGCCGGCTCGATGAGAGCGGCTCGCGCCCTGTCGGCTTCGACACGAGGGCGGCCGCTGCGGGCGTGCGCTACAACGGCTTCCACCTGTTCCCCTGCTTCAAGCGGGATTACGTCACCTACTGACGCTGGGCCTTCGGACGTCTGGGGCCCGCCTCTTCAGCCGCACGCGCGAACCCACCCCTCTTGTCGCGCCATCATGCGGCTCATCATCCGCCTTCGACCTGCCGTTTCTCCCTGGTCGGGCCCTCGGCCCGGCCGGGCTCGCCTGCTCTGTGGCGAGGGCATGAAAAAGCCCGGCCGGAGCCGGGCTGATGTCATGGATCCGATGGAGCGGACTCAGTAGCCCGCATCCGCCACCTTGGAAGAAACGCCCTCGTAGCGATCGATGCGCTTGTCGATCATCTCGTCGATCTTTTCGTAGACCTCGGCGACGCTCAGGTGCCGGGTCTTGCGGCCGTCCTTCGCAAAGAACAGGGATTTGTTGGCCTTCGCCGCGGCCGGGAAGACCTGCGGGGCGCTCTGCTGCGGCTTGTCGTCGACCAGCGCCATCAGCTTGCCGGCGCTGTCGGCGCCGAGGAAGTGGGCCAGGTAGAACTCGGACCGGTTGATGCGGCGGCCGATGCGGCGCTCGATCAGGGTGCGGTCGCGCTTCATCATCTCGCCCGCCATCAGGGCGGAAAGGAAGGGGTCGCGGCGCAGGCGCAGGATCCGGTCGCGCAGGTCGGTGTCCGACACCGTGAGCTTGCCCTTCACCCGCTGGATCGCGGCGGCCTCGGCGGCGAGGCCATGCTTGGCACCGTAGTTGCGGACCACCTCCAGCCAGGTGCTGGAGATGAACTGGAACAGACCTTCCGCCGAGGAGGTGCTGGCCTTGTTGGCCGGGATGAAGCTCGATTCCTTGTCGGCGAGCGCCATCATGTAGACCGGGTCGACGCCCGTGGCCTTTGCGGCCCGCACGACCGTCTCGGCGATCCAGCGCGGAACCCGCATGGCGCCGAATTCGAGGATCTCGTCCGGATTGCGGGCGCTGCCCGATTCGGCCTGCGCCTGCGGCGCAGGAGCGACCTCCTGGACCGGGTCGGCCGCACGATCGGTCGCGGCCAGGACGATCAGCGGAATGCTGTCGACCGGAGCCACCGGGGGCAGACCGAGACCGCTGTCATTGCCCCCGGCGAGAGCCGGGGTCGCCGCGCTTGCCAGGGCCAGCAATGCGCCGAGGCCGAAGCCGGCCGCTGCCCGACGGAACCGACCGCTGCCCCGCGCGTTGGACAGTGAGCCCTGCAGCGTATCCCCATGGCCATCTGCGGCACAGGCATAGCGCGCGTCGAACGACGCATCCGGACGCATGAACATGGGAAGGCCCCCGCTATTGTCGCTTCACCGGCAGGCCGGTGCGCGATCCCCTTTTGACTTCGATTGCGGCAGGGTATGCAGGACAGTTGTGACCAGAATGGGTCAGCTTGGCCGTTCCATCAGTCTAAAGTATAGGCGGTTGAGATATACGCTTCTATCTTCCCTGTACCTACGGGACATGATTGCTAGTCTTCTGCCCATTGAAGAGCGAGATCTATCATCAATCTTGCCAGATCCTGCCTCTTGTACAAAAGATGTACTCATGGCTCCGCCGCCAAGCCGCCTGAAAACGACGCAATCGCAGCGTTCTACTTACGTCTGAGACTTCAGGGCGGCCGCCCATGAGGCCGCTCAGGCCGGGGCGGGTCCGAATCAGGGCCCCCGTCGTGCCGCCCTGAACCGGCTCCCTGTCTGCCGCAACCTCTCGACAGCGGACGCCAAGGCGCGCCGGACGCCGAGGCTGGGGGCCGGTACGCGTCAAGCTTCCGCAGGCGCCCGGTGGGGCGCGGGCGCGCTGAGCAGACCCCAGCCCTCCACGCTTCTGCCGCGGCTCGGCTGTGCGCAGCGGTTGGGACAGGGCCTCCTAGACCCTCTCGATCAGAACCGCGATGCCCTGCCCGACGCCGATGCACATGGTCGCGACCGCGCTCTTCAGGCCCAGGGTCTCGAGCGCGTTCACGGACGTCATGGCAAGGCGCGCGCCCGACATGCCGAGCGGATGGCCGAGCGCGATGGCGCCGCCATGGGGGTTCACGTGCTCGGAATCGTCGGCCAGGCCGAGCTGGCGCAGCACCGCCAGCGACTGCGACGCAAAGGCCTCGTTGAGCTCGACGAGATCGATGTCGCCGATCCGGCGGCCGGTGCGCTCCAGGAGCCGCTGAGTCGCCGGGACCGGTCCGATCCCCATGATCCGGGGCGGCACGCCCGCGGTCGCCATGGCGACGATTCGGGCCCGGGGCGTGAGGCCGTGGCGCTTCGCGGCGTCCTCGGAGGCGATGATCAGCGCGGCGGCTCCGTCGTTGACGCCCGAGGCATTGCCGGCCGTGACCGTGCCGGGATTGCGGAATGGGGTCTTGAGCCGGGAGAGAGTCCCCAGGGTGGTGTCGGCCCGGGGGTGCTCGTCCTTTGCGACGATCGTGTCGCCCTTGCGGCCCGGGACCGTGACGGGGGCGATCTCGCGGTCGAAGAAGCCGCTGGCCTGCGCGGCGACGGCGCGGGCCTGGCTCCGCGCCGCGAAGGCGTCCTGGTCGGCGCGGGAGACCTGGAACTCCTCGGCCACGTTCTCGGCGGTATCGGGCATGGAATCGATGCCGTACTGCGCCTTCATGAGCGGGTTCACGAAGCGCCACCCGATGGTGGTGTCGTGGATCTCGGTCTGGCGCTGGAAGGCCTCCGTGGCCTTGCCCATCACGAAAGGCGCGCGGGACATGCTCTCGACGCCGCCCGCGACGATCAGATCCGCCTCTCCGGTCTTGATGGCGCGTGCCGCGCTCCCGACCGCATCGAGACCCGAGCCGCAGAGGCGGTTCAGCGTGCTCGCCGGCACCTCGACCGGCAGCCCGGCGAGGAGGGCCGCCATGCGTCCCACATTGCGGTTGTCCTCGCCGGCCTGGTTGGCGCAGCCGTAGATGACCTCGTCGAGCGCCGCCCAGTCCACGGAGGGGTGGCGCTCTTTCAGGACCCGGATCGGGTGGGCGCCGAGATCGTCGGCCCGCACCGACGCGAGCGAACCGCCGTAGCGGCCGATGGGGGTGCGGGCGAAATCGCAGATGTAAGCTTCGGTCACGGGCGTCTCCCGGGCCCCGGCAGTGCCGGGCGTTTTGCCGGCTGTTCTAGCAAGTTCGTTCGAGCTTGCCACGAAGTGCCGTGGGTCGCAGCCACCCGATCGATCCGGGCCATCCATGCCCGCCTGTCAGAACGCACGACTGGCCCACCAGAATGCGAATGCCAGCAGGAGCAGCCACAGCGCCACGATGACGGCGCCGGCGATCCGGCTCGGCGGCAGGCGCTCCGCGGCGTCGGCCCGTCGGCGGTGCTCGTCGAGGATCGCCGGCGGGATGAGGCGGATGACGAGAAGAAGCCCGAGCGGCACCAGGATCACGTCGTCGAGGAGCCCGAGGACCGGCACGACATCCGGGATCAGGTCGATCGGGCTCAGGGCATAGGCGATCACGACCACGGCGAGGATCCGGGCGAGCGCGGGCGTGCGGGGATCGCGCGCCGCCCCGGCGATCGCCACAAGATCGCGCTTGGTCCGGCGTGCCCATTCGCGAAGGCGGCCGGTCACAGGCTTCGAGCCGGGCGGTTGCTCGGGACCGGGACTCACCGGCGCCCCCTAGCGGGCGAGGCGATCGAGGGTGAGGGTCATGTGCAGGAGGAGGCCGTTCGGGCGCCAATCGTAGGTCATCTCGCCCCCGAGCTGGCCCGAGACCGTGCGTCGGGTGAGCTGACCGCCGAACCCCTCCGCGGGCGGGGTCTCGGGCACCTCCGGGCCGCCGGTCTCCTCCCAGACCATGCTGACCACCTCGCCGTCCTCGCTCCACCGGACGGCGAGGTGCCCCTGCGGCGAGGAGAGGGCGCCGTATTTCGCGGCATTGGTGGATAATTCGTGCAGCACCAGAGCGAGGTTCGTGACGACCCCGGAGCCGACCGGAATTGACGGCCCCTGGAGCACGAGCCGGTCGCCCGGACCCTCCTGTGCGTAGGGAGAGAGCACCGCCCGAATGAGCTGGTCGAGGCTCGTGCCCTGGCCCGCCGGACCGCCCGCGGCCGCCGAGGAGCGCACGAGCTCGTGGGCGCGGGAGAGGGCGCCGAGCCGCCCGCGCAGGGCGTCCGCCATGTCCTTGGGGGTCTTGGCGGATCGCGCCGTCATCGAAACGAGGCCGCTTGCCACCGCGAACAGGTTCTTGACCCGGTGGTTCATCTCGCGCGCGAGAGCCTGACGAGTCTCGTCGAGGGATTTCTGCGTCTCGATGTCGGTGCAGGTGCCGAGCCAGTTGACGATCTCGCCGCTCCCGCCGGGCATCGGCACCGCGCGCACGAGGAACCAGCGTCCCGGCTCCTCGCCGCCTCCCAGGCGCACCTCGGCCTCAAGGGTCGTCCCCGACCGGACAGCGCCGACCCATTGCTCCCGGAGCCAATCCCGCTCCTCCGGCGGCGCACCATTCCACCAGCCTTCATCCCGCGGCCGGTCGGGATCGGGGCCCGCGAGCGCCGACCAGGCCGCGTTGGCATGGGTCACGCGGCCCTCCGGATCCGCCGTCCAGGCCGGGAGCGGCAGGCTGTCGATGACGGTCTGGAGCGATGGTTCGAGGGCGTCAGGCAAGGCGACTCGTCTCCCTGAGCCCGCGCGGGCTCGTTCCGGCTGAAGATGGCGGGGTAGCGCTCAGGGGAAGAGCGCCGAGGGCCCAAGTGTCCGACCTTACAATGCGAGTCTCCGGCCTCCAACGGCTTTGAGCCGCAGCCAGGCTCAAGCCGATCCTGCGGGCGCCCGGCTCGCGCATGAAAACCCATCCGAACTCTAGCTCTTTGGCGTCCAACCGCCTAAATGCCACGCACGCGCCGGCACCCCGGCCAGCGTTCTGGACGACCGATCGAAGCGGGCTGATGAACGATCTCAAATCCGACTCCGACCTCGCGCCGGCGCCTGTCCCGGCGGGGGACGGGGCCCCGGAAGCGCTGCCCGACGGACCGCCGAAGCGCCGCCGCCGCTTCGCCTGGATCGGCACGGTCGCGAGCGTGGCGATCTTTGCCACCTCCCTCGTGGTGCTCTGGCACATCGTGTCCGATGTGGATGCGAACGAGCTGCACGTGGCTTTCGCGGCTGCCGGGGCCCGCCAGATCGGGATCGCGCTCCTGCTCACCACGGTGAGCTACGGCCTCCTCACCTGCTACGACGCCCTCGCCCTGCGCCAGCTGAAGGTCCACGTCCCCTACCGGACCACGGCGCTCGCATCGTTCACGAGCTATGCGGTGAGCTTCAACCTCGGCTTTCCGCTTCTGACCGCCGGCACGGTGCGCTACTGGATCTACTCCGCCAGGGGCCTGAACACGGGAGTGGTCGCGAGCCTCACCGTGATCGCCGGCATCACCTTCTGGGTCGGGATGGGCCTGGTGCTGGCCTGGAGCATGATCAGCCAGGCCGGGCCGCTCGCGGTGCTGGTCTACACCAACATCAAGATCAACCAGCTCATCGGCCTCATCATGGCGCTGGTGGTCGCGGGGTATCTGGTCTGGGTGTCGCTGCGGCGGCGCGCCGTGCGGATCAAGGGCTGGCGCTTGGAGCTGCCGGGCTTCCGGCTGTCCGTCGTCCAGATGCTCATCGGCGCGGGCGACGTCTGCGCGGGCGCGGGCGTGCTCTATGTGCTGCTCCCCGGCGGGCACGGCATCGCCTTCGAGACCTTCCTGGCGGTCTATGTCTTTGCTGTGATGCTCGGCGTCGCGAGCCATGCGCCGGGCGGGCTCGGGGTTTTCGAGGCCACCGTGCTGCTGGCGCTCTCGAGCTACCCGCGCGAGCCGGTGCTCGGCGCGCTCCTCCTCTACCGGATCTGCTATTACTTCATTCCCTTCGTGGTCGCCCTCGCCCTGCTCGGGGCGTACGAAATCCTCAACCGGGTCCGTGCCACGAAGCCTGAGCTGCACTGGGACGAAGAGGGCATCTCGATCGACGAGACCGACGAGGACCCGGCCACTCCGCCGCAGCGGAACTGGTGATGCTCTCCATCGCGACCACGCGCGCGCTCCTCGATGGGCTGCCCGACCCGATCGTCGTGGTCGACCGGCACTCCACCGTGGTCGAGGCCAACCGGGCCGCGCGCTCCCTCCTGCCGGGGCTCCGGCCCGGCAGGCCCCTGTTCCTCGGCCTGCGCCACCCGGACGTGCTCGACGGCGTCGAGGCCACCTTCGCTCGAGGGGAGCCCCGGCGGGTCGAGTTCACCGCCCGGCTCCCGGTCGAGCGCACCTTCGAGGTCCAGATCAGCGCGCTGGCGACGGACCACACGACCACGGACGATGCCGCAGGGGATGCCGCCATCCTCCTCTATTTCCGCGACCTCACGGAGGCGCGCCGGCTCGAGCATATGCGGGTGGATTTCGTCGCCAATGTCAGCCACGAGCTGCGGACGCCGCTCGCGTCCCTCCTCGGCTTCGTCGAGACCCTCCAGGGCCCTGCCCGGGAGGATGGTGCGGCGAGAGAGCGCTTCCTCGACATCATGCGCGGACAGGCGCACCGCATGGCGCGGCTGATCGACGACCTGCTCTCGCTCTCCCGCATCGAGATGCGCGCCCACGTGGCGCCGCAGACGCCGGTCGCGCTGCAGCCGCTCCTGCGCCACATGGTGGAGACGCTGGCGGCGCTCGCCCGCGAGCGCGGCGTCGAGATCCGCCTCGACATGCCCGACGAGCCCCTGAGCGTCCCCGGCGACCGGGACGAGTTGCTGCGCCTCGTCGACAACCTCGTCGAGAACGCGGTGAAGTACGGCGAGAGCGGCCGTTTCGTCGATGTCGCGCTCGCCCGCATGTCTCCCTCCGCCAGCCGCCCCACGGAGATCGCGCTGTCGGTGCGGGACTACGGCCCCGGCATCGCGCCGGAGCATCTGCCGCGCCTGACCGAACGCTTCTACCGGGCCGACGTGGCGGAGAGCCGCGCCAAGGGCGGGACGGGCTTAGGGCTTGCGATCGTGAAGCACATCGTCGCCCGCCACCGCGGACGGCTTTCGATCGAGAGCGAGCCCGGCGCGGGAGCCCTGTTCACGGTCCTGCTGCCCGAACACCGCGACCCTGGGAAGCCGTCGGCCTGAGCACCCGCACTCCGCGGCTGCCCCTGCCTCCCCGTCTGTCATCTGGCTGTCATGCAGCCGTCATAGACCTGTAGCGGAAAGGTCATAGCGCATTCGTCGCTCGGCTCGACCCGGTCAGGAGACCGGTCGCCGCGCCCGAACAACAGGGAGATACCCTTTGAAACTTCTGTCCTTCGCCTTTGCGGCCGGCCTCGTCGCCGCGACCGTCACCGGCGCCCAGGCTGCCGACGTCACCGGTGCCGGCGCCACCTTCCCGTTCCCGGTCTACGCCAAGTGGGCGGAGGCCTATAAGAAGGAGACCGGCAACAGCCTGAACTACCAGTCCATCGGCTCCTCCGGCGGCATCCGCCAGATCCGCGCCAAGACGGTGGACTTCGGCGCCACCGACGCTCCCCTCAAGGGCGAGGAACTCCAGAAGGACGGCTTCGTGCAATTCCCGGCCGTGATGGGCGGCGTCGTTCCGGTCTTCAATGTCCCGGGCGTGGCCTCAGGCCAGCTCAAGCTCACCGGCGAGGTGCTGGCCGATATCTTCCAGGGCCGCATCACCAAGTGGAGCGATGCCAAGATCGCCGGCCTGAACCAGGGCGTGAAGCTGCCCGACGCCACCATCACTCCGGTCTACCGCTCCGACGGCTCCGGAACCACGAGCGTGTTCACGACCTACCTGTCCGAGGTGTCGGCCAACTGGAAGTCCGGACCCGGCGCCGGCGCCTCCGTGCAGTGGCCGGTCGGCCAGGGCGGCAAGGGCAACGAGGGCGTCGCCGCACTCGTCAAGCAGGTCCCGAACGCGATCGGCTATGTCGAGTACGCCTACGCCAAGCAGAACGCGATCCCGTTCGCCCAGCTCCAGAACAAGGACGGCAAGTTCGTCTCGCCGGAGGCCAAGACCTTCCAGGCCGCTGCCGCGAACGCGAACTGGAGCGCCGCTCCGGGCTTCGGGATCTCGCTGACCAGCCAGCCCGGCGCGGAGGCTTGGCCGATCACGGCTCCCACCTTCATCCTGGTGCCCAAGAATCCGGAGAAGCCCGAGCAGGTCGCCGAGGTGCTGAAGTTCTTCGACTGGGCCTACAAGAACGGCGATAAGCTTGCCGCCGATCTCGACTACGTGGCGCTGCCCGATGCCGTGGTCGAGCAGGTGCGCAAGGCCTGGACCGAGATCAAGACCAGCGCCGGCCAGCCCGTCTACAAGATGTAGGGGCCGCGTCCTCCGGGGTCGCCTCGTTCGGCCCCGGCACTCCAGGCGAATCGACGGAGTCTCTTTGGGATCTCGTCGGTTCGCCTATCAGTCCACCTGTAGTCGGGAACGCCGGACGGTCACCTTGTCTCAGAACCTAGCCCCTCCCGGTACGAGCACCCCTGCCGTCCGCCGTTCGCCCAAGCCCACCTTCGACCGCGTCTTCCAGATCGCCAGCACCGCCTCGGCCTTCCTGGTGCTGGCGGTGCTGGCCGGGATCATCGCCGCGATGCTCCACGGCGGCTGGCCGGCCTTCCGGGAATTCGGCCTCGATTTCGTGACCTCGAGCGTCTGGGATGTCCAGAACGACCGCTACGGTGCCCTGGTCGCGATCGTTGGCACGGTGAGTTCCGCCTTCATTGCCCTCGTGATCGGGGTTCCGGTCTCGCTTGGGATCGCGGTCTTCCTGACGCAGCTCTGCCCGCCCTGGCTGAAGCGGCCGATCGCGACCACGATCGAGCTCCTCGCCGCCGTGCCGAGCATCATCTACGGGATGTGGGGCCTCTTCGTCTTCGCGCCCCTGTTCGCGGCCTTCGTGCAGATCCCGGTGTCGCGCCTGGTCGAGGGGCTGCCCGTCTTCGGCACGATCCTCTACGCCCGCGTGCCCTCGGGGGTCGGCGTGCTCACGGCCGGGATCATCCTGGCCATCATGATCATCCCCTTCATCGCCTCGATCATCCGGGACATCCTGGACCAGATCCCCAGCATTCTGCGCGAGAGCGCCTACGGCGTCGGCTGCACCACATGGGAAGTGGTGCGCCATGTGCTGGTGCCGCAGGCCGGCGTCTCGATCATCGGCGCCATCATGCTGGGGCTCGGCCGGGCGCTCGGCGAGACCATGGCGGTGACCTTCGTGGTCGGCAACGCCAACCGCCTCTCGACCTCCGTCTTCGATCCGGGCTCCACCATCGCGTCCCGGATCGCCAACGAATTCAACGAGGCCGTCGGCCTGCAGCTCAATGCGCTGCTCGCCCTCGGCTGCATCCTCTTCCTCGTCACGTTCACGGTGCTCGTGATCGCCCGCCTGCTCATCGCGCGGGTGAAGACCCACTAGGCCGCAGCGCCATGACACAGACGCCACCGCCGCCCCTGTCGCAAACCGCGCCTCATCGCGCGGATGAAAGCTCACTCAGCCGCATCGCCATGGACGCCACCGTCAGCCCCGCTCCCGCCGCACCTCATGCCGCAACCCGCGCCGCGATCCACGCCCCTTGGGGCCGCGTGCGCCGGACCCGCCACGTGGCGGACCGGATGCTCAAGATCGTCTGCACCCTCTTCACTGCGCTCGGGGCCTTCGTGCTCGGCTGCATCCTGCTGATGCTGCTGGTGCGGGGCTTCAGTGCTCTCTCGCCGGCCGTGTTCACCGAGACCACGCCGGGTCCGGGCTCCGAGGGCGGCGGCATCGCCAACGCCATCGCGGGCAGCCTCGTCCTGACGCTGCTCGGGATCGGGGTCGCGACGCCGGTGGGCGTGATGGCGGGGACCTATCTTGCCGAATACGGCCGCGGCTCCAAGCTCGCGAGCGTGGTGCGCTTCCTGAACGACGTGCTCTTGTCCGCGCCTTCGATCCTCATCGGGCTTTTCGTCTACACTCTCATGGTGCAGCCCATGGGCACCTATTCGGGCTGGGCCGGAGGCGTGGCGCTCGCCATCATCGCGACGCCCGTTATCGTGCGCACCACCGAGGACATGCTGCGCATCGTGCCCGGCACCCTGCGCGAGGCCGGCGCGGCGCTGGGCGCCCCGCCCTCGACGGTGATCATGCAGATCACCTGGCGCGCCGCCCGCTCCGGCATGGTGACCGGGATCCTGCTCGCCACCGCACGCATCGCAGGCGAGACCGCGCCGCTCCTGTTCACGGCGCTCAACAACAGCTTCTGGTTCAAGCCCTCGCTTCTCGGCGGCGTCTCGAACCTGCCCGTCACGATCTACCAGTTTGCGCTTGCGCCCTACCCGAACTGGCAGCAGCTCGCCTGGGCCGGCGCGCTGCTGATTACCCTGGCTATTCTGGCGCTCTCGATCGTGGCCCGCCTGCTCCTGAAGCGGGAGACCGTGCGATGAGCACCATCACGACCCCCATTCCCGGAGATATGCCCGCGATGAGCCCCACCGCTCTCACCGCCGCGCCGACGGTCGGCACCAGCGTCGCCAATGCTGCTGCGCCCGTGCGGATCGCCTGCCGCAACCTGAACTTCTTCTACGACGACGCGCAGGCGCTGAAGAACATCGATCTCGACTTCCACGACCGTCAAGTCACCGCGCTCATTGGCCCGTCGGGCTGCGGCAAGTCCACGCTGCTGCGCACCTTCAACCGGATCTACAGCCTCTACCCGGGACAGCGCGCGGAAGGGGAGATCATCCTCGACGGGCGCAACATCCTCGCGCCGTCGATCGATCTGAACGAGTTGCGCGCCCGGATCGGCATGGTGTTCCAGAAGCCGACCCCGTTCCCGATGTCGATCTACGACAACATCGCCTTCGGGGTGCGTCTCTACGAGAAGCTCGGGCGCGCCGACATGGATGAGCGGGTCGAGCGGGCGTTGCGCCGCGCGGCGCTCTGGGACGAGGTGAAGGACAAGCTCAAGCAATCCGGCATGAGCCTCTCGGGCGGCCAGCAGCAACGGCTCTGCATCGCCCGCACGATCGCACAACGCCCCGAAGTGATCCTGTTCGACGAGCCGACCTCCGCGCTCGACCCGATCTCGACGGGCAAGATCGAGGAGCTGATCGAGCAGCTGCGGGCCGAGTTCACGATCGTGATCGTGACCCACAACATGCAGCAGGCGGCGCGCATCTCGCAGTTCACGGCCTTCATGTATCTCGGCGAGGTCGTGGAGTTCGGACCCACCACGCGGATCTTCATGAACCCGACGAAGAAGCGGACCCAGGACTATATCACCGGGCGCTTCGGCTGAGGACCGGGGAAGAAGCGCAACCCAGGACACCATCACCGGGCGCTTCGGCTCAGGAATGGCCGGACCCCATTCCATGATCCGGATCGAGACACCAAGGATGCCTACCATGTCGGACCACATCGTCAGCTCCTACGACACCGAGCTCCAGGACCTGCGCCGCCTCATCACCGAGATGGGCGGCATCGCCGAGAAGATGGTCGTGGATGCCATCACGGCGCTGATCCGCCGCGACACGAGCCTCGCCCAGACCGTCATTGCAGCGGACCAGCGCCTCGACGGGCTGCAGCGGCAGGTCGAGGAACAGGCCATCCTGATGATCGCCCGCCGCCAGCCGCTTGCCGTCGATCTGCGCGAGACGATCTCGGCCATTCGCGTGTCCGGCGACGTGGAGCGGATCGGAGATCTCGCCAAGAACATCGCGAAGCGCGTGCTCGCCATCGCGTCGCAGTTCCAGCCCCAGAAGATCGTGATCGGCGTCGAGCACATGAGCGACCTCGTCATGAGCCAGCTCAAGGACGTCCTGGATGCCTATACCGGCCGCGACGTGGAGGCGGCGCTCGACGTGTGGCGGCGCGACGGAGCCATCGACGCCCTCTACACCTCGCTCTTCCGCGAACTCCTCACCTACATGATGGAGGATCCGCGCAACATCTCGTTCTGTACCCACCTGCTCTTCTGCGCCAAGAACATCGAGCGCATCGGCGACCACACCACCAACATCGCCGAGACGATCCACTACCTCGTCCAGGGCGTCGCCATCGCGGGCGAGCGGCCGAAGGGCGACCAGTCGAGCTACGCGACGCTCGATGCCGGAGCCTGAGCGGAGAGGATCCATGCCGATGCGGGTTCTGATTGTCGAGGACGAGGAGCCGTTGACCCTGCTCCTGCGCTACAACCTCGAGGCGGAGGGCTACGAGGTCGATGCGGTGGCGCGTGGCGACGAGGCGGAGGTGCGCCTGCGCGAGCGGATCCCCGACCTCGTCGTGCTCGACTGGATGGTGCCGGGCCTCTCCGGGATCGAGCTGTGCCGCCGCATCCGCGCCCGGCGCGAGACGGAGCGGCTGCCGGTCATCATGCTGACGGCCCGCGGCGAGGAGGGGGACCGGATCCGCGGCCTCGCCACGGGCGCGGACGACTATATCGTGAAACCGTTCTCGGTGCCGGAACTCGTCGCCCGCATCCGGGCGCTCCTGCGCCGCGCCAAGCCCGCCCAGGTCGCCCATGTGCTGGCGGCGGGCGATCTCGAACTCGACCGGGAGACGCACCGCGTCCGTCGCGGCGGACGCGAGCTCCATCTCGGCCCGACAGAGTTCAAGCTGCTCGAATTCCTGATGCAGCGGCCCGGCCGCGTCTTCTCCCGCGAGCAGCTCCTCGACGGGGTCTGGGGCCACGACGTCTATATCGACGAGCGCACCGTCGACGTCCATGTCGGACGCCTGCGCAAGGCCCTCAACCGGGCCCGGGAGCCTGACCCGATCCGCACGGTGCGCGGCGCTGGCTACGCCTTCGACGAGACGTTTGCGGGCGCGGGCGCGGATTAGAATTCCAGGATCGGGAGCGCTGCCCTCCGGCGGGCTCGTCCTTTCGCGGGCGGACGCCGTGGCCGCGGAAGGGGCCGTGGCGGCCGCGCGGATCGTCAGGCCCGCATGAGCCGGCGGTCGCGCTTGCGGTCCGCCACGGGCTGGTAGGCCACCTGGGCGTGATGGCTGCAATAGGGCAGGCCCGTCACCGAGCGGGCGCCGCAGAAGCGGAACTCCGGCTTCGTGGGATCGCCCATGGGCCAGCGGCACATGGACTCGCGCAGGTCCATGATCGTGACGCGCTCCGAGAGGGGAATGCCGACCTCGTCCGCGACGGCCAGCGGTGCGGGCGCGAGCTCGGGCTGGGTCTCGACATCGAGGGCGGCCGGTGCCGGCGCGATGACGGCGGTCGGGCGCGGGGCGGGCGCCGGAGCGCTCGGGGCCTGCGGGGCGGCCTTGCGGGGACGCTGCGGCGGCGGGGCCTTGGCCTTGCCGCGGCCCGACAATCCGAGGCGATGGACCTTGCCGATCACGGCGTTGCGGGTGATGCCGCCGCCGATTTCGGTCGCGATCTGGCTTGCACTCAGGCCGTCGCCCCAGAGCTTCTTGAGGAGTTCGACCCTCTCGTCCGTCCAGGTAGCGCCCGCATCCATCATGAACTCGCCTCCAATCGGGGCCGCCCGGCACCGCCCGAATCCCTCCGGCTCCGCGATAGACACTCAGGTCCAACCGCGTCGGGAGGGTTTTCTCCGGTGGGTGAAGGCTGCCGCACGAAACGTCGTATTCGACGCACCCAAGGTACTAGACCCGCTGACTCCCGCGCAAGAGTCCCCATCACCCCCCTCCCGTTTTCCCCAAGGAACTCGGGAAAGCCCAGGGACGGGCTGTGATGGTTCGGTTCATTTCTCTTGAATTGACAGAGACCTCGTCTCCAATAGTATTCCGCCCGTGCCGCCCCCGCCGGGCGGCGCTTTCGTTTTCTCGGGGGCTCCCGACGAGGCTGCGACCTCTCGTCCTAGGGCCCGCCGGCCGAGCGAGGCGCGTCCCGGCTTCCGCAGCGCACCCGACAATGGACCCGACCGCCGCAAGGCCGCTCGGGTCGGACGCGGAGACAGACCCGTGAATTCCCCATTGCTTCCCACCTACGCGCGTGCCGACGTCTCCTTCGAGAGGGGCGAGGGGCCCTGGCTCCTGTCGCGCGACGGGCAGCGATATCTCGATTTCGGGGCCGGCATCGCGGTCAATGCGCTCGGCCATGCCCATCCTCACCTCGTGAAGGCGCTGACCGAGCAGGCCGCCAAAGTCTGGCACACCTCGAACCTCTACAAGATTCCCGAGGGCGAACGCCTGGCCCAGCGGCTCGTCGACCACACCTTCGCGGACGTGGTCTTCTTCTCCAACTCCGGCGCCGAGGCCAACGAGGCCGCCATCAAGATGGCGCGCAAGTACCATGCCGCGAACGGCCGGCCGGATCGCTTCCGCATCATCACCTTCGAGGGCGCCTTCCACGGACGTACGCTCGCCACCATCGCGGCAGGCGGACAGAAGAAGTACCTGGAGGGCTTCGGGCCCAAGGTCGAGGGCTTCGACCAGGTGCCCTTCGGCGACATGAAGGCCCTCGAGGCCGCGATCGTCCCCGAGACCGCCGCGCTCATGATCGAGCCGATCCAGGGCGAGGGCGGCATCCGCCCGGTGCCCGGGCCGTTCATGCGCGCGCTCCGCGATCTCTGCGACGAGCACGGCCTGATGCTGATCTTCGACGAGATCCAGACCGGCGTCGGACGCACGGGCAAGCTCTTCGCCTATGAATGGACCGGGATCGCCCCGGACATCATGTCGGTCGCCAAGGGCATCGGCGGCGGGTTCCCGCTCGGCGCATGCCTCGCCACTGCGGAGGCCGCAAAGGGCATGACGGTCGGCACCCACGGCACCACCTTCGGGGGCAACCCGCTCGCCATGGCGGTCGGCAATGCGGTCCTCGACGTCGTCCTCGAGCCGGGCTTCCTGGAGCGGGTCGAGCGCATGGGCCTCCTGCTCAAGCAGCGCCTCGCCGAGCTGAAGGACCGCCATCCGGCCGTGGTCGCGGACGTGCGCGGCCAGGGCCTCATGATGGGGATCAGGACCCACGTTCCGAACGGCGATTTCGTGGCGGCCGCCCGCGACCAGAAGCTGATCCTCATCGCGGCCGGCGACAACGTCGCCCGCCTGCTGCCGCCCCTGGTGATCACGGAGTCGGACCTCGACGAGGCGCTGAACCGGCTCGATGCCGCCTGCACGGCGATCGAGGACGAGTTGCAGGCCGTCGCCCAGCGGGGGGCCGCGGAATGACAATCTCGGCTCGCCACTTCCTCGACCTCAGCGACTTCTCGGGAGAGGAGCTGCGGCGGGTGCTCGATGCCGCCACGTCCATCAAGGCGCGGCGGCGCAAAGGCGAGCCTCCGGCGGAGCGGCCGCTCGCCGGCAAGATCCTCGCGATGGTGTTCGACAAGCCCTCGACCCGCACCCGCGTCTCCTTCGACGTCGGCATGCGCGAGCTCGGGGGCGAGACCCTCATGCTCACCGGCAGCGAGATGCAGCTCGGGCGCGGCGAGACCATCGCGGACACGGCCCGCGTCCTCTCCCGCTACGTCGACGCCATCATGATCCGCACCCTCGACCACGAGATGGTGCGCGAGCTCGCCCGCTATGCCAGCGTGCCCGTGATCAACGGGCTCACCAAGCTCACCCATCCCTGCCAGATCATGGCGGACGTGATGACCTTCGAGGAGCACCGTGGACCGATCCGGGGCCGCACGGTGGCCTGGACCGGGGACGCCAACAACGTTCTGGCCTCCTGGGTGCATGCGGCTGCGCGCCTCGACTTCCGCATCCGGATCGCCTCCCCGCCCGAGCTCGCTCCGCGTCCGGAGCTGCTGTCCTGGGCCGAGAAGGAAGGCGCGGACGTCACGGTGACCACCAACGCCTTCGAGGCCGTGGAGGCCGCCGACGCCGTGGTGACCGATTGCTGGGTCTCCATGGGCGACGAGGACGAGGGACGGCGCCACAACCTGCTCATGCCCTACCAGGTCAACGCCAAGCTCATGGGCGCCGCCGCCAAGGATGCCGTCTTCATGCATTGCCTGCCCGCCCACAGGGGCGAGGAGGTCACGGACGAGATCATCGACGGTCCGCAATCGGTGGTGTTCGACGAGGCCGAGAACCGCCTCCATGCCCAGAAGGGCATCCTGGCCTGGTGCCTCGGCGCCGTGAGCGCGTGAAGCTCTCCGGCGTCTCGGAGGGGCCGAACGGCCTGCAACCGCTGCCGGGAGACGGCACCGGCACGACGGCCTGGCCGGGCTCGGCCCGGCTCGCCTGAGCACAGGTCCCGCGCATGACCTGCATGCAGGACGCGGGGGCTGAAGGGCGGGGCCGGAACCCCCATATCCCCTGAAGGTTTGACCCATTCTGAAGGGCGGAATACCGCCCCCGGAGCATTTCCCGTATGAATTTCACCTCTTCCGAGGGCGCTGACGATTTCGTTCTGCCCTTTGCGGCCGAGGGCCTCGATGTCCGGGGCCGGGCGGTCCGCCTCGGCCCTGCCATCGACACCATCCTGAACCGCCACGGCTATCCCGATACGGTGGCGCGCCTCCTCGGCGAGGGCGCGGCGCTCGCCGTGCTGCTCGGCTCTTCGCTCAAGTTCGAGGGCCGCTTCCAGCTCCAGACCAAGTCCGATGGACCGGTCGAGATGCTCGTGGTCGATTTCGATGCCCCCGACCGCCTGCGCGCCACCGCCCGGTTCGATGCCGAGCGGGTCGAAGCCTTGGGCGCGGGAGCGAAATCGGCCGAGCTCCTCGGCAACGGCATCCTGGCGATGACGATCGACCAGGGCTCGGAGCGGAGCCGCTACCAGGGTGTGGTGGCCCTCGAGGGCCAGGGCTTCGAGGAGGCCGCGCACCAGTATTTCCGCCAGTCCGAGCAGATCCCGACCCGGATCCGCCTCGCGGTCGCTGAGCAGTTCGAAGGCGGGCGGCAATCCTACCGGGTCGGCGGGCTGATGATCCAGTTCCTGCCGAGTTCGCCCGACCGCCTGCGCCAGGCCGATCTCGCACCCGGCGACATCCCCGAGGGACACGCCTCCCACGCTCTCTCGGCGCCGAGCGAGGATGATGCCTGGGTCGAGGCCAAGGCCCTCGTCGATACTGTCGAGGATCACGAGCTGATCGACCCGGCGGTGTCGAGCGAGCGCCTGCTCTACCGCCTTTTCCACGAGCGCGGCGTCCGCGTGTTCGAGGGCCAGTCCGTGCGCGAGGCCTGCAACTGCTCGCAGGACCGCATCATGGCGATGATGCGCCGCTTCTCGGCCGAAGACCGCCGCGACATGGTGGGCGACAACGGGCGCATCGGCATCACCTGCGAGTTCTGCTCGCGGTTCTACGATCTCGACCCGGCCGAGGTCGAAGCCCAGATGAGCGCGCCCGAGGCCGGCTAGGCCTCGGATCTCCTGCGGTTGGGCCTTCGGCCCCCGCCATTACCTCAACTCGTCGGCAGACTGGGGCGTGCCCTCCGCGGCCAGGCGCTCAGCCTGCGAGCGACGCCGCGAGGCGCCGCAGGAAGCCGGCACCGGCCTCGAACTGCTCCACCGTGATATATTCGTCGGGCTGGTGCGCCTGGTTGATGGAGCCCGGGCCGCAGACCACGGTCGGGATGCCCGCCGCCTGAAAATGGCCGGCCTCGGTCCCGTAGGGGACGGATTCCGTCCTGTTGCGGCCGGCGACGCGCTTCGCCAGGGTCTCGGCCGGGGAGCCCGGCTCCGGCCCGAGCATCGGGACCGACACCTCCAGATTCGTCTCGATACGCCCGTAATCCCCGAACCGGTTGAGCCTCTTGGCCGCCACCATGTCCGAGATCGCGCGGAAGCGGTTTGGGATCTCCTCCGGATCGAGGCTCGGCAGGCCGCGGAACTCCCAGTTGAAGGCGCATTCCTTCGCCAGGATGTTGCGGGCCGTGCCGCCGTGGATCGTTCCCACATGGACGGTGGTGTAGGGCGGGTCGAAGCGTCCGCTCGGGTCGCCTCGCTCCATCATCTCGTCCGCGATGGTGTTGAGGGCCGAGACGAGATCGGCCGCCGCCATTACGGCGCTGGCGCCGAGGGCCGGCTTGGAGGAATGCGCCTCGAAGCCGCGCACGACCGTGTTGAAGGTCACGACGCTCTTGTGGGCATCGACCACCTGCAGCTCCGTCGGCTCGCCGACGATCACCGCGCCCGGGCGCGGCAGGCTGTGTCCGAGCCGGCGGATGGTGTCGACGACGCCGAGGCACGTGGTCTCCTCGTCGTAGGAGAGCATGATGTGGATCGGCGTCTTCAGCTTTGCGGCCTGGAACTCGGGCACGAGGGCCAGCGCCAAGGCATCGAAGCCCTTCATGTCGACCGCGCCGCGGCCGTAGATGCGGCCGTTCTCGACCCGCAAGGCGAAGGGATCGCCGGTCCAGGCCTGTCCCGTGACGGGGACCACGTCGGTATGGCCGGAGAGGACCACCCCGCCGTCGACCTCGGGACCGATGGTGGCATAGATCGCGGCCTTGTCGCCCGCCGCGTTCGGCACGCGCACATAGGGCACGTTCCAGCCCTTCAGGTACTCCTCGACGAAGTCGATCAGGGGCAGGTTGGACCTGGCGCTGACGGTGTCGAAGGAGACGAGGCGAGCCAGCATCTCGAGCGGCGTCAGCCGCATTCCGGTCGGGTTCATCGGATCCTCAAGGTCGGGCGGCGCACCACCTGGTCAGGCACGATCCGCCGCAATGCGGTGAAGGTCATCGGGTCCTCACGGTGCGGTCTCGCGGAGGCAAGAGCCGCGCCAGCGGAGCCTCGAAGCGGGGGTCAATGGATCACCCGCCGGGCATGCGGGCTGTCGAGGGAGAAGGCCGGGATGTCGGCCTGGAAGGTCTCGCCCCCGGCCGTGACCATGACGTAGCATCCCTCCATGGTGCCGTCCGGCGTCGTGAGCGGGCAGCCGCTGGTGTAGTGGAAGCTCTCGCCGGGACCCAGCACGGGCTGCTTGCCCACGACGCCGGCGCCGCGCACCTCCTGGACATTGCCGTTGCCGTCGATGATCTTCCAGTAGCGCGAGCGCAGCTGCACCCGCTCCAAGCCGGTGTTGATGATCTCGACCGTGTAGGCGAAGAAATAGCGGCTGTTCTCGGGCGAGGATTCCTCCGGCATGAAGCGCGGTGTCACCGTCACGCTGATGCCGCGGGTCACAGCCTTGTACATCGACGTCTGGCTCCTCACGGCCCGGGGCCGACAGAGGGCGCGTGGGTCCTCGCGCAGCATCGGGACGCGGCGAGGCGACAAGCGGCCCTGAGCCGTGGTAAGGCGGCCCTCCCACCCCGTCAATTGCTGCGCCGGGAGCCCCCGCCCATGCTCGACGGCCTCGTGCGCCGCCTCATCGATCCGGCCCTCGATCGCGCCGGCGCCGCCCTCGCCGCGCGCGGGGTCTCGGCCGACGGGTTGACCGCGCTCGGGCTCGTCGTCGGGCTCGCGGCGGCCGTCGCGATCGCGGCCGGCGCCGGGACCATCGCTCTGATTCTGCTCCTGACGAGCCGCCTCCTCGACGGGCTCGACGGCGCAACCGCGCGGGCCTCGCGCCTCACAGACCGGGGCGGCTTCATCGATATCGTGTTCGACTTCGCCTTTTACGGGGCCATTCCCCTCGCCTTTGCGGTGCGCGATCCCGCGGCCAACGGCGTTCCGGCCGCGGTCCTGCTGTTCTCGTTCTACGTCAACGGCGCGAGCTTCCTCGCCTTCGCGGCGGTGGCCGCAAAGCGCGGCCTGGAGAGCCGGGTGCGAGGGGTCAAGTCGATCTATTTCACGGCCGGCCTCGCGGAGGGCACCGAGACCATCGTGATCTTCGCCGCCATGGTCCTGCTGCCCGCCTGGTTCCCCCTGCTGGCCCTGGGCTTTGCGGGCCTCACGCTCATGAGTGCGGTCGCGCGGGTGACGCTGGCCTGGAGCGCGTTCCGCGACGAGCCGGAGGACGGGGCGTGAGATCTGGGGGAAACGGGGAGAATTCGCGCGGTCGCCTTTCCCGATGCCGCCCGCTTGCACTAGGTAGATGGGATCGCTGTTAGATTGGGGATCCCATGGTTGCGTTGCGGGACGGGATTCAATCGGCCGAGGCTATCCTGCGCCTCGCCGAGGCGCGGGTCATCGCGACGGCTTCGCCCTTTGCGCCGGATCAGGTCCAGCCCGCGAGTCTCGATCTCCGGCTCGGCGCCCGGGCCTACCGCGTCAGGGCCAGCTTCCTGCCCGGCCCGAACCGGCCCGTGCGCGACCGGCTCGAGAGCTTGAGCCTGCACGAGATCGATCTCACCCGCGGCGCGGTGCTGGAGACCGGCTGCGTCTACATCGCGGAGTTGCAGGAAAGCCTCGCGCTCCCCGGCGACGTCTCGGCCGCCGCGAACCCGAAGAGCTCCACGGGCCGGATCGACGTCTTCACCCGCGTGATCACCGATCGGGCGCAGGAATTCGACACCATCGAGGCGGGGTACCAGGGTCCCCTCTACGCCGAGATCTCGCCCCGCACCTTCCCGGTGCTGGTGCGCAGCGGCAGTCGGCTGTCGCAGCTGCGCCTGCGAAAGGGCGAGGTGCGCCTCTCGGACGCCGAGCTCCACGCCCTCCACGCCCGCGAGCGCCTCGTGACCTCGGCGGAGCCCTCGATCCAGGACGGGGTCGCGGTGAGCGTCGATCTCTCGGGCTTCGAGGGCGGACTCGTCGGCTACCGGGCGAAGCGCCACACCGGGCTCGTCGACGTCGACCGGCCCGGCTCCTGCCGGATCGCTGAATATTGGGAGCCCCTGCACGGGGACGGCAGCGGATCGCTGATCCTCGATCCCGGCCAGTTCTATATCCTGGCCTCGAAGGAAGCCGTGCACGTGCCGCCGGATTTCGCCGCCGAGATGGTCCCGTTCGATCCCCTGGTCGGCGAGTTCCGGGTCCATTACGCGGGTTTCTTCGACCCGGGGTTCGGCCATGCGGGCGCCGGCGGCGCCGGTGCCCGGGCGGTGCTGGAGGTGCGCTCCCGCGACGTGCCCTTCATCATCGAGGACGGCCAGATCGTCGGCCGCCTCGTCTACGAGCGCATGGCCGAGCGTCCGGAGGTGCTCTACGGCGCGAACGCCGGATCGAACTACCAGGCGCAGGGCCTGAAGCTGTCGAAGCACTTCCGCTGAGCGGAACCGTCACTCCCGGCCGGAGGGAAAGGGGATGGTGCTGAGCGCCCTTACGCGCTCAGCGCCTCGCGCTGGCGCTCGGCGCGCTTGCGGTCGTTGGGGTCGAGGATCGCCTTGCGCAGGCGGATCGACTTCGGCGTCACCTCGACGAGCTCGTCGTCCTGGATCCAGGCGAGCGACTTCTCGAGGGTCATGCGGATCGGCGGCGTCAGGCGCACCGCCTCGTCCTTCGAGGTCGTGCGGATGTTGGTGAGCTTCTTGCCCTTCAGCACGTTCACTTCGAGGTCGTTGTCGCGGTTGTGGATGCCGACGATCATGCCCTGGTAGACCTTCCAGCCGGGCTCGATCACCATCGGGCCGCGGTCCTCCAGGTTCCAGAGCGCATAGGCCACGGCCTCGCCCGGCTCGTTGGCGATGAGCACGCCGTTGATCCGCCCCGTGATCTCGCCCTTGTAGGGCTCATAGGCCTTGAAGAGCCGGTTCATGATCGCGGTGCCGCGGGTGTCCGTCATGAGCTCGCCCTGGTAGCCGATGAGGCCGCGGGTCGGCGCATGGAAGACGAGGCGCAGGCGATTGCCGCCGGAAGGGCGCATCTCGACCATCTCGCCCTTGCGCTCCGACATCTTCTGCACGACGACGCCGGAATGCTCCTCGTCGACGTCGATCACGACCTCCTCGACGGGCTCGAGGATCTGGCCATCCTCGCCCTTCTGGAGCACGACGCGGGGCCGCGACACGGCGATCTCGAAGCCCTCGCGGCGCATGGTCTCGATCAGGATCGCGAGCTGCAGCTCGCCCCGGCCGGAGACGTAGAACGAATCCTTGTCGGCCGATTCCTCGATCTTGAGCGTGACGTTGCCCTCGGCTTCCTTGAGAAGCCGGTCACGGATCATGCGGCTCGTCACCTTGTCGCCCTCGGTGCCGGCGAGCGGCGAATCGTTGACGATGAACGACATCGTCACGGTCGGGGGATCGATCGGCTGCGCCGGGATCGGGGTCGTGACCTGCGGGTCGCAGAAGGTGTCGGCGACCGAGCCTTTCTCCAACCCCGCGATCGAGACGATGTCGCCCGCCTCGCCGACCTCGATCGGCTGGCGCTCGATGCCCCGGAAGGCCAGGATCTTCGAGACGCGGCCGGTCTCGATCACCTTGCCGGTGCGGTCGAGGACCTTGATGGGCTGGTTCGGCTTCACGGTGCCCGAGCTGATGCGGCCGGTGACGATGCGCCCGAGGAACGGATTGGCCTCCAGGATCGTGCCCAGCATGGTGAACGGACCCTCCTCGACCTTGGCCGGGGGCACGTGGTCGAGGACGAGGTCGAAGAGGGGGCTGAGGCCCTGATCCTTCGGGCCCTCGGGGCTTGCGGCCATCCAGCCGTCACGGCCGGAGCCGTAGAGGATCGGGAAGTCGAGCTGCTCGTCGGTGGCATCGAGCGCCGCGAAGAGATCGAAGACCTCGTTGATGACTTCCTGGGCGCGGGCGTCCGGACGGTCGACCTTGTTGATGGCGACGATCGGCTTGAGGCCGAGCTTGAGGGCCTTGCCGACCACGAACTTGGTCTGCGGCATCGGGCCCTCGGCGGCGTCGACGAGCACGATGGCGCCGTCCACCATGTTGAGGATGCGCTCGACCTCGCCGCCGAAATCGGCGTGGCCGGGGGTGTCGACGATGTTGATGCGGGTGTCCTTCCAGACCACCGAGGTGGCCTTGGCCAGGATCGTGATGCCACGCTCCTTCTCGAGGTCGTTCGAGTCCATCACGCGCTCGGCCACGCGCTGATTCTCGCGGAACGAGCCCGATTGCTGCAGGAGCTTGTCGACGAGCGTGGTCTTGCCGTGGTCGACGTGGGCGATGATCGCGATGTTGCGCAGTTTCATAGGCTTGTCCAAGCAAAAAGGCCCGGCTCGAACCGGGCCGCGTTCATCTCAAGAACGCAGCCGCTGCTGGATCGTGCCGGGGCGGAATTTCTGTTGCAGTGCAATATAGGAACACGAAGGCGGCGGCAACAGGGCGGCTCGGCAAATCCTCCTCTAAAGCCTGGGCTTCCGCCCTGTTTGAGGCAAGGAGATCGCCCGACCGGCCGTACAGAAACCGCTCACAGAACCGCTCTGGTCCGCCGGAAGCGCCAGTCCGGGCGGGCGGTGCGGATCATCATCATCTCCCCGATGTTCTCCGGGGTGAGCAGACCGGCGAGACGCCCATCGGCATCGAGCACGAGGAGGGCGGGCGCCTTGGCGGCGTTGAGCGCCTTCAGCCCCGTTTCCAGCGGCTGCCAGTCGCGGATCGAGGGGAGGTCCCGGGTCATCACCTCCAGGACCGGGGTCGTCGGGTTGCCCTGCCGGAGCGCGAGGATCAGCCCGTCGCGGGTGAGCAGGCCCCGCGGGCGGCCGGAACCGTCGACCACGGGAAACTCCTTCTGGGAGGTGCGCAGGAGAAGGTCGACCGCGTCGTCGAGGGTGGCGGCGGGCGAGAGCGCCTCGACCCGATTCTGCATGACGGCGTGCACGGGCAGGGATTGGGTGCCGTCGCTGAAGGCGACATGCTGAGCCTCTGCGGTGGCCGAGAGATAGATGAAGAGGCCGATCACGATCAGCATCGGATTCCAGAACAGGCCGACCAGGGCGAAGAGGAAGGCCGCGCCCTGCCCGATCCGGGCCGCGATCCGGGTGGCGTCCGCATGGGGCATGCGCAACGCCAGCAGGGCCCGCAGCACCCGTCCGCCGTCCATGGGGAAGGCCGGGATCAGGTTGAAGACCACGAGGAAGATATTGGCGGCGGCAAGCCGTGCCAGAAGCCCGGCGCGCGGGTTCTCCATCTCGGTCATGGCGGCCTCGTCGACGCCGGCGCCGAGGATGAGCAGCAGCACGGCCGCGATAACGACGTTCACGGCCGGTCCCGCGACCGCGACCACGAGCTCCTCGCGAGGCTTGTCGGGGATGCGCTCCAGGCTCGCGACGCCGCCGATCGGCCAAAGGGTCACGTCGGGCGTGCGGATGCCGTAACGCCGCGCCGCAAAGATATGGCCGAACTCGTGGGCGAGCACGCAGGCGAAGAGCAGGACGATGAACAGCACGCCCTCGATGGCTGCGGATTGGCCGCCCGCGCGCCATTGCCCGGCCCCGATCCAGACCAGGAAGAGCAGGAATGTCACATGCACCCGCACCACGGTTCCGGCGACGCGCGCGACGGGGATGGACCAGAGCATGGCGACCTCCTGGATGCAGGGGTCAACGGCTCTGCTGACATCCGGTTCGCCGCGATCGCCGATGCGTGAGGGTGCTCTTTTGGATGAGCCCCAATCGACTCCGGCCAGCGAAGCGGAGGCGCCTCAATGCGGCGGGGTTCCGTTCGCCTCGAGCACCGCACCCGCGAGATAGAGCGAGCCGCAGACCAGCACCCGGGGCGGATGGTCCCAGACATAATCGTGCAGGGAGATCAGCGCCGCCTCCACGTTCGGCGCCGTGGAGGTCGTCAGCCCGACCCGGGCCGCGATCGCGGCGACCTCCTCGGCCGGCCGTGCCGCCACCTGGCCCGGGATCGGCACCGCGATGACCTCGCGCGCCAAGCCGGCGAAGTTCCTGAAGAAACCTTCCGAGTCCTTGGTGCCGAGCATGCCGGCGATGATCACGAGCGGTGCGTCGCCCCGCTCGCCCAGCTCCGCCATGGCGGCGGCCAGAACCCGGCCCCCGTCGCGGTTGTGCCCGCCGTCGAGCCAGAGGTCGCAGCCCGCGGGTGCCAGGCCGAGGAGGCGGCCCCGGGTCAGGCGCTGGAGACGGCCCGGCCATTCGGCGCGGGTGAGGCCCGCCTCGAAGGCGGCGGTCTCGAAGCCCTTGAAGCCGGCAGCCCGCAGAGCGGCGACGGCTGTGGCCGCATTGGTGAACTGGTGCCGCCCGTGGAGCCGCGGCCGCGGCAGGTCGAGGAGGCCGTCCTCGTCCTGGTAGACGAGCCGGCCGCCCTCCTCGTGGATGGAGAAGTCCTGCGCGCCGACGAGCACGGGCCGGGCGCCGGCCCGGTCGGCCGCCGCGCACAGGGTGCGGTCCGCCTCCTCGTAATCCTGCGGTGCGATGACGGCCGGAGCGCCGCGCTTGAAGATCCCGGCCTTCTCGCCCGCGATCTGCTCCAGCGTGGTGCCGAGATACTCGGCGTGGTCGTAGCCGATGGGCGTCACGACGGCGGCCGCGGGCTGGTCGATGACATTCGTGGCGTCGAAGCGGCCGCCCAATCCCACCTCGAGCAGCAGCACGTCGGCGGGCGTTTCGGCGAAGAGCTGAAACGCCGCCACGGTCGTGATCTCGAACACCGTGATGGATTGCCCCCGGTTCACGGCCTCGCAGCGGCGCAGGGCCTCGACGAGGCGCTCCTCGTCGACGTAGCGCCCGCCGCCGAGCTTGCCCAACCGGATCCGCTCGTGGAAGCGCACGAGGTGGGGCGAGGTGTAGACGTGAACCGCAAGGCCCGCGGCCTCCAGGATCGCGCGCATGAAGGCGATGGTTGAGCCCTTGCCGTTGGTGCCCGCCACATGGATCACCGGCGGCAGCCTGCGCTCCGGATGCCCGAGCTCGGCGAGGAGCCGGCGGACCCGGTCGAGGGACAGGTCGATCGCCTTGGGATGCAGGGCCAGGAAGCGCGCGATCAGCGCGTCGGAGGATTCCATCATGATCTCCGCGCGGCAGCGGCGGTCCGCGATTGCAGCACTACTCGGCGGCTTGCGGCAGGGGCGTCGCGGGTGCCTTCATGAGGAGGCGCGAGAGACGGGCGATGGTGGCGTTGAGGTCGTGCCGGTGCACCACCGCGTCGACCATGCCGTGTTCCTTCAGGTACTCGGCGCGCTGGAAGCCCTCGGGTAGCTTCTCGCGGATGGTCTGCTCGATCACGCGCGGTCCCGCGAAGCCGATCAGGGCGCCGGGCTCGGCGAGGTGCACGTCGCCGAGCATGGCGTAGGACGCCGTCACACCGCCGGTGGTGGGGTTCGTGAGCACCACGATATAGGGCAGCTTCGCGGCCCTGAGGCGGCGCACCGCCACGGTGGTGCGCGGCATCTGCATGAGCGAGAGGATGCCCTCCTGCATACGCGCGCCGCCCGAACCGGCGAAGAGAACGTAAGGGGTGCGCTTGTCGAGCGCCGTCTCGGCCCCTTTGATGAAGGCCTCGCCCGCCGCCATGCCGAGCGAGCCGCCCATGAAGCCGAAATCCTGCACCGCGACCGTCATGGGCACGCCCTCGACGCGGCCGAAGCCGACCTTGAAGGCGTCGGCCTGACCGGTCTTGGCGCGGGCGTCCTTCAGGCGGTCGACATAGCGCTTCTCGTCTCGGAATTTCAGCGGGTCGACCGCGACCTCGGGCAGCGGCACGTCGAGCCAGGTGCCCTCGTCGAAGGTCATCTTGAGGCGCTGCGTCGCCGAGACCTTCATGTGGTGGTTGGAGCCGGGGATCACCCAGCCGTTGGCCTCCACGTCCTTGTGGAACACCACCTGGCCGGTATCCGGGCACTTGATCCAGAGGTTGTCCGGCGATTCCCGCTTGAACAGCGTCTTGATCTTCGGACGGACGACTTCTGAGATCCAGTTCATCGCTTCATTCCTTCGTCCCTCCGGGACGGATCCCGGCATCCACGGCTTCCGCATCTCTCAGCCGAAGGCGTGGACGGCGGAGCCTGTCCCAGCTGATGGTTCTCACGCGGCCTGCTTGGCCACCGACCGCACGCCCGCGGCGAGGTCCCGCACCAAGGTGGCCACGGCTTCGACGGTTTGCGAGGTGGCGCGACCCTCGGGGTCGAGGGTACCCTTGAGGGCTTCGATGAGAGCCGAGCCGACCACGACCCCGTCCGCCCCTTGAGCGATCGCGGCCGCATGCGCACCGCTCTTGACGCCGAAGCCGACGACCACGGGCAAAGCCGTGTGGCGCTTGATCCGCTCGACCGCGGTCGAGACCTTGGCGAAATCGGGCGTCGCGGCCCCCGTGATGCCCGTGATCGACACGTAATAGACGAAGCCCGCCGTGTTCGCGAGCACCGCGGGCAGGCGGCGGTCGTCGGTCGTCGGCGTCGCGAGGCGGATGAAGGCGAGCCCGGCCTTCAGCGCCGGCAGGCAGAGCTCGTCGTCCTCCTCGGGCGGCAGATCGACCACGATCAGCCCGTCGGCGCCGGCGGCTTTGGCATCCTCGAGGAAACGGTCGACGCCGTAGACGTAGATCGGGTTGAAATAGCCCATCAGGATCACGGGCGTCTCGGTGTCGTCCGCGCGGAAGCGGCGGATGAGGTCGAGGGTCTTGACCGTGTCCTGCCCCGCCTTCAGAGCCCTGAGGCCAGCCGCCTGGATCGCCGGCCCGTCCGCCATGGGATCCGTGAAGGGCAGGCCGAACTCGACGATATCGGCCCCGGCCTTGGGCAGGCCCCTGAGGATCGCGAGCGAGGTTTCGGGATCGGGGTCGCCCGCCATGACGTAGGTCACGAGCGCGGCGCGCCCTTCGGCGCGGGCCTTGGCGAAACGGGCTTCGATGCGTGCGGTCACGGTTGGCTCCTGAGGGGCGGCTGCGATGGGCGAACGGCTCTTGCCGCCGTCACAGCGTCGTGCCCAAAATTTCCGCCACCTGCGGGATGTCCTTGTCGCCGCGGCCGCTCAGGTTCACGACCATGAGGTGATCCTTCGGCTTCTGCGGCGCGAGCTCCATGGCCTTGGCGATGGCGTGTGCGGATTCCAGCGCCGGCACGATGCCTTCAAGCCGCGAGCAGAGCTGGAACGCGTCGAGCGCCTCCGCGTCGGTGGCCGAGATGTATTGCACCCGTCCCACGTCGTGGAGCCAGGCGTGCTCCGGGCCGATGCCGGGATAGTCGAGGCCCGCCGAGATCGAGTGGGCGTCGGCGATCTGGCCGTCCTCGTTCATGAGGAGATAGGTGCGGTTGCCGTGCAGCACCCCCGGCCGTCCGCCCGTGAGCGAGGCCGCGTGCAGGCCCGAGAGGCCGTGGCCGGCCGCCTCGACGCCATAGATCTCGATCTGCCGGTCGTCGAGGAAGGGGTGGAACAGGCCGATGGCGTTCGAGCCGCCGCCCACCGCCGCGACGAGCGAGTCCGGCAGACGCCCCTCCATGGCCAGCATCTGCTCGCGGGTCTCGCGGCCGATCACGCACTGGAAGTCGCGCACCATGGCGGGATAGGGGTGCGGCCCCGCCACGGTCCCGATGCAGTAGAAGGTGGTCTCGACATTGGTGACCCAGTCGCGGAGCGCCTCGTTCATGGCGTCCTTGAGGGTCCTGGTGCCGGACTGCACCGGCACGACCTCGGCACCCAGCATCTTCATGCGGAAGACGTTGGGCTTCTGCCGCTCCACGTCGACGGCGCCCATATAGACGATGCATTCCAGGCCGAAGCGGGCGCACAAGGTGGCCGTCGCGACCCCGTGCTGGCCCGCGCCGGTCTCCGCGATGATCCGCTTCTTGCCCATCCGGCGGGCGAGCAGGATCTGGCCCAGCACGTTGTTGACCTTGTGGGCGCCGGTGTGGTTCAGCTCCTCGCGCTTGAAATAGACCTTGGCGCCGCCGAGGTGGTCGGTCAGGCGCTCCGCGAAGTAGAGCGGGCTCGGCCGGCCGATGTAATGGGTCGCGTAGGACTCCATGTCGGCCTTGAATCCCGGGTCGGCCTTCGCGGCCTCGTAGGCGGCCTCGAGCTCCAGAATCAGCGGCATCAGGGTCTCGGCCACGAAGCGGCCGCCGAACGTCCCGAAATGTCCGCGCTCGTCGGGGCCGGTCCTGAAGGAATTCGGGTTCTGGAGAACGGTCACGTCTGGCTCATCCTTCGGTCTCGAGCCCGGTCCCATCGCAGGGAGCGGCCGCATCTGAATGACTCGTCGGTCTCGGACGCAATCCGCGAACGGTCGCGTCCGACACATCCTGCCGTTTGGGCCTTGCGGCCCGTCACGCCCAGGCGGCCCGCGCGGCTTTGACGAAGGCCTCGATCCGTGCCGGATCCTTCTCGCCCGGCCGGACCTCCACTCCCGAGGAGACGTCGACCGAGCGGGCGCCGGTCAGCGCGATGGCCGTGCCGACATTGTCCGGGTTCAGGCCCCCTGACAGCATGAAGGATGTGTCAGGGTCAAGGCCGGCGACAAGGCGCCAGTCGAAGGCGACCCCGTTGCCGCCCGGCAGCGACCCGGCCGATTTCGGCGGCTTGGCATCCAGGAGGAGCCGGTCCGCGACCGTCCGGTAGCGGGCGAGGGCACCAAGATCCGCCTCCTCGGCGATCCCGAGCGCCTTCATGACGGGCCGCCCGTACCGGGCGCGGATCGCCGCCACCCGTTCGGGGCTCTCGGACCCGTGCAGCTGGAGGAGGTCCGGATCGAAGGCCTCGATCACGGCCGCGAGGGTCGCATCGTCGGGGTCGACGAGGAGCGCAACCCGCAGGGCCCGCCCCTTGGCGCGGGCGGAGAGCGCCTGCCCGGCCTCCAGGCCGAGATGACGGGGGCTTTTCGGGAAATGCACGAGGCCGACGAGATCCGCGCCCGCGTCGAGGGCCGCCTCGAGGGTCGCGGGCGTGGAGAGGCCGCAGATTTTAACAGACGGTGTCACGCTACAGCTCATGAGAACTCAGGAAGATGTTCGCCGCAAACATGGTGGAGCCCACCTGGGCTGGTACCGATCCCCGGGGCTCGGTGGATGCCCTCCACCAGTCCGGATAGACCCTCGACCAGGATGTCGTAGTCGATTGCACCGGGAATAGAGCGACAAATATGCGCGAGACGGTGTCGCATCGCTACGAACAGCAGGAGGCCCGCTGCGAACGACGCTTACGAGTCGCTGGTCGGGCAGAACGGCCATATTCCGGCCGGAGCGCAAGCCGGATCTGCGCTGTTATGGCCCCGTGCTGTCACAGGTCCGGCGGGGACCCACCCCGGCATTCTCGCTCCGACCGTTACGCCTCCAGCCGCCGCCAGACCAGCATCGCGGCCGCGAGATCCTCCAGCGCGGTACCGACGGACTTGAACAGGGTGATCTCCTCCGCGCTCGTCCGCCCCGGGATCTCGCCGCGGCAGAGGCCGAAGAGATCGCCCTGGACGTGGTCCTCCGTGATGGCGCCGGCCCTGAGCGCGAGCGCAACCTCGCCCCCCTCGCGCAGGGCGGCCGGCGTGTCGATGAAGACGCGGGCTCGCCGCACGGCTTCGTCGTCGGCCTCGCGCATGCGCAGGTTGAAGGCCCCGACGAGATCGAGATGGGCGCCGGGCTTGAGCCACCCGCCCCGCACGACCGGCTCCGTCGCGAGGGTGCCGCACGAGACGAGGTCCGCCGCCCGCACCGCCCCTTCGAGGTCCCGGACGGCCCGGACGGGCAGGCCCTCGGCGCTCAAGCTCCGCGCCAGCGCCTCGGCCTTCTCGGGGTTGTGGTTCCAAAGGCTCACGTCGCGGATCGGGCGCTGGCTCAGGTGAGCGCGGATGAGGAACGGAGCGAGCGCTCCCGATCCCACCATCACCATGCGCTCGGCATCCTGGCGCAGGAGGTAGCGGGCTGCGAGCGCAGAGGCCGAGGCGGTGCGCCAGACGGTCAGCCGCGTACCGTCCAGCGCCGCGAGCGGCGCTCCGGAGGTGCCGTCCATGAGGAGGTAGGTGCCCAGAACCGCGGGAAGGCCCTTGGCCCCGTTTTCCGGGTAGACCGAGACGACCTTGACGCCCACGAAGGCATCGGCGGCCGAGCCGGTCCAGGCCGGCATCAGCAGCAGCGTGGCGGGAATCTCGCGCTCGATCTCGTGGTGGTGCCGGACCGGGACGTGCGCGTCGCTCCGGAAAGCGTCCGCGAGAGCGTCGATCAGGGCCGGAAAGGTCAGCGCGCCGTCGACGGCCGCTGCAGAGACAACGCGCATGGAAGCCCCCGAGGTGGAGCGCTGAGATCTACGAGTACGAGGCCCTCGGCGACGGCAGGGCGGGCGCCGAGGAGGCTGCCTGCACGCGCAGGCGCTCGGTCTCCTGGCGCAGATGCTGAGCCTCGCGCCGGGCCTGCCGTTTTGCGGTGCGGTTCTTGCCCTGGGCGAGCCAGGCCGCGGTGCCCCCGATCAGGACGCCGAGCATTACGGAGCCGAAGATCACGGCGAAGAGCGGAACGCTGGTGCTGAACTCGGGCGCCTCCTGGGAGAACGGATCGAGCGACAGCGTCACGGGCGCCCGATTCGCGACGGCGAGCAGCACCACCAGGATCGAGAGCGGCAGCAGAATGAGTGCCTTGAGGAAGCGGATCATGCCATGCTCCAGGTTGGATGACCGTCGGGGCAGGAGCCGGGACGCAAAGGTCCCGGGCCGCGAACGGCCCCGCTGTCCGATCAGGGGGTTAAGATAGCGGCGCCCGGTCCGGTTCCAAGCCGGGTCGCCGGCATCGCTCAGCTGGCGCGGGCCGCCTTGCGGGGCTCGGCCTCGTCGGCATTGAGCCGAAGCCGCATCTCCTTCCCGGTCTTGAACACGGGTGTCATCTTTTCGGAGACCGATACGGTCTCGCCGGTACGCGGGTTGCGGCCCGTGCGTGCGTCCCGCCGCTTCACCGAGAAGGCGCCGAATCCGCGTAGCTCCACCCGGTCGCCGCGGGCCAGGGCATCCGTGATCGTGTCGAGGATCGCGTTCACGATGTTCTCGACGTCGCGCTGATACAGGTGCGGGTTGCGCTCGGCGATCTTGAGCACCAGTTCGGATTTGATCATGTCGCTGCTAGACCATTGAGCCGCTTTTATTTTTCGCTTCCCCCAGGCTGCCAGACCGCCAGGAGACCGTCAAGCTTGCCGAAACGTGCGGAGAGTGCGGTGCGGTACAGGCTCTCGCTGAAGCTCTCGAAGCCCAGGAGATCCGCGCCGAGCGCCGCCCACACGAAGGGCGAGAAGTCCCTGTCGTTGCGGGGCTTCCACTCGCGCACCGGGAGATCTTTCGCAACGCCCCGCTCCCGCTCCATCCAGGCCACCGCCTCGCGCTCGCCGCCGAGCTCGTCGACGAGCTTCAGGGGGAGGCCCTGACGGCCGTTGAAGACCTGGCCGGTGGAGACGCGGGCCAGATCGGCATCGTTCAGTTTGCGCCGGTCGCGCACGATTCCCTTGAACCACTCGTAGGTGTCGCTGACGACCTGTTGCAGGGCCGCGCGCGCCTCGGGCGAGGTCGGCTTGTATCCGCTGGGCTCGGCCTTGAGCGGGCTCGATTTCACCTCTTCCACCTGCACGCCGATCTTGCCCAGGAGCTCCGAGACCTGCGGATACTGGAGGATGACGCCGACGGACCCGACGAGGGAGGTCTCGCGCGCGACGATCCGGTCGGCCGCGAGCGCGGTGATGTAGCCGCCGGACGCCGCCGTGCCGTCGACAAAAGCCACGACCGGCTTCTTCTCGGCGAGCTGCCGGATGTTGCGGTAGAGCTCCTCGGCGCCCGTGGTGGTCCCGCCGGGCGAGTCGATCGCGATCACGACGCCCGAGACCGAGCTCGACTCGCCGACGCGCTTCATGAGGTCGGCCATGCGCTGGTTGCCGGCGATGAAGCCGTCCACCGAGATGCGCGCGATATGGTTCTGTCCGATGCCGAGGGGAGCATCGCGGCGCGTGGCGGCGTAGCCGATCGTGACCACGGCGGCGATGACCGCGAGCACGCCCAGGACGCGCCAGAACGACAGCTTCCGGCGCAGGCGCCGCCGGTCGGCGAGCATCTCGGCATCCATGGATCGGAATTCCTTTTGCTGGCTGGCGGGCCGCCTCGCGGCCCGAACCGGGGCCGGCACCCTAGCGCCGCCTCAGATAGGGCGGCAAGCCGGGATGCTCAACAAATGCGCGCGCCCGAGGAGCAGATCCTGCCTCTTGCGGGATCGCCCGGTCGGAGAAACGGTCTGCGCGCAAAGGGGCGGCAAAGAAAAACCCGCGCGAAGGCTCGCGCGGGTTTCCCGGAACGGGTTCCGGAGCGGCGCACGGGCGCCCTCCGGAGATCGAGCCGCGTGCGGCCCGGTTACTTCTTGTCGCCGGTGCGGGCCTTGTTGAGGGCCGCGCCGAGGATGTCGCCGAGCGAGGCGCCGGAATCGGCGGAGCCGTACTGGGCCATCGCCTCCTTCTCCTCGGCGACCTCGAGGGCCTTGACCGAGACGGTGACGCGGCGGGCCTTGCGGTCGAACTGCGTCACGCGGGCATCGAGCTTCTCGCCGGCAGCGAAGCGCTCGGGGCGCTGGTCGCCGCGGTCGCGGGCCAGCTCGTTGCGCTTGATGAAGGCGGTGAGGTCGGTGTCGACGATCTTGACCTCAAGGCCGCCGTCCTTCACCTCGATGACCTCGCAGGTGACGACCTGACCCTTGCGGATGTCGCCGGCCTCCGCGAAGGGATCGCCCGCGAGCTGCTTGATGCCGAGCGAGATGCGCTCCTTCTCGACATCTACGTCGAGCACCTGAGCGCGAACCACGTCGCCCTTCTTGTACTCGTCGATGACCTGCTCGCCCGGACGGTTCCAGTCGAGGTCCGAGAGGTGGACCATGCCGTCGACGTCGTTCTCGAGGCCGATGAACAGACCGAACTCGGTCTTGTTCTTGACTTCGCCCTCGACGGTCGAGCCGACGGGGTGCTTCTCGGCGAAGGCCTCCCACGGGTTCTGAAGCGCCTGCTTCAGGCCGAGCGAGATGCGGCGCTTCACCGGATCGACCTCGAGGATCACGACCTCGACCTCCTGGGAGGTGGAGACGATCTTGCCCGGATGGACGTTCTTCTTGGTCCAGGACATCTCGGAGACGTGGATCAGCCCCTCGATGCCCGGCTCCAGCTCCACGAACGCGCCGTAATCGGTGATGTTCGTGACACGGCCCTTGAGCTTCGCCTGGACCGGGTAGCGGGCGGCAATGCCCTCCCACGGATCGGCGAGGAGCTGCTTGATGCCGAGCGAGATGCGGTGCGTCTCGTGGTTGATCTTGATGATCTTGACCTTCACGGTCTGGCCGATGGTCACCACCTCGGACGGATGGTTGACGCGCCTCCACGCCATGTCGGTGACGTGCAGGAGGCCGTCGATGCCGCCGAGATCAACGAACGCACCGTACTCGGTGATGTTCTTGACCACGCCGTCGATGACCTGACCCTCTTCGAGGTTGGCCACGAGCTCGGAGCGCTGCTCCGCCCGGCTCTCCTCGAGCACGGTGCGGCGAGACACCACGATGTTGCCGCGGCGGCGGTCCATCTTGAGGATCTGGAACGGTTGCGGCACGCCCATGAGCGGACCGACGTCGCGCACCGGGCGGATATCGACCTGGGAGCGCGGCAGGAACGCCACGGCGCCGTCGAGGTCGACCGTGTAGCCGCCCTTGACCTGGTTGAAGATGACGCCGTTGACGCGCTCGTTGTTCTCGAACGCCTTCTCGAGCTTCACCCACGATTCCTCGCGACGGGCCTTGTCGCGGGAGATGACGGCCTCGCCGAGCGCATTCTCGATGCGCTCCACATAGACCTCGACCTCGTCGCCGACATTGATGGTCTGGTCGCGGTTCGGGCCGGCGAATTCCTTGAGAGCGACACGGCCCTCGGTCTTGGCGCCGATATCGATGATCGCGACATCCTTCTCGATCGCGACCACCTTGCCTTTCACGACCGAGCCTTCGTTGATCTCGGATTCGCGGAAGGATTCCTCGAGCAGGGCGGCGAAATCCTCGCGGCTCGGCGCCTGTTGCAGTGCTGCGGACATATGTTCTCCTGAGTGGCCCATCACGGGGCGGCGCCGGCGGCTTGCGTTGCAAGACCGCCCTCACCCGTCGCTGCCAGGGACGCCCTCCGGGCCAAGGTCCCTGGCGGGCCGCTCTCGGGAGCGGGCCGGCGCATCGTCGACGGATGAAGACGTGGTTTCACCCGAAACCCGCCGCCCAGCACATCGAGGGCACGGTCGCCCGCACCCCCTCACGCGCTTGGTCAGCGTTTCTCAGATGCGCGGTACATAATGAAATTCGCCGCAATTCACAAGCCGCGCGGGCGCACATCCGCCCGAAGCGTCACCTCGGACCCGGCTGCTCGCCGGTCGCCCAGGCGAGCGCCTGCTCGAGGCGGTCGTTGCCCCAGAACATCTCGCCGTCCTCGGTGAAGAACGTGGGCGCCCCGAAGATGCCGCGAGAACGGGCCTCCTCGGTCACGGCCTTGAGCCGGGTCTTGTTGGGCTCGCCCTGCGCTTCCTTGAGGATCGCGGCCGGGTCCTGGCCGAGCCCGGCCAGGACGTCGCCCACCACCGCGGGTTCGGCGATGCTGCGCCCCTCGCCGAATTCGAGCGCATAGATCCCCCTGGTGAAGGCCGCACCCCAGCTGCGCTCGGACCCCAGCAGGGCGACGCGGGCCGCCACGAGGCCGTTCTGGGGGAAGGGATCCGGCTTGCGGAAAGGCAGGCCGAGCCGGCCGGACTCCCTTTCCACGTCGCGCCACATGTGGCGGCCCTTCGCGGGGAAGAGATTGAAGGGCGAGGACGCCAGCCCCTGCGCCGCCAGGATCGGACCCAGCAGGAAGGGCCGCCAGCGCAGGTCGACGCCCGCCTCCTGCGCGAGCCCCTCGATCCGCATGGCCGCGAGATAGGAATAGGTGGAGGCGAACTCGTACCAGAACTCGAGCACGGGGCGGCGGGGCATGGGATTCCTCTCGTGATCCTGCCAGGGTGCGGGGATCGGATGCGGCCCGCAAGGCCGGACCCGAGTGACGTTCGGCGGATGGGGATTGCGGGGACGGGTGAAGGGCGCTCTGTCTTCCCCGGCGGGAAGCGGCCCAAGACGCTGAAATGGAAACGGATCCGGCCAAGCGGTGACGCCGCGGCGCGGCTCCATATGCGACCCTATAGAGAGCTGCTTCGCGGCAGCTTCATGGTGCGGGATCCCCCTCTCCTCCGTCCTGGCGGGTTCCGGCCGGGGATTACAGCGAGCCATTCGGGTTGCGCCCGTCCCTCTTCCCCGCTAAGCCGCGCCGGCCAACAACCCGCGGACGTCCCATGCCCGAGAAGCGCGTCAACAAGGTCGTGCTCGCCTATTCCGGCGGCCTCGACACCTCGATCATCCTCAAATGGCTGCAGACCACCTATGGCTGCGAGGTCGTGACCTTCACGGCGGATCTCGGCCAGGGCGAGGAGCTCGAGCCGGCGCGCCGCAAGGCCGAGCTTCTGGGCATCAAGCCGGAGAACATCTTCATCGAGGACCTGCGCGACGAGTTCGTGCGCGACTACGTCTTCCCGATGTTCCGGGCCAACGCCCAGTACGAGGGACTCTATCTTCTCGGCACCTCGATCGCCCGCCCGCTCATCGGCAAGAAGCAGATCGAGATCGCGGAAAAGGTCGGCGCCGACGCGGTGGCGCACGGCGCCACGGGCAAGGGCAACGACCAGGTCCGCTTCGAGCTCACCTATTACGCTTTGAAGCCCGACGTCACCGTGATCGCCCCCTGGCGCGAATGGGACCTGCGCTCCCGCGAGCAGCTCATCGCCTTTGCCGAGCAGCACCAGATCCCGATCGCCAAGGACAAGCGCGGCGAGGCGCCGTTCTCGGTCGACGCCAACCTCCTGCACGCCTCCTCCGAGGGCAAGGTGCTGGAGGACCCTGCCCAGGAGGTGCCGGACTACGTCTATTCCCGTACCAACGACCCGGAATCCGCGCCCGACAAGCCGACCGTGATCTCGATTGCGTTCGAGAAGGGCGATCCCGTCGCGATCGACGGCCAAAAGCTCGGCCCTGCGGCCCTGCTCGCCAAGCTCAACGAACTCGGGCGCCTCAACGGCATCGGCCGCCTCGACTTGGTCGAGAACCGGTTCGTGGGCATGAAGAGCCGCGGCATGTACGAGACCCCCGGCGGCACGATCCTGCACCTTGCGCACCGGGGCATCGAATCGATCACCCTCGACCGCGGCGCGGCGCATCTGAAGGATGAGCTGATGCCGAAATACGCCGAGCTCATCTACAACGGCTTCTGGTTCGCCCCCGAGCGCGAGTTGCTCCAGGCCCTGATCGACAAGAGTCAGGAATTCGTCACCGGCGAAGTGCGGCTCAAGCTCTACAAGGGCGGCGTCCACATCATCGGCCGCGAGAGCCCCTACTCGCTCTACGACCAGGACCTCGTGACCTTCGAGGAGGGCGCCGTGGCCTACGACCACCGGGACGCCGCAGGCTTCATCAAGCTCAACGCGCTCCGCTTGCGCACGCTGGCGCAACGCAAGAAGAAGCTCGGCCTGTAACGGCCACGCTTCCGCCGGAGGGCGGTCCGGGCTAGCCTCCCCGCGGAGGCTTTCCCATGATCGTCACCCGCCGCCGTTTCCTGACCGCGACAAGCGCGAGCGCGGCGGCGCTCGCCTGCCCTGCCCTCTCCCGCACGGCGTCCCGGCCCGTGATCACCCACGGGGTCCAGTCCGGCGACGTCTCGACGGGCTCCGGTGTGGTCTGGGCGCGGGCCGACCGCGCGGCGCGGATGGAGGTCGAGGTCTCGATCTCGGAAGGCTTCGCCAATCTCGTCGGCCGCGCCGCAATCGACGCCTCCCCAGATACCGATTTCTGCGCCAAGGCTGCTCTGCAGAACCTGCCCGCCGGAGAAACCCTGTTCTACCGGGTGCGCTTCCGCGATCTCGCAGACGTCAACGGCCTGAGCGAGCCGGTGGTCGGGCGCTTCCGCACCGCGCCGCTCGATCGGCGCGACGTGTCCTTCGTGTGGTCGGGCGACACGGTTGGACAGGGCTGGGGCATCGACGAGGCGCGCGGCGGCATGCGGATCTATGCCGCCATGCAGCGCGATGCGCCGGATTTCTTCATCCATTCCGGCGACACGATCTATGCCGACAATCCCGTGAAGGCCGAGGTGCCGCTTCCCGACGGCACGATCTGGCGCAACCTCGTCACGGAGGAAAAAGCAAAGGTCGCCGAGACCCTCGACGAGTTCCGCGGCCAGTGGCGCTACAATCTGCTCGATAAAAACCTCCTCGCCTTCAACCGCGAGGTTCCGATGCTGGCGCAGTGGGACGACCACGAGGTGGTCGACAACTGGTGGCCCGAGAAGCGCCTCGACGCCGATCCGCGCTACCGCGAGAAGTCCGTCGCGGTGCTGGCCGCGAACGCATCCAAAGCCTTCCACGAATACGTGCCGATCGCGGCGAACCCGGACGAGGCGAGGCGGGTCTACCGCAAGGTCGCGTACGGGCCGCTCCTCGACGTGTTCTTCCTCGACATGCGCACCTACCGCGCCGCCAACGGCCCCAACCGCGAGGCCGAGGAGGGGCCCGAGACGGTGTTCTTAGGGCCCGCCCAGCTCGACTGGCTGAAGCGGGAGCTCAAAGCCTCGCGCGCGACCTGGAAGGTGATCGCGGCCGACATGCCGCTCGGCCTCATCGTCTTTGATGATTTCCGCACCCGCTCGGGCTCGGAGGCGGTGGCGCAGGGGGACGGCCAGCCGCTCGGACGCGAGCTCGAATTCGCGGGGCTTCTCGCCTGGATGAAGCGGGAGGGGATCCGCAATACGGTCTGGCTCACGGCGGACGTGCACTACACCGCCGCGCACCGCTACGATCCCGCCCGCGCCGTCTTCGCGGAATTCGACGCGTTCTGGGAGTTCGTCTCGGGCCCCCTGCACGCCGGCACCTTCGGGCCGAACGGGCTCGACCCCACCTTCGGGCCGGAAGTCGTGTTCCAGAAGGCGCCACCGCCGGGGCAGTTCAACCTGAGCCCCGCCGCGGGCTACCAGTTCTACGGACATGTGCGCATCGACGGGCGCTCGGAACAGATGATCGTGACCCTGAAGGATGCCGGCGGCGCGAGCCTGTGGGCGACGACGATCGACCCGGTGCGGGGTTAGTCCCGATCCGCAAGCAGGTCCGGCCGGCGCTCCCGCGTGACGCGAAGGGATTCCTCCCGTCGCCAGCGCTCGATCGCGGCGTGGTTGCCGGAGAGGAGGATGTCCGGAATGGAGCGTCCCTCCCATTCGCGGGGGCGCGTGTAGTGCGGGTATTCGAGGAGGCCGCCCTCGAAGCTCTCCTCCGTGCCGGAGGCGTCCTTCCCCATCACGCCGGGGATCAGGCGCACGCAGGCATCGAGAAGCACCATGGCGGCGATCTCGCCGCCGGAGAGCACGTAGTCGCCGATCGAGACCTCGGTGAGCCCGCGCGCCTCGATCACCCGCTCGTCCACCCCCTCGAAGCGGCCGCAGACCACGACCGCGCCCGGGCCGGCGGCGAGGTCGCGCACGAGATCCTGCCTGAGCGGGCGCCCGCGCGGGCTCATGAGCAGCTTCGGGCGCGGGTCGTCAGGGGGGGCGGCCGCGTCGAGCGCGTTCGCCAGCACGTCGCAGCGGATCACCATGCCGGGACCGCCGCCGGCCGGGGTGTCGTCCACGGCGCGGTGGCGGCCGAGCCCGTGCTCGCGGATATTGTGGGTCTCGCAGGACCAGAGGCCGCGGGCGAGCGCGTCGCCCGAGAGCGAGACGCCGAGCGGCCCCGGGAACATCTCGGGATACAGGGTGAGGATCGTGGCCCGGAAGGTCACGCCCCCTCCTCGGAGGCCCCTCCGGAGCGGCGGCCGGATGCGTTCGGCGTCCGGCGCTTCGGCCGTGGCGGGCCGTCGACGGGGGCATCGGGGTCGTCGGGCTCGGGCTTGGCCGCGGCGAAGAGGTCGTCGGGCGCCTCGACGACGATCCGTCCGCCCTTGAGATCCACGACCGGCACGAAGGCCTTCGTGAAGGGCAGGAGGCCGGTGAGGCCGCGCCTGACGGGCGCGATTTCGAGAAGATCGCCGCCGCCGAAATTCGGCACGCCGATGACCCGGCCGAGCGGCGTGCCGTCCGGCGTCTCGACGGCAAGACCCACGAGGTCGGCCAGCAGGAACTCGTCCTCGTCCTCCGGCGGCGGGAGGCGGTCGCGCTCGACGAAGAGCGAGACGCGGTTCAGCGCCTCGGCGGCTTCGCGGGTGGCGACGCCCTGAACGACGGCGATGAGGATGTCGGGCGCCGCGCCTGGTGCCCGGCGGAGCTTGGCGAGCGTGAGGCTGCGACCGTCCGCGGTACGCAGCGGATTGTAAGAAGCGATCGCGAGCGGGTCGGAGGTGGAGGATTTCAGCCGCACCTCGCCCTTGAGGCCGTGGGCGCGGCCGAACTCGCCGAGAAGCACCCAGCCCTCCGGGGCAGGCGCCGTCGGCCCTCTCCCCCCTTGCGGGGGAGAGCTGGGAAGGGGGCTGCTGCTGCCCTCGATCCTGGGCGGATGCTTCGCTCCGCGAGCGCCCCGGGCGGAGCGCACACCCCCCTCCCTGCCCTCCCCCGCGGTGGGAGAGGGGTGACGGGAGCGGGGTCGCTTGGCCATGGGCGTGAAGCGTTACGCCGCGTCGCCGGCGCCGGCGGCCGCAGCCTTGGCGGCGGCGCGCTCCTGGGCCTTCTTGCCGGGCTCTGCGCGCTGCGGGTTGTTGCGCGGCGCGCGCTTCATGAGGCCGGCGGCATCGAGGAAGCGCAGCACGCGGTCGGTCGGCTGGGCGCCCTTCGAGAGCCAGGCCTGGACCTTCTCGGTCTCGAGCGTCACGCGGGCCGGATCATCCTTCGGCTTCATCGGGTCGTAGGTGCCGACCTTCTCGATGAAGCGGCCGTCACGCGGCGAGCGCGCGTCGGCGACGACGATGCGGTAGTAGGGACGCTTCTTGGCACCCGCGCGGGTGAGGCGGATCTTCAGGGACATCGGTTTCTCCTATTTCACACTGTCCGTTGAACCAGATCGCTGCCATTCCGGGGCGGGCGCGGGGCTCGCTCCGGGATGACGGGAATCACTCATTTCTTCTTCCCGAACGGGAAGCCGCCGAGGCCCGGAAGCCCCGGAATCTTTGCGCCGCCGAGGCCCGGCAGGGCCGGGCTCTTGCCCCCGGTGAGACCGGGCGGCATCGGCGGCAGGCCGCCGCCGGCCCCGCCGGGGAAGTCCGGGGGCAGGTTGCCGCCCATCTGCTTCTGCAGGGCCTCGATCTGCTCGGGGGTCGGCTGGGGCATGCCGCCGCCGCCGAGCCCGAACATGTTGCCAAGCGCGCCCGCCAGGCCGCCGCGCTTGTTCTGCCCCATGGCCTTCATCATGTCGGCCATCTGGCGGTGCATCTTGAGGAGGCGGTTGATCTCCTCGACCTTCGAGCCCGAGCCCGCGGCGATGCGTTTCTTCCGCGACGCTTTCAGGATGTCGGGGTTGCGCCGCTCGGCGGGCGTCATCGAATCGATGATGGCGCGCTGGCGCTTGATGATCTTGTCGTCGAGGTTCGCGTTCTCGAGCTGCGATTTCATCTTGGCGACGCCCGGCAGCATGCCGAGCATGCCCCCGATACCGCCGATCTTCTCCATCTGCGTCAGCTGATCGCGCAGATCTTCGAGATCGAACTTGCCCTTGCGCATCTTCTCGGCGACGCGCAGGGCCTTCTCGTGATCGATGTTCTCGGCCGCCCGCTCCACGAGCGAGACGATGTCGCCCATGCCGAGGATGCGGTTCGCGACGCGCGAGGGGTGGAACTCGTCGAGGGCGTCGACCTTCTCGCCCGTGCCGATGAGCTTGATGGGCTTGCCCGTGACGGCGCGCATGGAGAGGGCAGCGCCGCCGCGGGCGTCGCCGTCCATGCGGGTCAGCACGATTCCGGTGACGCCGAGGCGCGCGTCGAAGGCGCGGGCCGTGTTGACGGCGTCCTGGCCCGTGAGCGCGTCCGCGACGAGGAGCACCTCGTGCGGGCCGGTCGCGGCCTTGACCTCCGCGGCCTCGGCCATGAGGGCCTCGTCCACGGTGACGCGGCCGGCGGTGTCGAGCATCACGACGTCGAAGCCGCCGAGACGGGCCGCCTCCATGGCGCGCCGCGCGATCTGCAGGGCCGACTGGCCGGGAACGATGGGGAGCGTGTCGACCTCGACTTGGCGGCCCAGGACCGCGAGCTGCTCCTGCGCCGCCGGACGGCGGGTGTCGAGGGAGGCCATGAGCACGCGCCGCCCGGCCCGGTCCTTCAGGCGGCGGGCGATCTTGGCCGTCGAGGTCGTCTTGCCCGACCCTTGCAGGCCGACCATGAGGATCGCGACCGGCGGGACGGCGTTCAGGTCGATCGGATCGGCATCCGCGCCCAGCATCTCGACGAGCTGGTCGTGGACGATCTTGACGACCTGCTGGCCAGGGCTCACCGATTTGACGACCTCGGCCCCGACCGCGCGCGCCCGCACCTTGTCGGTGAACGAGCGCACGACCTCGAGGGCCACGTCGGCCTCGAGGAGCGCGCGGCGCACCTCGCGCAGGGCCGCGTTGACGTCCTCTTCCGTCAGCGCGCCGCGGCGGGTGAGGCCGCTCAGGATACCCGACAGCCGTTCCGACAGACCTTCGAACACTAGCCGATGCCTCGTCTCAAAATTCCGGACATGCGGTCCGTCGCTACTCGATGCCCCGGGCGATCAGGGGAACGTCCCGCTTCTCGCGCGCGGCCTCGAAATGCTGGATTGCCTTCTCGAACTTGTCGCGGCAGCCCGGGTTGCAGAACCCGACCACATCGCCCCGGTAGAGGGTCAGGGAATCGGCCGCGATCGGCTTTCCCGACCACGGGCAGGTCTCGTTCACGGCATCCTCGATACGCAGCGCTGGCTGGGCCATCCGATAGTCCTTTCGCAACCGATCCATGCGATCAAAGCCGAACGCGCCCGAGGGCGCATCGCGCTGTCGGGCGTTGACCTCCAGCCTCTCGGGCTGGTCGGCGGCTCAGGGCTCGCTCTCTCGATTGTGGGGCGGCACGTAAGGGCGAACTGCGGCAAAGTCAAGGAAAGCACGGGATTCCCACGCCTCCGCCGGCCGGAGACGCCCGCCGCTCGCCCTCCGGCCCGTCCTTCCCGACCCTGGCGATTTCCTGCCGCGCTTCCCGTCGCCCCTCGCCCGGCCGTCCCGCGACACCGCCTTCGCTTGGCTTAACCCTCCCCTCCTGCTATGGCCGCGCAACCCTTTTCCCGGCCCGCACCCCCTCACGCGCTGCGTTGGCCGCTGCCCGAGTCCCCATGACCTCGCACCCGATCGACCACATCCGCAACTTCTCCATCGTGGCCCATATCGACCACGGCAAATCGACGCTGGCCGACCGGCTGATCCAGACGACGGGCGCCCTTTCGGCCCGCGAGATGACCGAGCAGGTGCTCGACAACATGGACATCGAGCGCGAGCGCGGCATCACGATCAAGGCCCAGACCGTGCGCCTCGAATACACGGCCCAGGACGGGAAGACCTACATCCTCAATCTCATGGACACGCCGGGCCACGTGGACTTCGCCTACGAGGTCTCGCGCAGCCTGGCGGCTTGCGAGGGCTCGCTTCTCGTGGTCGACGCCTCGCAGGGGGTCGAGGCCCAGACCCTCGCCAACGTCTACCAGGCCATCGACGCCAACCATGAGATCGTGCCGGTCCTCAACAAGATCGACCTGCCGGCCGCCGAGCCCGACCGGGTCAAGGAGCAGATCGAGGAGGTGATCGGCATCGATGCTTCGGACGCGGTGCCGATCTCGGCCAAGACCGGCCTCAACATCGAGGGCGTGCTCGAAGCCATCGTGCGCAAGCTCCCGCCCCCGAGGGGCGACGAGAAGGCGCCGCTGAAGGCCCTCCTCGTCGATTCCTGGTACGACGCGTATCTCGGCGTCGTGGTGCTGGTGCGCGTCATCGACGGGGTGCTCAAGAAGGGCATGCCGATCAAGATGATCGGCACGGGCGCGACCTACGGCGTCGACCGGGTCGGCGTGTTCCGCCCGAAGATGCAGGACGTCGAGTCCCTCGGCCCCGGCGAGGTCGGGTTCCTGACGGCCTCGATCAAGGAGGTGGCCGACACCCGCGTCGGCGACACCATCACGGACGAGAGGAAGCCCACCACCTCGCCGCTGCCGGGCTTCAAGCCGGTGCAGCCGGTGGTGTTCTGCGGCCTCTTCCCCGTGGATGCGGCTGATTTCGAGAACCTACGCGCCGCCATGGGGCGCCTTCGCCTCAACGACGCGAGCTTCTCCTACGAGATGGAGACCTCCGCGGCGCTCGGCTTCGGCTTCCGCTGCGGATTCCTCGGGCTCCTCCACCTCGAGATCATCCAGGAGCGCCTGGAGCGCGAGTTCAACCTCGACCTGATCTCGACGGCGCCGAGCGTCGTCTATCACCTGAGGATGACGGACGGCTCCCTGAAGGAGCTCCACAACCCGGCCGACATGCCGGACGTGATGAAGATCGAGGCCATCGAGGAGCCCTGGATCCGCGCCACGATCCTCACCCCCGACGATTACCTCGGTGCCGTGCT
>JAESFH010000106.1_pt1 | contig 73947 bp, 70 predicted proteins | sample 9269381 | NCBI WGS metagenome assembly JAESFH01 (sample SAMN14504062, study PRJNA617094) | algae metagenome | isolation source: Aphanothece sp. CMT-3BRIN-NPC111 and co-occurring heterotrophs from well... | place: USA: Clark Mountains Wilderness, California | collected 2010-04-18
CGAGATGGCCCATCTCGGCGGCATCTCGGTCGAAGGCGAGCTCGGCGTGCTGGGCTCCCTCGAGACCGGCATGGGGGACAAGGAGGACGGCCACGGCGCCGAGGGCAAGCTCTCGCACGACCAGCTCCTCACCAATCCCGACGAGGCCGTGAAGTTCGTGGCCGAAACCAAGGTCGACGCGCTCGCCATTGCCATGGGGACCTCGCACGGCGCCTACAAGTTCTCGCGCAAGCCCGACGGCGCCATCCTCGCGATGCACGTCATCGAGGAGATCCACGCCAAGCTCCCCAACATGCACCTCGTGATGCACGGCTCCTCCTCGGTGCCGCAGGAGCTGCAGGACATCATCAACCAGTACGGCGGCAAGATGCCCCAGACCTGGGGCGTGCCGGTCGAGGAGATCCAGCGCGGCATCAAGCACGGCGTGCGCAAGATCAACATCGACACCGACAACCGCATGGCGATGACGGGCCAGATCCGGCGGGTCCTCTCGGAGCAGCCGGGCGAATTCGACCCGCGCAAGTACCTCAAGCCCGCCATGGAGGCGATGACGAAGCTGTGCAAGCAGCGCCTGCAGGAGTTCAACACCGCCGGCCAGGCCTCGAAGATCAAGCGCGTGCTCACCCCGGCCGAGATGGCCAAGCGCTACGCCAAGGGCGAGCTCGACCCGACCTTCGGGACGGCGCGCCAGGCGGCTGAATAACGATCCGGGAACGACGCCCGGTCTGGCATCAGGCTTTCGCCGCAATCCGCCATCAAACGGGGCCTCGCATGACGGCCCCGTTTTCTTTAGGAGAGAGGGCCCCGACCTCCCGCGAACGAGCCATGGCCGAGTCCGCCCCCCGCCTCTATCTCATCACTCCTCCGCTCGACGATGCGGACGCCTTCGCGCCGCGCCTGGCGGAGGCCTGCGCGGCGGGCGACGTCGCGGCCGTCCTGGCCCGCTTCGCGCCCGCCGACGAGCGCACCCTCACCAAGCGCATCAAGGCGCTGGCTCCGGCCGCCCAGGAGGCGGGAGCAGCCTTCGTGATTGAGGTGCCGGGTGAGGTTGATCGGGCTGCCCTCGTGACCCGGGGCGGCGCCGATGGGGTGCAGGTTTCGGGTCTCGCGCCGGTGCAGGACCTGCGCGGACGCCTGAAGAGCGACCGCATCGTGGGCGCGGCCGGCATCCGGACCAAGGACGACGCCATGTCGATCGGAGAGGCCGGGGCCGATTACCTCATGTTCGGCGAGCCCCGCCCGGACGGCTCGCTTCCCGCGCTCGAGGGCGTGGCCGACCGGGCAGCCTGGTGGGCGGAGATCTTTGAGACCCCCTGTGTCGCCTATGCCCCGACCCTTGACGCCATCCCGCCACTTGCCGCGACGGGCGCGGAGTTCGTCGCGCTCGGCGACGCGGTCTGGTCGCATCCGGATGGCCCCGCGGCTGCCGTGCGTCTGGCGACAGCGGCCCTGGCCGAGGCGGCCCGGTGATGCGCCGCGCCGCCCCTCTCCTCGCCGCCCTCCTCCTGTCGGGAGCGGCGGCGGCCGCACCGGCGCCCGACATCGCCTACGGGGCCTATCAGCGTGGGCTCTACGTCACGGCCTTGCGCGAGGCCACGAAGCGCCTCGAGGCCGACCCGGCCGATGCGGCGGCCATGACCCTGCTGGGCGAGCTCTACAACCAGGGGCTCGGGGTCGCGCAGGACCCCGCGAAGGCCGCGGAATGGTACCGCCTGGCGGCGCAACGCGGGGATGCGCACGCACTGGCTTCGCTCGGGCTGATGGCCATGGACGGGCGTGGCATGAACAGGGACCAGAAACAGGGCCTCGCCTGGCTTGAACAGGCGGCCGCAAAGGGCGAGCCCAGCGCATCGTACAACCTTGCCCTCCTCCTCATGGGGACGAACCGCCCCGAGGACCTGCTGCGCGCCGTGGAGTTGCTGCGCAAAGCGGCGGATGCCGAGATCGGCGACGCCCAGCATGCGCTCGGCGTCCTTTACTTGCGCGGGCGTGGGGTGAGCCGCGATCCGGGCGAGGCGGCGCGCTGGTTCGAACGGGCGGCCAAGAACGGCAACCTGGCCGGCCTCGTCGAGCACGCGATCCTGCTCTTCAACGGCGAGGGCGTGCCGACCGACGAAGCCCAGGCCGCCAAGCACTTCCGCCGCGCGGCCCTGAGGGGCAATGCCGTTGCCCAGAACCGGCTCGCCCGCCTCTATGCCGCCGGGCGCGGCGTACCGCAGAACCGGGTCGAGGCCGCCGCCTGGCACCTGGTGGCGGCCGCCAAAGGCCTGACGGATACCTGGCTCGACGATGCCCTGAAAGACCTCTCGCCGGACGAGCGCACCCGCGCCGAGCGGCTCGCCCGGGAGCGCTCCGCCGCTTCGTGAGCGCGGGCGCCGAGCCCCTGCGGCCCTGGCCTTGCGGAACGCTCCGGCGACCTGCCGCATTCCCTCCCGCGCAAGGCCTTCGCTTGACGCCCCGCCCGCCGCGTGGTGAGGAGCGCCCTGCCCCGCCGCCCTCCCGCGCCCACGACCGAGGACATCGATGATCCGCTCGCCCCTGATGACCGTGATGACCGACGCCGTGATGAAGGCTTCGCGCTCGCTGAAACGCGATTTCGGCGAGGTCGAGAACCTGCAGGTGTCGCGCAAAGGGCCTGGCGACTTCGTCTCGGCGGCAGATCGCAAGGCCGAGAGCATCCTGCGCGAGGCGCTGGAGAAGGCCCGCCCCGGTTACGGCCTCGTCATGGAAGAGAGCGGGATCGTCGAGGGCGCCGACAAGAGCCACCGCTGGCACATCGATCCCCTCGACGGCACCACCAACTTCCTGCACGGGCTGCCTCAGTTCTGCATCTCGGTCGGCCTCGAAAGGGAGGGCCAGATCGTGGCCGGCGTGATCTACGATCCCGCCAAGGACGAGATGTTCATCGCCGAGAAGGGCAAGGGCGCGTTCCTGAACAACCGGCGCATCCGGGTCGCGGCCCGGACCGACATGGCCGACGCCCTCGTGAGCTGCGGCCTGCCCCACATCGGGCGCGGCAACCACACCCAGTTCCTCAAGGAGGCCGCGACCGTGATGGCCCAGGTCGGCGGCATGCGCCGCCTAGGCTCGGCCGCCCTCGACCTCGCCTATGTGGCCTGCGGCCGGGCCGATGCCTATTGGGAGCGGGGGCTGAACTCCTGGGACATGGCGGCCGGGATGATCCTGATCCGCGAGGCCGGCGGCTTCGTCTCCGACGCGGACGGCGGCAGCGATCCCCTCAAAGCCCAGACGATCGCCTGCGGCAACGAAACCCTGCACCGGGAACTCCTGAAGCTCATCAAGCAGGCGAACCGCCCGTAGCCCGGCGCACGCGCCCTCCCTTTCCGATGGGTCGGAGCGGCCGTTATGCGCCGCTCCGGTTGACGCATAGGCGCGTTCCGGCTTGATCCGCCGGGTCGACCCGGCCACAGTGGGAGGCCATCTCAACCGGACCGGAAATGACGAGCGACGCGCTGCCCCTCACCCCGCCGCGGATCTACCTGATCCGCATGGCGGTGTTTCTCGTGCTCGCGGGCTTCGTCGCGTTCATCCTCTATCGTCAGATCTGGGAAGCCTTCCTGGCCAATCCCGGGCTCAACGCCCTGATTCTCGGCGTGATGGCGATCGGCATCATTCTCGCCGTGCGCCAGGTCTGGCGCCTTTTCCCGGAAGTGCGCTGGGTCAACGGGCTTCAGAGCACCGACGACGATGCGCCGCCGCGGCGCTCTCCGGTGCTCCTCGCCCCGATGGCGGCGCTTATCAACAACCGTTCGAGTCGGGCGGCGCTCTCGGTCACGACGACCCGCTCGCTGCTCGATTCCATCGGCGCCCGCCTCGACGAGAGCCGGGAGATCGTGCGCTACCTCGCCGGGCTCCTCGTGTTCCTCGGGCTCCTGGGCACGTTCTGGGGCCTCATCGACACGGTGGGCTCGGTCGGCCGGATCATCGCGTCCCTGCGGACCGGACAGGATGCGGCCGTGCTGTTCGACGAGCTCAAGAACGCCCTCGCAGGTCCCCTTCAGGGCATGGGCCTGTCCTTCTCGGCCTCTCTCTTCGGCCTCGCCGGGTCGCTCGTGCTCGGCTTTCTCGACCTCCAGGCCGGCCAGGCCCAGAGCCGCTTCTACATCGAGCTCGAAGACTGGCTGGCGGCGTCGACGACGGACGTCGCGATGGACGCGAGCATGCGCTCCACTGCGCCGGCCCCGGAGCTGACCGCGGTCCTGAACCGGCTCGCCGCATCCGTGAGCGAGAGCGGCAGCAGCCGCGCTGCGACGCAGGCCATGGCGAACCTCGCGGAGGGCATCCAGGGCCTCGTGCAACATATGCGGGCCGAGCAGCAGATGATCCGCGATTGGGTCGAGGCCCAGGCCGCGCGGGAGAAGGAGCTCAAGCAGGTGCTCGACCGCCTCTCCCGCGAAAGGATCGGCTCGTGAGCGCGCCCGTGCCGGTGCGGTCGGTCCACGCCCCTGAGGGACGACGCGCGAGGGCCCGCTCCCCCCGGAAGCCCGCCTGATGCCGGCAGTGTCGGGAGGCCGGCGGGGCCGCCGGAGCGAGATGAACTACTGGCCGGGCTTCGTCGACGCCCTGTCGACGCTGCTCCTCGCCATCATCTTCCTGATCTCCGTCTTCATGCTGGGCCAGTTCTTCCTGGCGCGCGAGCTGTCGAGCCGCGACACGGTGCTCGACCGCCTCAACCGCCAGATTGCGGAGCTCACCGACCTCCTGTCGCTCGAGCGCTCAGGACGGCGCGATCTGGAGCAGAGCGTCACGAGCCTGCAATCGACGCTCCAGGCCACGGAGGCCGAACGCTCCCGCCTCCAGGGCATTATCGCCTCCGGCAGCGGAGCCCAGGACCGGGCCGCCGAGCTCGGCTCGGCGCTCGAGAGCGAGCGTCAGGCAACCGGCCGCGCGCTCAATCAGGTCGAGCTCCTCAACCAGCAGATCGCGGCCATGCGCCGCCAGCTCGCGGCCCTCGAGGATGCACTCGCGGCGTCCGAGACCAGGGATCGGGAATCGCAGGCTCGCATCGCCGATCTCGGCTCCCGCCTCAACATCGCGCTCGCCCAGCGCGTGCAGGAACTCGCCCGCTACCGCTCCGACTTCTTCGGCCGCCTGCGCCAGATTCTCGGCAACCGGCAGGACATCCGCATTGTCGGTGATCGCTTCGTGTTCCCGTCGGAATTGTTCTTCGCACCGGGCCAGGCGGTGGTCCGCCCCGAGGGCGCGGGCGAACTCGACCGCATCGCCGCCCTGCTTCAGGAGCTGGAGCGGCAGATCCCGTCCGACATTCCCTGGGTGCTGCGCGTCGACGGCCACACGGACCAGCGCCCGATCGCGACCGCGCAATTCCCGAACAACTGGGCCCTGTCGGCCTCCCGCGCCATCGCGGTCGTGCAATACATGATCTCCCGGGGAGTCCCGCCCCAGCGCCTCGTCGCAGCCGGCTTCGGCGAGTTCCAGCCCCTCGACCCGGCCACCACGGACGAGGCCTATTCCCGCAACCGCCGCATCGAGCTGAAGCTGACGGAGCGGTGATCCGCAAGCCACGGATCGCCAGCGACAGACGTGCGGGAGTCCAGAGACGCAGGCGCGCCTTCTCCATACGAGCAGGCCGTGAGGCATCCGCGCCGGCCCTGCAGGCCCCACACCCCGCTTGCACGCGAGGTCGACAGGACCCATGAGGCGCCGGCCGACCATCCCGATCCAACTCAGCGGTCCGTCGCACAAGGGGGCTTTGGCAGACGGCACTGCTCCGAGATCGGCCGGCGCCGCGGTCTGTCCAAGATCCTGGCCGTTCCAGGAAAGTGAAGGATCATGAGAGGCCGCAGATCCGAAATTAACACAAGACGATACACTTTGTCAGCAGCGTCTAGACCACCTATTCGGCTTAACTCGGAAAGAGAAATAGGTATGAAACTGGCCGTTGTCTGGCCGTGTCGACAATGGATATTCGCGTCAAGCGGCATCAAGTCCGAGGCCATCTGCTGCGACGCTTTAATTGCACGGCCTTCAACAAGAAGTTTTGCTGAAGACCCGCCCCTGCACCGGGGGTCGAGGGCAGGTCCGCTGTCACCCGCCTCACGGGCATGTCCCGGTCGCGTCCGCTCGCAACGATGCAGATCATCCCAAACAACACTCCGGCAACTATAGCGGCTCAGGCCCACTTAACCTGAACATCTGTTGAGATTTGGCTGTTAACCTCTTAGATCTTCCCTCGGTGTGACGCTGCTGACGTCAAACAGAACAGGAGACCGGCGATAGCAACGGCCGGAGGAGGCGTCAGCACATGGCCAAGACAAATCTCTCACCCCCCGGGGGATCATCATCGCAGGACACCGGCAGCGTTACCATCCTCATCGCCGACGATGACGAGTTCTTCAGGATGGCGCTGAGCACCATCATCACGAAGACATTCGCGGAGGCGACGGTCGTCGAGACCTCGTCTCTCGACGAGGCCCTGGAGCGCCTGGCCGAAGCAGGACCGGTTTCCCTCGCCTTGTTCGACCTCAGCATGCCGGGCATGGAGAGCGCAGCGAGCCTGCGGGCCGTGCGAGAGTGCTTCCCGCACACGCGGGTCGCAGTGGTGTCGGCCTCGACGCGCAGAGCCGACATCCTTCTTGCCCTCGAGGCCGGCGCTCACGGTTACATCCCGAAGGGCTTCGGCGTCTCGGAGTTGGTCTCCGCTCTGGAGACGATCCGATCCGGCATGATCTATATTCCCTCCTCCGTGGCCGATCTGAATGGCATCCACGCGGAGCCGGACCGACCGCTCCCGACCAGCGCCCCCAGCGGACCAAGACCCGACAAGAGCCTTACGAACCGGCAGTGGGATGTTCTGGAGCAACTGGTTCAGGGTAAGTCCAACAAGGAGATCGCACGGGTCCTCAACCTCGGCGAAGGCACCGTGAAAGTGCACATCGCAGCCCTGTTCCGGTCACTGGGGGTCACAAGCCGATCCGCCGCGGCCGCGGCCGGCATGCGATTGCTCGGACGGCTGCAGGATGAGGGGCGGTGAAGAAAAGTGGACAGCCGTGAAAGCGCAGATCGCGCGTGCGCCGGGCCACGGGGCGGTCGGACGGGGCGAGAGCTCGATCCGGAGAACACTCCGTCGCTCAAAGATCGCGCCCCTCGACCGTGATGCTTGTTGCAATCCAAGCTTCAAGATCACGGTTTCGAACTGGTATGATGCCTGGAGCTTTGCCAATTGTAATGTATGCAATAGCAGTTACAACGAAGAGAAATATTGTTTTTGTATTTTCTGGCATTGCCTGAATTCCTACTCAGGATGCCGTTTCTGTTCCTTAAATCTGAATCGTTCCTTACCGCAGAACCGCAAATAATATTGTGGAACACGGGAACCATTTTGATGGGAGAGCGTGCTTCGTCGCGCTTCTGGAGCAGATCGAGGGAGACGCTTAAGCCGGTCTTCGGGTCGAGGATCTGCATGGGCGGTCGCTCCGTGGTGCATAGGAGGAACGCGCCCGCCGACAGTCGGCTTCAGCGGGAAGGATTAACCTTGTGTCGTATGGTTAGGCATTGGTTAGCGAGCCGCCGCCCATCACCGGCGAGCCTCCCGCCCGGATCCCGAACCCGGACAGGCAGCTCTTTCGCGGCGGCGCCCGATCAGCGGCGGACCGTCGCGCGCTGAAACTCCAGGGTGGCCTCGTCCCCTGCCCGGCCCCGCGCCAGCTCGATGCAGCCGTCGACGGACGTGCAGGGTCCTGCCTGCCCAACCCGGATGGCAGCGGCAAGCACGGCCCGCAGTTGCGCGTCACAGTCCTTGGCAACGGCCGGCGTCACGGCCCGGTAGGACGCCCGCTCCTGCCGCAGGCGATCGAGCACTCCGCTGACGCACGCGTCCATGGCCTTCACCTCTGCGGCGGGAATGGCCTTCAGATTGGGCGTGGAAGGCTTCTGCGCCTGAGCCCGCACGGGCGCCGCGGCGAACATGGACAATGCGATGACCGCAACGATGGGCGAAATTTGAATGGCATGGTTGTGCATGTCGGGTGTTCCCTCCGGTGTCGTTGCCCCTGCGGGCATCTTCTTGCTCGAGCCACCCATTATCTGAACAGCCAAGATTGCTTGCGTGTTGCGTGGATTGTTGCGAGCCGCCGAGCACGGTTCAGCACACGCTCTTCGGGGCAGGCACGGACCCGAAGCCACCGAGATCTGCATCACGCCAGAAGGATGCCGGCCCTGCGCGGACGGCCGCTCCGCGGCTGAAGCGCGAGCGGCCGTCGGCCCCGAAGACCGCCGTCCGCGGTTGTTCAATCGCACCTGATCTGCTGACCCTTCAGGGGGGAAGGCGCTCGAGGGCTCGCGGTCGGGACCGCATACCACCGGTGGGGACTTTCACCCCGCCCTGAGAACAGCAAGAGGCTATTGCGGAGCAAAAAGCCTGGCAAGGGATGGTTGCCGTCTGAAGCGCGAAGGACGCTTCAGACCATGATGCGTGTGCGGTCCAGCGCCGCCGCCGGTCCCTGGCCGGGCCGTGGTCGATCAGACCTTTGAGTACGAGCAGTGCGTCCTCGAGCGCGTCCCGGCGCAGCGCGCGCAGGCACAGACGCACGCCCCCGTCCTCGCCCGCCGGATCCGCCTGGACGGCGCGCGGCGGCGCGACCAGAACACCGGGAGCCGCGGCCGCCTCGGCGAGGCATTCGGCGCGAGAGTGGGCCATCGCAAGCCAGAGGCGAAACCCGCGGGGCCCGCGGCGAAGCCGCGTGAGGGGCAGGCCAAATGCCGCCTCAGCCAGGGCGCGCCGGCTCGCCGCCTCCTCGCGGATCGCCGCTGCGGCCGTCTTGACGGTGCCGTCCGTCAGCCACCGCTCCATGATGGCCCCCGCGAGCGGCGCCGCCATGGTGCTGGACGAACCAAGCCGGGCCTCGGCCCGCTCCGCGAGCGCGGGTGCACCGACGAGCCATCCGCCTCGCCTTCGCGGCCTATGCTTTCGTGACCTCGATCACGCCCGGCCCGAACCACACCATGCTGCTCGCGTCCGGCGTCGATTTCGGCTCCTGGCCCTCCCTGCCGCACATGCTCGGCATCAATCTCGGGTTCACGCTCCTGGTCCTGACGGCAGGCTTCGGGGCCGGAGGGCTGTTCACCGCTGTTCCCGTCCTCCACGACGTGCTGCGCGCCGTCGGCGCCGCGTACCTGCTCTACCGCCCCTGGATGATCGCCCACTCCGGCCCGATGTCGGGCGGACGCTCCGCTGGCGAGCCGCTGCGCTTTCTGCAGGCGGCGTTCCAGTGGGTCGATCCCAAGGCCTGGATCATGGCGATCGGAGCGACCTCGGCCTCCACCCCGCAGCAGGGCTTCTTCGGCAACATCCTCGTGGTGGCGCTCGTCTACGTGATCGTCAGTGGTCCCTGCATCGCGGCCTGGACGGGCTTCGGCGTCGCGCTCCGGCGTTTCCTGACGGATCCGGCTTATGTGTGGGTCTTCAGCGTCGCGATGGCCTTGCTCCTCGTGATCTCGCTGTACCCGCTCGTCCGGGATTTTCTCGGGTCGGCGGCCTGGGCCGGGGGCGTCATGGAAGGGCGGGATCGCTGGGATGGCGACAACACTCGGGCGATGCCATTTCCCATTTGACAAGGCCGGGGGCCCCGACTAACGGGAGCGCTTTCACGCATCCCCAATCGAAGGCAAGCGAACCGTGGCCAAACCGGAACTCGGCTTGAAGCGCCAGTGCATGAGCTGCGGCGCCAAGTTCTACGATCTCAGCAAGAACCCGATCGTCTGCCCGAAATGCGGCACGGTCTTCCAGGCCTCCGCTCTCACCCGGGCGGCCCCCGTGGCGGCACGCGCGGCTGCAACGGTCGCTGCGGCGAGCACCGACGACGACGTTGAGCTCGAAAGCGCCGGTCCCGAGCTGGTGTCGCTCGAGGAAGTCGAGGCCGGCGAAGCCGAGAAGGACCTGCCGATCGACGACGACATCGAGGTGGCGGACGACGTGGGCGCTGACGACACCTTCCTCGAGGAGGAAGAGGAAGGCGAGGACGACGTGTCGGGTCTGATCGACGGCGATATCGAGGACGACGAGGAAGCATGAACGCCCGCCCGCCGGCCCACCCGTGGGCCGGCGAAGCCCCGTCCCGCACGAGAGTCACGGGACATTTTCCGTTATCTACCAAGCTATTGAGGAAATGCGTCAAGAAGGCTGGTAAAGAGGGTTGAGTCCTCCGCCGGAGCCGACTATAGAAACGCCCGCTGCTTCGGCGGCGATCCTTTCCGCGGTGTTCCCAAGCCCGCGGCCAGCGTGGGGCCATAGCTCAGTTGGGAGAGCGCTTGAATGGCATTCAAGAGGTCGGCGGTTCGATTCCGCCTGGCTCCACCAAATTCCTTCATGAGTGACAAAAACTTGTGACAAGCCGCCTCCGGGCGGCTTTCGCGTTTCTGAAGGAATGCACGGGCACCGCCGGCAGCGTCCACGCGAGCGATTGTGGGCACGCGTCGACGGCCTCGATCAGCCGTTTTTGTCGAAGACCTTGGGCATGATTTTGAGCCGGCTCATCCTCCGGGCAGCCCGCGATGGCTTCCATCAGTCTAGCCAGCCCCAAGGCGCGCCGGCGCCGTTGGGTGCCATGCCCCACGAACCCCGATGACGGCGGCGGGAGCCCGTGTTAGGAGCCCTGCTCCGCGAATTCGATCAAGGAACAGGGCGCTTTCCGGTGTCGCACGCTCACGCAGAACCATCGCCTGTGACGGCCAGGGCCGGGGCTCCCCTGAAGGGATCCCTACGGGTGCCGGGAGACAAGTCCATCTCGCACCGCGCCCTGATCTTCGGCCTCCTCTCCATCGGCGAGACCAGGATCGAGGGGCTGCTCGAAGGCGACGACGTGCTGCGCACGGCCGACGCGTGCCGGGCGCTCGGCGGCGCCGTCACCCGCGAGGCGCCGGGGCGCTGGCGGGTCGTGGGCGCCGGCATCGGCGGCCTCACCGAGCCCGCGGGCGTGCTCGATTTCGGCAATGCCGGCACGGGCTCGCGCCTCATGATGGGCGTCGCCGGGAGCCATCCTGTCACCGCCACCTTCGACGGCGATGCTTCGCTGCGCAAGCGCCCGATGCGGCGCATCCTCGACCCGCTCGTCGGAATGGGGGTCTCGGTGGTCTCCGAGGCCGAGGGCGGGCGCGTGCCCCTGACGCTGCGGGGTCCCCGCGAGACCATCCCCATCACCTACGAGACGCCTGCCGCTTCGGCCCAGATCAAGTCGGCGATCCTGCTCGCGGGCCTCAACTCCCCTGGCCGCACCACGGTGCTCGAGCGCGAGGCGACGCGCGACCATACCGAGCGGATGCTGCGCCATTTCGGGGCCATTGTGGAGGTCGCTCCGCATGGGCCGGACGGGCGCGCCGTCAGCCTCCAGGGCCAGCCCACCCTACGGGGCTCCGACGTGATCGTGCCGTCCGACCCCTCGTCGGCAGCCTTCCCACTCGTTGCCGCTCTCGTCACGCCGGGCTCGGACGTGACGATCGAGGGCGTGATGACGAACCCGCTCCGCACGGGCCTCCTCACGACCCTGGAGGAGATGGGCGCCGAGATCGAGCGCGTGAACGAGCGCGACGAAGGCGGCGAGACGGTCGCGGATCTGCGGGTGCGCTGGAGCCGCCTCGACGGCGTCGACGTGCCGGCGGCCCGGGCACCCTCCATGATCGACGAATACCCGATCCTCGCCGTGGCGGCCTCCTTCGCCCGGGGCACGACCCGCATGCGCGGCCTGCACGAGCTGCGCGTGAAGGAGTCGGACCGCCTCGCCGCCGTGGCGGCCGGCCTGGCCCGGGCCGGCGTCCCGCACGAGATCGAGGGCGACGACCTCGTCGTCCACGGGCTCGACGGCGCGGTGCCGGGCGGGGGCACGGTCGCGACCCACCTGGACCACCGCATCGCCATGGCGTTCCTCGTCATGGGGCTCGCCACCCGCGATCCCATGACGGTCGACGACGGCTCCATGATCATGACGAGCTTCCCGACCTTCATTCCGCTCATGCGGGAGCTCGGCGCGGCGATCCGCGAGCGCTAGCGGCCATCCCTTCACCTGTTGCGCGACACCCAACGGCCCGCTCATGATCACCGCGATCGACGGACCGACCGCCTCAACCTGTCAGGCTCTTCCATGATCATCGCGATCGACGGCCCAGCCGCATCCGGCAAGGGCACCCTCGCCAAACGCCTTGCGGTCCATTTCGGCCTGCCGCACCTCGACACCGGCCTGTTGTATCGCGCCGTCGCGCGCGCGCTCCTCGACCGGGGCACGCCGCTGTCCGACCGCGCCGCTGCCGAGGAGGTCGCGCGGGGTCTCGATGTCGGCCTCCTCGACGATCCGCGCCTGCGCGGCGCCGAGATGGGCGAGGCGGCTTCCGTGATCTCCGCCTATCAGCCCGTGCGCGACGCCCTTCTCGCCTTCCAGCGCGACTTCGCGGGACAAGCGGCGGGAGCCGTGCTGGACGGACGCGACATCGGCACCGTCGTATGCCCGCTCGCGGACGCGAAGCTCTTCGTCACCGCGACCGCGGAGGAGCGCGCGCGCCGCCGGCATCTGGAGCTGCTCGGGCGCGGCGAGGCGGCGGAATTCCGCGTCATCCTCGAGGATATCCGCCGCCGTGACGAGCGCGACGTGAACCGCAGCACGGCGCCCCTCAAGGCCGCGCAGGATGCGCTCGTTCTCGATACCACGACCCTCGATGCGGATGCGGCCTTCCGGGCCGCCCTGGAGCTGGTGGAGAGCCGCATCAGGGGTTGACCGGTGACCGCGCTGCAACTGGTGCACTGACGCGTCAGAGCTGAACCGAGCCCCCTGTTCCCAAGCGGCGGACGACCTGTCACACTCCCGAGGTCCGCCCCTCTTCCGGCCCTCGTCCGTCGGGCCGGTGATCCGGTGAGGCAACCGGTGGGGCTCCATCGAGGAGATCCCGATGCTGTCGCGATTCGCCGGCCTCGTCCTTGCCGTCCTGATGTGGGGCATCCCGGGCGCCCGAGCGCAGACCGAGGTCGACCTCGCCCTCGTGCTGGCGGTCGACATCTCCTATTCGATGGATGTCGAGGAGCAGGCCCTCCAGCGGGAAGGTTTCGCCGAGGCCTTCCGCTCTCCTCAGGTGCACGATGCGATCCGCCGCGGCATGCTCGGGCGGATCGCCGTCAGCTACGTGGAATGGGCCGGAGCGTCCGACCAGACCGTCATCGTGCCGTGGACGATTCTCGATAACCCTGAGAGCATCATGGCCTTCGCTCACAGGATCGCGGTGACGCCCCTGCGCCGGGCGATGCGGACGTCGATTGCGGGGGCCATCGACTTCAGCGTGAAGCACCTGGAGCAGAGCGGCGTCGAGGCGGTGCGGCGCGTCATCGACATCTCGGGCGACGGGCCGAACAACCAGGGGCGCATCGTCACGATCGCGCGCGACGATGCGGTCGCGAAGGGTATCACGATTAACGGCCTTCCCCTGATGCTGCGCCGCCCGGGTTATCTCGATATCGCGGAGCTCGATCAATATTATCGGGATTGCGTCATCGGCGGTCAGGGGGCCTTCATGGTGCCGGTGCGTGGCCGCGAGCAATTCCCGCAGGCGATCAAGACAAAGATCCTCCTGGAAATCGCCGGGCTGACGCCGCCCGATCCTCTCGTCCGGCGCATCCAGGCCGCGTCGCGCACCGATTGCCTGATCGGCGAGACGCAGTGGCGCGACCGGATGGGCAACTGAACCTGCATCGTTGCTGAGGCCGGATCGACCCATGGACCAAGACACCCGCCCTGTCGCCGAGGCGCATTCTTCCGCGGCCCGTCCCCTGGCGCTGGCCCTCGTGGCGCACGATGCCAAGAAGGACGAGATGGCCGATTTCGTCGCCGCCCATCAGTCCCGCATCGGCCGCTTCGCCCTCTTCGCGACCGGCACCACCGGCGGACGCGTGATGGAGCGATGCCCCGGCCTCGCCGTGACGCGCCTCAAGAGCGGTCCGCTCGGGGGCGACCAGCAGATCGGCGCCATGATCGCGGAGGGTAGGATCGACGTGCTCGTCTTCTTCGTCGATCCGCTTTCGCCCCACCCGCACGACGTCGACGTGAAGGCGCTCATGCGCCTCGGTCTGGTCTACGACATCCCGATGGCCTTGAACCGGGCGACCGCCGAACGGCTCATCGCCACGTTCGCGGCGTAGACGCTCGTCCCTCGCGCGGAACCTCAGGTGCCCCGCGGTTTCGCCCGGCGGGTCGGCGGCGCCGTGAGCGGGTCCTCGGGCCAGGGATGCTTCGGGTATTGGCCCCGCATATCGGCCCGCACCGCAGCCCAGGAACCGCGCCAGAAGCCCGGCAGGTCGCGGGTGATCTGGATCGGGCGCTGCGCCGGCGAGAGAAGATGCAGGATCAGCGGAACCCGCCCGCCCGCCAGGGCGGGATGCCGGTCGAGACCGAACAACTCCTGCACGCGAACCGCCAGCGCCGGTCCTTCTTCGCTGCCGTAGTCGATCGGGATCAGGGACCCTGTCGGCACCTCCACATGGGTCGGGGCCTCCGCGTCGAGCCGGCGCTGCAGCGGCCAGGGCAGAAGCGCCCGTAATGACTCGCTCAGGAGGTCCGGGCCGATATCGGCGAGCCCTGCCCTGCCGACGAGATGCGGCGCAAGCCACTCCTCCGCGCTGGCCGCGAGCGCCGCGTCGGAGAGGTCCGGCCATTCCTCGCCTTCCGCCCGGCGCAGGAACAGCACCCGCTCGCGCCATTGGCCCAGCGCCTTCGACCAGGGAAGCGCGTCGAGTCCGACCGAGACGAGCCCCCGCGCCAGGATGCGGGCGGCGTCCTCCGTGGCAGGAACCGGGAGCGGCCGCTCGCTCAGGACCAATGCGCCGTAGCGCCGGACGGCGCGGGCCCGCAGGGCCTTCGCGGAGCGGTCGAACACGACCTCTTCCTGCTGCTGCAGGCGCGGACCTGCGATCTCCTCGAGTTCCGCGAGGGCGAGCGGCGCAGCGGCGAGGATCCGCGCTGAGGCCGCACCGCCGGCAATCTCGGCCACAGCGAGATACGGCTCGCGGGCGAGGCGTTCATGCGGCTGCAGATTGGCGCCGCGCCCGTTCGCCATCAGGTATTCGCCCGGCATCCCGCGCGCCTTGGCGAGACGGTCCGGATAGGCCAGCGCCAGAAGCGCACCGGCGCTCAGCCCGCCGCCCGCGCTGGCCGACCGATCGGGGACCGCGCGCGCCCACCCGTCCGCCATGCGGCGCATGTCCTCGGCTCGCTTGGAGCGGTCGCGCCGGTAGCGCTCCACGCGCTCGGTGAGATCGACCGCGTCGCCGCCGAGCCCCCGCTCCACGAGCACGGCGGCGATGTCGGCGGCAGCCCGCGCTTCGCCCCGTTCACCCGCGCTCACGACCATCCGGGCGAGCCGCGGCGGCAGCGGCAGCGCGCGCAGGAGCCGGCCGGTATCGGTGATGCGGCCGTCGGAATCGAGGGCGCCGAGATCGTACAGGAGGGCCCGCGCCTCCTTCAGGGCCGGAGCCGGCGGCGGGTCGAGGAACGCGAGGTCGGTGGGGTCGGTCACGCCCCAGGCGGCGCAATCGAGCAGGAGCGGACTCAGATCGGCCGCGAGGATCTCGGGCCGCGCGAACGATTCGAGCGCGCCGGTCGCGGCTTCCTCCCAGAGGCGATAGCAGACGCCCGGCTCCGTGCGACCCGCGCGGCCCCGGCGCTGATCGGCCGCGGCGCGGGAGACCCGGACGGTTTCCAGCCGCGTGAGGCCGATATCGGGCTCGTAGACGGGGACGCGGGCGAGCCCTGAATCGATCACCACCCGGACACCCTCGATGGTGAGCGAGGTCTCGGCGATGGACGTGGCAAGCACGATCTTGCGTCGCCCGGGCCGCGCCGGACCGACCGCCAGATCCTGCTCGGCGCGATCGAGCGCGCCATAGAGCGGCGCGATGTCGATCATGGGCTCCGTGACGCGCTCGCGCAGCAGCGTCTCGACCCGCCGGATCTCGCCTTGTCCGGGCAGGAAGACGAGGAGCGACCCGGGTTCCGCGCGAAGCGCCCGCAGGACCGCATCCGCGACGCTGTCCTCGATGCGCCGGTTCGGATCGCGGCCGAGATAGCGGGTCTCGACCGGATATGCGCGGCCCTCCGACTCGACCACGGGCGCGTCTCCGAGGAGGCGGGCGATGCGGGCCCCGTCGAGGGTCGCGGACATCACGAGCAGGCGCAGATCCTCGCGCAATCCCCCCTGTGCATCGAGGGCGAGCGCGAGGCCGAGATCGGCATCGAGGGAGCGCTCGTGGAACTCGTCGAACAGGATCGCGGCGACGCCGTCGAGCGCCGGATCGTCCAGGATCATGCGCGCGAACACACCTTCCGTGACGACCTCGATCCGCGTCCGGCGCGAGATCTTGGAGCCGAGCCGGACGCGCAGGCCGACCGTTTCGCCGACACCCTCGCCGAGGGTCTGCGCCATCCGGTTCGCGGCCGCGCGTGCGGCGAGCCGGCGCGGCTCGAGAACGATCAGCTTTCGCCCATCGACCCATGGTTCGTCGAGGAGCGCCAGCGGCACCCGGGTGGTCTTGCCGGCGCCCGGAGGAGCAACCAGGACGGCGTTGGGGCGCTCCTGCAGGCGCACGGCGAGGTCGGACAGAACCGCATCGATCGGAAGCGGAGTGTCGAAGCTACGCATCGCCGGGTGATGGCCGATGTGCCGGGAACATGCAAGGAGCGGCGACGAGGAGCGGCGGCCCGGATCGGCGCCAGCGCCCAAGCGTACCGGTGCCGGACCGGCGCAGCCACTAGCGGCACACCTCCGGCAGGCGCCGCTTCCAGCGCTCGCCGCGGGGAAGGTCGCCGGCTCGCCGTCCCCATTCGCGGCCCAGCCGCGTCTCCGCGGCCGGCACGATGATCGGCCTATCGCCGGCCATGCCATCGCTCGCTGCCATCGGGACGGCGCCGTCGAACACGGCATCGTGCAGGATGTCCGCACCGGTGGGCAGGCGAACGGGCTCGGGGTGGACCGATGTCGCAGGTGCGGGCGCCGCCTCGGGAGCTTTCAGGGTGCTCACCGCCCGGCGCGTCACGCGGCATGGCGGCGTGGTGGCCGCCTGACAGGCTAGATTTATGCGGCCCGTGCTATGCCGCCGTGCGCTTCGCGCGGGCGTCCGCGCCCATGCGGATCGCCAGCTGGAGCGCCGCCCGGCTCGCGCCCATATTGGCGACGCCGCGGCCCGCGATCTCGTAGGCGGTGCCGTGGGCCGGCGTGCAGATCGCGAACGGGAAGCCGCCGATCAGGGTAATGCCGCGGTCGAAGCCCATCATCTTCATCGCGATCTGGCCCTGGTCGTGGTACATGGTCAGGACCGCATCGAAGTCGCCGTTCTTGGCGCGCAGGAACACCGTGTCGGAGGGGAACGGCCCCTCGACCGCGATGCCCCGCTCCGCGCCCCGGCGCACGGCCGGCTCGATGACGTCGATCTCCTCGCGTCCGAAATTGCCGCCGTCGCCCGCATGCGGGTTGAGGCCCGCGACGGCGATCCGGGGACGGGCAAAGCCCGCGGCCCGCATGGCGCTGTTGGTGAGATCGAGGCCGCGCAGGATCGCCTCTTCCGTGATGGCCGCCGCGACCGCGGAGAGCGGGATGTGCGAGGTCACCCGCGCGTTCCACAGCTCGCCGAGAACGTTGAACTCGCTGGCCGGCCCGGTGGTCTTGAGGACGTCGCGGATGAAACGGATTTCGTCGTCGTAGCCGTCATAGGCGAGACGCATCGCCTTCTTGTTGAACGGTGTGAAGAAGACGGCGTCGGCGCCGCCGCTATTTGCGAGTTCCAGGGCGCGGCGGAAGTTCTCCGTGGCGAACCGGCCGCCCTCGATCGTCGCCGTCGCGGGCGTGACCTGGTCGGGGCTGAGGTTCTTGAGGTCGACGAAGATCGGCCCGGATGCGGAGGTCGGGAGCGCATCGCCGGGAGCGACGGTCTCGACATCGACCGACACGCCCGCGACCTGAGCGCCGCCGTCCAGAATGCGCCGATCGCCGAAGACGACGATCTGCGCCGCGCTTCGGATGTCGTCCATCGCGAGCAGCTTCGCGGCGAGTTCCGGGCTGATGCCCGCAGGATCTCCCATCGCGAAGGCAACGGTCGGCCGGACGGATCCGGGGGTAGAGGAAAGAGCGTCCACGGCAAACCTCATCGGCAAGTCAGGCCGGACGGGTAGCATCCGGACGGTTTGCGCGCAAGTATTCTGCATGCAGCATTTTGTTTGCCGACCCTGCAGCAAAGGACTAAAAGGGATTGGACTGAACGCGAGCCCGAAGGGCGGGGGAGTCGGGCGGATGGATACACAGGCAGAAACGACGGAGTCCTGGGGTATCCCCGGCAACGATCCAGAAGGCCGCGGGCGCATCGCACGGCCCAGCCTGCACGAGGCGATCGTCACGCGCGTGCGCGACATGATCATCGAGGGCGCGCTGGCACCGGGAACCCGAATCCACGAGGGCAAGCTCGGCGAGGAACTGGGCATATCGCGCACGCCGCTGCGGGAAGCGCTGAAGTTCCTGGCCAGCGAGGGCCTGCTCGAGCTCTCCCCCGGCCGGGGCGCGCTTGTGCGGCAGTTCAGCGCCAAGGACGTGCAGGACGCGCTCGCGGTCATCGGCCATCTGGAAGGCCTGGCTGGGCGGCTCGCCTGCGCCAACGCGACGGATGCCGAAATCCGCGAGGTGCGGCAGCTGCACGACCGGATGATGCAGATGTACCGCACCCGGGACCGCTTGCCCTATTTCAAGCTCAACCAGGCGGTCCATTCGGCCATCCTGCGCCTGTCGAAGAACGAGTCGCTCAGCTACGTTCACGGGATTCTGCAGGCGCGCCTGCGTCGCATCCGCTACATCGGCAACGAGAGCCCGGAGAAATGGGCCGGGGCGGTCGCGGACCACGAGATCATGATCGAGGCGCTGGAGGCCCGCGACGGCGAGCGCCTTGCGGCCGCGATGGTCTCCCATATGGACCGGACATGGGAGCGGGTCCGGCTCGCGATCTGACGACCGGCATGGCGGGCGTTGACAGCAGCGCCACAGCGGCCGAAGGAGAGCGCCGATGGGAGGGATCCGAGTGGAATCGCAGCCGCGGCCTTCAGCAGGCCGATCCAGTCCCGTGACCCGATCCCCGTCGTTCGTGCAGGCTCTGCACGCTGCCAGCGGGACCTCCGGTGAGTGAGGAAGCCGCCCTGCGCGAGGCGATCTGCCGGTTCGGACGCTCCCTGTTCGAGCGTGGATTGACGGCGGGCTCCTCGGGCAACATCTCGGTGCGCCTCAGCGACGGCGGCTGGCTCATGACGCCGACGAACGCCTCCCTCGGCTTCCTCGACCCGGCCCAGCTGAGCCGCATCGACGGGAGCGGCAGGCTCGTTTCGGGCCACGCCCCCACCAAGGAGCAGCCTCTCCACACGGCCCTCTACGACACCCGGCGCGAAACCGGCGCCGTGGTGCACCTGCACTCGACGCACTCGGTTGCGGTCTCCATGCTCCCGGGCATCGACCCCGCCGACGCTATCCCGCCGATGACGGCCTATTACGTCATGAAGCTCGGGCGCACCGCGCTCCTGCCCTATTACCGTCCCGGCGATCCTGCGGTCGTCGATGCCATCCGCGGCCTCGCGGGACGCTATTCCTCGGTGCTCCTCGCCAATCACGGGCCGGTGGTCGCCGCAAGGGAGCTGGAGGCCGCGGTCTATGCCACGGAGGAGTTGGAGGAGACCGCGAAGCTGCGCCTTCTTCTGCACGGCCTGAATCCGCGCCTGCTGACGCGGGCTCAGGTTCGCGATCTTGTCTCGCATTTCAAGCTCGACCCGTCGCTCGGCTCGGACGACGCGGACGCGCACGACCATTCCCACGACGGACACGAGTGACGATGCCCCGGTTCTCCGCCAATCTCGGTTTTCTCTTCGCCGACCGCCCCGACATCGCCCGCATCGACGCCGCCGCGGCGGCAGGGTTCAGGGCGGTCGAGATGCACTGGCCCTATGCTACGCCGGCCGCCGAGATCCGCGCCGCGCTCCAGCGCAACGGCCTCACGATGCTCGGTCTCAACACGGTTGTGGGGAATGAGGGCGAGTCGGGCCTCGGCGCCCTCCCTGGCCGCGAGGCTGATTTCCGTCGTGCGGTCGAGCAGGCGGTGACCTACGGTCGGGAGATCGGCGCCACCGCCGTGCATTGCATGGCGGGCGTCGTGCCGCCGGATTCGCTCGCGGCCGCGGAGAGCGTCTTCGTCGAGAACCTGCGCGTCGCCTCGGATCTGGCCGCGCAGGCCGGCATGACGGTGCTGATCGAGCCCATCAACCACCGCGACAAGCCCGATTACGCGCTTTCCCGGATCGAGCAGGCGGCGGCGATCATCGGCCGCGTCGGGCGCGGCAACGTCAAGATCATGTTCGACTGCTACCATGTCCAGATCATGCAGGGCGACCTGATCCGCCGGTTCGAGGCGCACCGGGACCTGATCGGGCACGTGCAGATCGCCGCGGTGCCGAGCCGCGCCGAGCCCGACGAAGGCGAGCTCAATTTTCCCGAGATCTGCCGCGCCTTCGAGCGGGCGGGCTATGCGGGCTGGATCGGCGCCGAGTACAGGCCGCGCGGACGGACCGAGGAGGGCCTCGCGTGGTTCCGCGCCTGGTCGGATCCGGGTGTCATCGGGCCGGTGAGCTAGCGCGATGCGGCCGGAGCGGATCGCAGACCGGGGTGCCATCGAGGTGAGGAGCTGAACCCATGCGGCTGGGATGCATCGCGGACGATCTCACCGGGGCGACGGACCTCGCCCTCATGCTCTCGCGCGAGGGGCTCAAGACGGTCCAGACCATCGGAGTGCCGGACCGCGATCTCGATCTCGGCGACGCCGATGCCGTGGTGGTCGCGCTGAAGTCGCGCACGAACCCGGTGCGGGAGGCGGTCGACCTGTCCCTGTCCGCGGCCGAGACCCTGAAGGCATCGGGCGCGCGCAACCTGTTCTTCAAATATTGCTCGACCTTCGACTCCACCGACGAGGGCAATATCGGTCCCGTGGCGCAGGAGCTGCTGGCCTTTGCGGGCGGCGACTTCACCCTCGCCTGCCCGGCCTTTCCGGCGAACGGGCGCACGGTCTACAAGGGCCATCTCTTCGTCAACGGCGTGCCGCTGCACGAGAGCCCGATGAAGGACCATCCGCTGACGCCGATGCGGGATTCGAACCTCGTGCGCGTGCTGCAGCGGCAGACGAAGCTTTCGGTGGGGCTCGTCGCCTACGAGGACGTGGATGCAGGCGTCGAAGCCGTTCGCGCCGCGTTCCGGCGCGAACGCACGGCCGGGCACCAAATCGTCGTGGTCGACGCACTGACGGACCAGCATCTGCGCACCATCGGTCTCGCGGCCGCGGACCTTCCCCTCATCACCGGCGGGTCCGGCGTCGCCATGGGCCTGCCCGAGGCCTTCCGGGCCGAGCGCGGCGGCACGGGCCAGACAGGCGACCGCTTCTCGGCTCCCGCGGGCCGCGCCGCGATCCTCGCGGGTTCCTGCTCTGCGGCGACGCGCCAGCAGGTCGAGGTCGCGAAAGCCGCCGGCGTGCCGACCTTCCGCATCGACCCGCTGGCGCTTGCCTCCGGCGCCCTGACGCCCGACGCCATCCTCGACTGGATCGCTGCACAGGACGAGACCCGCCCCGTCCTGATCTATTCCAGCGCCGATCCCGACGAGGTCCGGCGCGTGCAGGATGCGCTCGGCCGCGAGCATGCCGGCGAGTCGGTGGAGCGCGCGCTCGCGGCGGTCGCGCGGGCCCTGACGGAACGGGGCTTCACGCGCCTCATCGTCGCGGGCGGCGAGACCTCGGGCGCAGTCGTCGGCGCGCTCGACGTCGAGGCGCTCGAAATCGGGCCCGAGATCGATCCCGGCGTGCCATGGACGCGGACCCTGTCGGGGACCGACCTCGCGCTCGCCCTGAAATCCGGCAATTTCGGCGCGCCGGATTTCTTCCTCAAGGCCTGGAGCCTGCTCGCGTAGCAGCCTCGGGGAGGCTGCCGTTCCGGCCGCGCAAACAACCGGGAGCTGCTCCCTGCTCCGCCGCACTCCCCTCGTTGCGGCGGCGATCATCCTGTCAAGATTTGTTGACCTTGGCATGCATCCGTCTAGGCTTGGGTCCACTTGCTCAAGATCCGTACGACAAGGTCGCGGCCAACGCGACGACGGAAAGCAGCTGGAGGAAACATGTCCAAGACGTCCAACCCAACGCGCCGCACCGTCCTGGCCGGCGGCGCCGGTCTGTCCCTCGCCGCCCTCGGGGTACGCCCGGCCCGCGCGGCTCTCGAATTCCGGCTCACCCATCCGGCCGATACCTCGCACCCGGTCCATGTCGAGGCCGAGGAGATGGTGAGGCGGATCGCGGAGCGCACCAAAGGCGAGGTCAAGATCACGATCTTCCCCAACAATGCGCTCGGGTCGCCGGTCGAGACCGCGCAGCAGACGCGGCTCGGAGCCATCGACTTCATCCTCGGCAATCCCGCGAACCTCGAGGCTCTGTCGAAGACGATCGGGGTCATCAACATCCCCTACCAGTTCGACAATTACGAGCACGCGCATCGGACCCTGGACGTGACGGCCCGCGACTGGGTCGCGCAGCAGCTCAAGACCGCTGGCTTCACCTGGATCTCCAACTTCGAATGGGGCTTCCGGGCGCTCTCCAACAGCCGCCGGCCGGTCAACACGCCGGCCGATGTGGCAGGCCTGAAGCTGCGCGTGCCGCCGGAGCTCGCCATCAAAGCGGCCTTCGAGGCGCTGGGCGCCAACATCCAGACCATCGCCTTCCAGGAGGTCTATCTCGCACTGTCGAACAAGACCGTGGACGGGCAGGACAACCCGGTCGGGACGACCTTCGCGGCCAAGTTCTTCGAGGTGCAGAGCCATCTGGCGCTCACCAAGCACATCTACGCCTCGATCATGTTCCTTGCGAATCCACGCTCGTTCGGCCGCCTGTCCGAGGAACAGCGGCAGATTGTGATCGAAGAGGGCACGAAAGCCGGCCAGGCGGCCCGCAAGGGCGTGCGCGACAAGGAGGAGTTCTACCTCGCCGAGATGCAGAAGGCCGGCATCGCGATCACCCGGCCGGAGGTCGCACCCTTCCGCGAAAAGATGGGCCCCGCCTACGATCAGCTCCGCAAGGCCCTCGGCGAGGAGACCTGGACGACCTGGCAGAAGCTCGTCGACCAGGCCCGGGTCGCCTGACGCCGAACCGCTTCCGCTCCGCCGGCGGCCCCTGGGTCGCCGGCGTTTTTCTTGAGTTTTCGTCAACGCTCCGGGCGCCCGCATGCTGATCGCGTCGATCCTGATCGTCCTTTGCCTTCTCATCGTGCTGGGCACGCCGATCGCCGTCGCGCTCGGGGTGCTCGCGATCGGCACCATGTGGTACACGGCCGGCCCGGATCTGCTCGCGATCTTCATTCAGCGCGTCTATGCGGGCACGACCTCGTTCCCGCTGCTCGCCATCCCGTTCTTCATCCTCTCCGGCAACCTGATGAACACCGGCGGGATGACACAGCGCATCTTCGACGTGGCGCACCTCATCGTCGGGCGCATCCGCGGCGGCCTTGGCCATGTGAACGTGCTCGCCAGCATGCTCTTCGCCGGCATGTCGGGGTCGGCCGTGGCCGATGCGGCGGGGTTAGGCCTCGTCGAGATCAAGGCCATGCGCGAGGCGGGCTACAGCCCCCGCTTTGCCGCGACCATCACGGCCGTGTCCTCGACCATCGGTCCCGTGATCCCGCCCAGCATTCCTTTCGTGATCTACGGCAGCCTCGCCAACGTTTCGGTCGGGGCGCTTTTCCTCGCGGGCATCGTGCCGGGCGTGCTGATGGGTGCGGCGCTGATGCTCATCATCGCGCTCGTGGCCAAGCGCAAGAACCTGCCGATCGGCGACGCGCGGCCGCCGGCCCGCGTCGCATGGGGCATCGTGAGGAACGCCGCGCCGGCGCTCGCCATGCCGCCCCTGATCCTGGGCGGCATCTTCGGGGGCATCGTGACGCCGACCGAAGCCGCCGTGGTGGCGGCGGCCTATGCTTTCCTGCTCGGGCGCTTCTTCTACCGGGAGCTACCTTTCGCGAAGCTTCCGGAAGTTCTGTGGGAGTCCGGCCGGCAGACCGCGCAGGTGATGTTCATCATCGCGGCCTCGGCTCCCTTCGCCTGGGTGCTGATTCAGCAGCAGATCCCGAACGCGGTCATCGCGGCCCTGTTCGAGCTCTCCTCCCAGCCCTGGGTGATCCTGCTTATCGTCAACGTGATCCTGCTCGTGCTCGGCATGTTCATCGAGGGCGTGGCGATCATCATCATCGCCTTCCCGGTGCTCCTGCCCGTCATGCTGAAGATCGGCGTCGATCCCGTGCATTTCGGGGTCATCATCGTGCTCAACATCATGATCGGCCTCGTGACGCCGCCCGTGGGCCTCTGCCTCTATGTGGTCTCGGAGGTCAGCAAGGTGCCGATCGGCGACATCGTCGCCGAGATGTGGCCCTACGTCCTGGCCCTCGTGGGCGTGCTCCTGATCGTCACCTACGTGCCCGCGTTCTCCCTGTGGCTGCCGCATTCGCTCGGCTACGGACTGGTCCGATGACGGCTGGATTCCGCATGCGGATGCACGCGCCCGATGGTGGAGAGATCTGATGAGTGCAGCGCTTAAAGCTCTCGACCGTGCCGTCGGCGCAATCTGCAAATGGGGCGTGATCGGCGCCCTGCTGGGATTGTTCTTTCTGCTCCTCCTCGGCGTGATCGTGCGCCTCGTCCCCGTTCTGCCGATCTCGGGCTACGACGAGATCGTCGAGCTGCTGGTCGTTTGGATGACCATGGTGGGCGCGGTCGCGCTATGGCGCGAGGGCGGTCTCTACCGGGTGGTCGTCATCGAGGAGATGATGCCGTCGCCCATGCGCCGCGCCCTCACGTTCGTGCATCACCTCCTGATGCTGTTCTTCGCGCTTGTCCTCCTTGTGAAGGGCCTCGAATTCGTCCGCGACGCCGGCGAGACGACGCCGTTCCTCGGGATCGACAAGACATACTGGTACCTCGCGCTCCCCATCCCCGGCGCGCTCATGGCCGCCTACAGCGTCATGCATCTGGTCCGGACCGTCCGCGGCCGCAGAACTTTGAGCGACGGCGGGTCGATCGTCGCCTGACCTTCACATTCAAGGAGAATCATCGTGGCTCGTCGATTGGATCGGAAGATCGCCATCATCACGGGAGGGGCCGGCGGCATCGGCGCCGCGACCGGCAGGCTGTTCTGCGAGGAAGGCGCCCGTGTGGTGCTGGTCGATCGCGATGCCGAGGCCATGCGGGCGGTGTGCGACGACATCCGCGCGGCGGTGCCGGGCGCTGAACTCCTGGACGTGATCGCCGATGTCGGCGAGGAATCCGCCGCCGCCACGATCGTCGCCGCGGCCCGCCGCGCCTTCGGCCCGGTCGACGTGCTGGTCAACAACGCGGGCATCCGCTCCTACGAGCCCCTGAGCGAGGCCAAGAGCGCGACCTGGCAGACAATCCTCTCGGTCAATCTCCTGAGCTATGCCTACCTGACCCGCGAGGCCCTGCCGGACCTGCGCGCCTCGGGCCGCGGCAGCATCGTCAACATCTCCTCGACCCATGCCTTCAACCCGCGCGCCGGCATGGGCCAGTACGACGTCACGAAGGCCGGCATCATCTCGATGACGAAGACGCTCGCGTTCGAGGAGGCCAAGCATGGCATTCGGGCCAACGCCGTCTGCCCCGGCCTCACCTTCACGCCCTTCCACGCCAAGCGGGCCAAGCAGCAGGGACGCGACCAGGCCGACCTCGACCGCGAGGCGGCGGAGACTTGCCTCCTGAAGCGCTGGGCAGATCCCCGCGAGGTGGCGTTCCCGATCCTGTGGCTCGCCTCCGAGGAAGCCTCCTACGTGACCGGGTCCGCCCTGATGGCCGATGGCGGCCGCCTCACCGTATAGGCGCTGTCCGGAGCTGCGTCTCGCGCGGCTCCGGGCTTCACCCGGTCAGCGGTTCCGGAACAGTCCGTCCTGCTCGGCGCGCAGCCGCCACAGGACCGAGTCCGCAGGCGCCTCCACGGCATCGGCCGTGATGTACTCGCCCGCCTTCACGTCGCGCGCGAGCCTGCGCCCGACGGTCATATAATAGGGAAGCGGGTTCGAGCCCTCGGCCGGCGCGGCATCGACGAGCAGAGGTTCCAGCCCCGGCACCGCATGGCGCGTGCCCACGATGTCGAGCACGTGGCCTGCCGGCAGGTCGTGCTCGGCCTTGGCGACGAGATCGCAGACCGGGCGGTAGCTCTCCGTCACCATGTCGTGCTTGAGACGTGCGGCTGCGACGATCGAGGTCGGAGCCTCGACGCCGAGGAGGTGCGAGGGGTTGTAGATCAGCGCATAGCGGCGGTTGCGCGAGACGGGGATTCCCTTGCCGGCAAAGAGCTGGCCCGTCTTCTCGTCCGCGAGTTCCACGACCACGAACACGCCGCCCGCAAAGCTCGCGTCGTCCGTCCGACGCAGGCAGTTGAACACGTCGATGATGCCGCGGCGCGACAGGAGCCCTCCGTCCTCCGCGGGACAATACACGTCCGGGAGCTCGGTCGTGCGGGTATAGGGCGCATGGAAATCCGGCCTGTCGGGCGTGAGGCCCGTGGCATTCGCGACCAGGCACATCTCGCAATAATCCGGCACGGTGCGCTGCGGCAGCTCCGCGACCAGCCGCGCGCGCGCCTCGATGGTTTTCACCGGATCTGCGCCGAGGGCCCATGTCTCCATGACGGTCGGGACGGAGACCTGCCGGTCCGTCCATGTGACGGTGCCGGCCTTGGCATCGACGACATAGTCGTACTCGCTGCTCTTGCCGGCAGCGATGATCGGGAGGCCGAGCACGCGCGCCCAGGAGACGAGGCCGACGAGCAGGCTCGGCTGGTCGCCGTCGATGAGCGTGTAGGGCACGCCCGCCTGCCGGGCCTTGTGGGCGAGGATCGGCCCGACGACGCATTCCGCCTCCTTGCTCACCATGGCGACCCCACGCCCGGCCTCGATGGCCGCAAGGGCGAAGCGTGCGCCCCCCTCGGGGTCGCCGGTCGCCTCCACGACGATCTCGATCGGAAGGGCGAGGAGGTCGTCGACCGAACGGCAGATCGCGATGCTTTCGTCCGCAAGCGCCTTCTCGGCGGCGGCGCGGCTGTCGCAGATGGCGGCCGGGATCCCGGCATCGCGCAACGTGGCCTCCACCCGCGCGATGTCCCGGTCCGCCACGGCTCGGATCGCGAGCCCCGCCATGCGCCGGGACTGCGCGATGAGCGACATGCCGAACTCGCCGCAGCCGATCAGCGCGGCGTCCACGGGCTTCTCCTTGGCGGGAGCGAACAAGGTTTCGAACTGCATCGGATCTCCAGGATGTCGGGTGGGGTGGCCGCGAGAACCTGCGGGGAGGCCATGGGCGGTGTGCGTAGCGCCGAATTGACAGGGGGCCACCCAGGTGGTCAAGCTCCAACCGACCTCGCGCAGGGCCTCGAGAAGCTCAGGCGAGTGGAGGAAACAAGCGGAGCCGGACGGCCCCCTCCCCCCGAATGACGACCATTCTTGCCGGGCTGACATGCGTTGCGGCGCCATTCGGCCAGGCTTCGGTTCGGGCAGGTTCCGGTTCCCCGACCAGGAGACGGCAGGATGACCATGATCACTCGCAGGACCCTCTTAGCCGGCGCCGCGGCCGGCACGCTCGCGCGCCCGGCCCTCGCGCAAGGCACCACCGTGTGGCGCTTCGCGCACCCGCACCCGACGAGCGACAGCTGGCATAAGGCGGCGCTGCGCTTCGGCGAGCTCATCAAGGAGCGGACCAAGGGCGCAATCGACGTCCATATCTTCCCGAACGGCATGCTCGGCAACGATCCGGCGACGATCAGCGCGGTGCGCAGCGGCGTCCTCGAGATCGGGCTGACGGGGAACCCGTTCTTCACGGGCCTCGCCCCGAAGCTCAACGTGCTCGATCTGCCGTTCCTGTTCCGCGACCGCAAGCATGCGGCGGCGGTGCTCGACGGCCCCATAGGCGAGAGCCTGCGGCAGGAGCTCGAAGGCTCGAACCTCAAGGCGCTCGCGACCTGGGATATCGGGTGGCGGAACCTGACCAACAACCGCCGGCCGGTCCGGGCACCGGAGGACCTCAAGGGCCTCAAGATCCGCACCACGCCGAACCCGGCCCACATCCGCGCCTTCCAGCTCCTCGGCGCGTTGCCGACGCCCATGGCCTTCACGGAATTGTTCACCGCGCTCGAAGTGGGTTCCGTCGACGGCCAGGAGAACCCGGTCACGCTGATCCTCAACGCCAAGTTCTACGAGGTGCAGAAACATCTCACCCTGACGCGGCACGCGTTCACGACCGGGCCGCTCGTGATGAACAAGGAGAAGTTCGACGCGCTCTCGCCGGATCTGCGCGGCATCCTCGTCGAGACCGCCAAGGAGATCGCACGCCTGCAGTGGAAGATGAACGAGGACCTGGAAGCCTCGAGCCTCGCCGAGCTCAAGGCCAAAGGCATGCAGGTGGTCGAGACGGTCGACCGGGAAGCCTTCCGCAAGATCGTCGCCGACGACGTGCGCAAGGGCTTCGAGGAGAAGTTCGGCCCGACCCTGCCGAACCAGATCGACGCCGTCAGCTGAGCGGATCGTCCGTCGCGCGATGAGGGCCGCCTATGGGCGGCCCTTTCTGCTTCAGGCCGAGGGGATCTCGATCCGGTAGAAGCGGGCCGCGTTCCGCCAGAAGAAACCCTCCTGCTCGGCCGCGGAATAGTCCGCGACCATGCGCTTCACCGAGCGCACCAGCGTGTCGTAATCGACCCGCAATCCCGCGACGGGAAAGTTCGTCGCGAAGATGCAGCGCTCGATCCCGAAGATGCGAAGCGCCTCGCGCACGATGCGGCGGTTCGACTCGTACTCCCATGGCTGGTCGCGCAGGCCGAATTCCGAGACCTTCAGGTGCACGTTGGGCTCGGCCGCGATCGTCTCCATGGCGGCGCGCCAGGCCCGCAGGCCCTCCTCGCTCCGGTCCCAGGGAAAGCCGGTGTGGTTGAGGACGATCGGCGTCTTCGGAAACGCGCGCGCCACCGCGGCGGCTTCAGGCAGGTGCCAGTAGGGCACGCGCAGGTCCCAGGAGAATCCATGCTTTTCAAGCCTCGCGAAGCCCCGCAGCCAGCGCTCGTCCTGCATGGTTCCGGGTGCGCCGGGCGTCGTGGTCTGCGGCGAGAGCGAGGTCACCGGCTTCGAGCGGATGCCGCGCACGAGCGGGAACGCGGCTTGGCCGGCGAGCACCTCCTCGGAATTCTCGGTGTGGAACCAGGCATGGGCCACGATGGCGTTGGGAAAGCCGTGCTGCTCCGCGATGCCGGTGAGCCAGCGCGTCTCCCCGACCTGGTTGTCGCGGTCCCACTCGGCCTCCACGTGCACGGTCGCGAGCACGTTGTGGGCGGCGGCATCGCGGCGGTAGTCGTCCGGGAGGTAATTGCGCTTCAGGTCGTCGTACGGGCCGAGGAAGAAGTGGGTCTCCGGGTGGTCGGCGAGCCAAGGATAGTAGTTCTTCGTCAGGTCCCAGAGGTGGTGATGGGCGTCGATGAAGGCGACCGCGTCATCCCCTTCTCGCCACGTGCCGTGGATCGTCTTCATGGCCATGGACCTTCCTCCCTTTGATGTGTCGTTGGCGCATTAGGAACAGGCGAGAGGCGGTGTGCAACGGGCCGCGGGCGTCTTTTCCCGCTGCCCTCGGCTTTGCGTCACATGTGCGCCGTCTCACATCCGCGCGGCGGGCTCACCGCTACACCTCCATATGGTAAACGGAGGGTTAAACCATGATCATCGAGGTGGCGCTGAAGAGCTTGGCGCTCGTGTCCGGCTTCGGCCTGGCGTTCGTGATCCACCCGCTGCTCCCGTTCTGAGCATGCGCGAGCCTTCCGCGGAGAGCCGTGCGTCATGCGTTCCCGGCGGACTGCCATATCGATCCGCCTGGGCCGCACCTCGACGATTCCATCGGGAAGCACCTCGTTCCGGAGGCGGGGCACAGGCTGGGACTCTGGGGCCTCGAAGAAAGACCCGGAGAGGCGAGCGCGATGCCTCAGCGTCGCCCGAAGCCTTGCTCCAGGAAGGCCGTGCTCCGGCCCCAGGCGAGCTTTGCGCTCGCGGGATCGAAGCTCGCGCGCTCGTCGCAGTTGAAGCCGTGTCCGGCCGGATAGAGATGGATCTCGCATTCGGGCCGCTTCGCTCGGATGGCTTCCACATCGGCCACCGGGATCGCGTGGTCGGCCTCGCCGAAATGCATCTGAGTGGGACAACGGGGCGCTTCGTCGGCGAAGCGCAGGATCTGGCCGCCATAATAGCAGATCGCGGCCGAGAGATCCGGCAGACGGGCCGCTGCGAGGAAGCTCACGGACCCTCCGAGACAAAATCCGATCGTCGCGACGGGGCCGTCCTGGCGCAGGAGATCGGCGGCCGCCGCAGTGTCGCGCATCAGCGCTTCCCAATCGAGGGCGCCGAGGTGCTTGCGCGCCTCTGCGATGTCCTCAGGCGAATAGCCCGACTCGAAGCCCGGCAGGAACCGGTCGAACAGGGCCGGCGCCACGGCGACATAGCCTTCCGCCGCCAGCCGGTCGCACACGGCCCGGATGTGGTGGTTGACGCCGAAGATCTCCTGCAGGACCACGACACCGCCACGGGCAGCCCCCGCCGGGTCGGCGCGATAGGCGCCGAGTTGATGACCGTCCGATGCCGTCAGCCTGATGGTCTCGCCCACGTCCGTCCCTCCTGACCTGCACAACCGTTGGATCGCGCCAGAGCGGCGCAGAGCCTTTCGCCCGTGCCGATGCCGGCTGAAACCGGCGGCGCCTCGGACCTGCCATTAGGACGGGATGTTGACCACCTGGAGCAACCGGCGTCAACGATGGCCCGCCGGGGCGACGAACTGGAGCTTCATGGCCCGGCGCCCTGCGTGATCGTTGACCCGTCGCCGACGTTGCGCGTATCGCTGGCCGCTCGATGTCCGGGGCTCCGCGCGACATGGACGGCGAGCTGGTTCGCCGGCAGCACCCGGCGCGGGAGCGATCACGGCGAGCCCCGGCCGTCCCCGACCTCTTGGAGCTGAGATGCGCCCATGACGATCCGACCCGATCCGCAGATGGCTGCCATCCTGGAGCGCCTCGCGGCGACCAGCCCGGCGGTCGATTACAAGACGATGCCGATCGACGAGGCGCGCCGCCTCTTCGATGCCGCCGCGGTCCCGTGGAGCGAGGGCGCACCGGAGATGCCGACGCGCGCGCTGACGATCGAGTTCCCGGGGCGATCCTTGCGTGCGCGCCTCTACACCCCGGCCACCGGACCGCTCGACGCGGTCACGGTCTACGTCCATGGCGGCGGCTGGACCTTCGGCTCCGTCGATACTCATGACGGCGTGATGCGCCGCTTGGCCGTTTCGCTCGGCACGCCCGTCCTCGGCTTCGACTACCGCCTGGCGCCGGAGCACCCCTTCCCGCTCCCGCTCGACGACACGCTGGCAGTGATCGCCTACGTCGAGGAGGGCGGGCTCGGAGCGCCCGTGCCTGCGGGACGGATCGCGGTGGCGGGCGATTCCGCGGGCGCGAACCTGGCCCTCGCCGCCCTGATCGCCCGGCGCGATGCCGGTCAGCCCGCCCTTGCCGCCGGCGGCCTCTTCTACGGCTGCTACGCGCCCGATTTCTCCACCCCGAGCCATGCAGCCTTCGGGAGCGGGACCTACCACCTCAGCAGCGTCAACATGCGCTGGTACTGGAGCAATTTCCTCGGGTCCGAGCCGGACGAGACGACGAGCCTCGCGGTTCCCGTGCGGGCGGACCTTGCCGGCCTGCCGCCGCTCTATCTCTCGGCAGCCGGCCTCGATCCCTTGCGCGACGACACCGTGATGCTGGCGGGACGCTTGGCGGAGGCCGGTGCCGCCTTCCGTTTCGACCATGTTCCGGGCGTCGTGCACGGCTGCCTCCGCATGGCCCGCGAGCTCGACGCCGCCCGCCGCATGATCGAAGCGGGCGCCGCCTTCCTCGCCACCCGCCTCGGCGACCGGAGCGCCGCGCGAGGCTGAGACACTCGCCCATGAGGGGCCGTCGGCCCTGGACGCGGCCGCAGGGCCGCGCGAGGCTAAGATACGCTTGAGATGAGCGTCAGGCCGCCTTGCGGCCGCTGGGTGCGCCCTTGCCCCAGACCTCGTCGGCGATCTCGACGATCATCCGGAGCTTCGCCCATTGCTCCTCCTCGGCCAGGGTGTTGCCCTCCTGGGTCGAGGCGAAGCCGCATTGCGGAGAGAGGCAGAGCTGGTCGAGGCCGACATATTTCGTCGCTTCCTCGATCCGGCGCTTCACGTCGTCCTTGCTCTCGAGGACGCCGGTCTTCGACGTCACGAGACCGAGGACCACCTTCTTGCCCTTGGGCAGGAAGCGCAGGGGCTCGAAGCCGCCGGCGCGGTCGCTGTCCCATTCCATGAAGTAGCCGTCCACCGGCATCCGGTTGAAGAGCACGTCGGCCACGGGCTCGTAGCCGCCGGACGCGATGAAGGTCGAGCGGAAATTGCCGCGACAGAGATGCATGGAGATCGTGAGGTCGGCAGGCTTGTCCTTGAGGGCCTCGCGCACCATGCCGGCATAGATCTCCGGCTGCTTCTCGGGGTCGTCCCCGCGGCCGCGCAGCATCTCGCGCTGCTCGGGATCGCAGAGATAGGCGAAGGAGATGTCGTCGAGCTGCAGGTAACGGCAGCCGGCATCGTAGAAGGCGCGGACGGCCTTGTGATAGGCGGCGCCGAGATCGGCGTAGAACGAATCCATGTCCCGGTAGACGCCCGCGTTGATCATCTTCCGGCCGCCCCGGTAATGGAGCATGCTCGGCCCCGGGATCGTCATCTTGGGCACGCTGCCCGAGCCGACATTGTCCTTCAGGAAGCGGAAGTGCTCGATCATCGGATGGTCCGAGAAGCCGATCTTGCCGGTGACCCGAAGCGCCTTGGCGATCCCGACCCCACCCTTGAAGTTCATGCCGGAATCCGCCTCGATCGAGTCGACGCCGTCGAGGTGCTCCAGGAAGTCGAAGTGCCAGTAGGCGCGGCGGAACTCGCCGTCCGTCACCGCCTTGAGACCGATCTCCTCCTGCTTGCGGATGAGCGCCCGGATCTCCTGGTCCTCGACCGCCTTCAGGTCCTGATCCGTGATCTCGCCGCGCTGGCGCTGCTCGCGCGTCTGCTTCAGGGTCTGGGTGCGCAGCAGGCTCCCCACCATATCGGCGCGGAACGGAGGGTTCTCGGTCATCTCGTCTCTCCTGTGATGGCTCTGGCGGGCCATGCGGCGGGGCGCGCATCATCGGCCTGCGGCTCGCCTTTCGCGCTGGCTTACCAGAAGTCCCAGCCCGATCAATGTCCTGACGGTGTGCCGCCCGCGGCCGTAGTCCGGGGATGGGCAACCTGCATGGCGCGATTTTCAGCAAATCGACAGATTGCCTAAACGGCGTGCAGAAAGGGCCCGTTTTGAGCAGCGCCGGGCCGGTCCCCCCAGCCGGAGCGCCCTCCCCGGCCGACTCGCCCTGTCGCGGAGTCGAAGCCGCCCCGAGTTGGCCCGCGCCTTGCAGAGACCCAGGCGGCACCATTGAAGCGTGCGCTTTTGCAGGGGAACAGAGCTGTGACTTTCACTCGTCGAACGGTGCTCGGCACCATCGTGGGCCTTGGCGCCACTCTTGGCAGCCTCGGCCTCGCCCACGCCCAGGACACCATCAAGATCGGCGTCCTCCACTCCCTCTCCGGAACGATGGCGATCTCCGAGACGACCCTCAAGGACGTCATGCTGATGCTCATCGAGGAGCAGAACAAGAAGGGCGGTCTCCTCGGCAAGAAGCTCGAGGCCGTCGTGGTCGATCCGGCCTCCAACTGGCCGCTCTTCGCCGAGAAGGCGCGCGAGCTCATCACGCAGCACAAGGTGGCCGCCACCTTCGGCTCCTGGACCTCCGTGTCCCGCAAGTCGGTGCTCCCGGTTGTGAAGGAACTCAACCACGTCTTCTTCTACCCCGTGCAATACGAAGGCGAGGAGAGCGAGCGCAACGTGTTCTACACCGGCGCCGCCCCGAACCAGCAGGCGATCCCGGCCGTGGACTACCTCGCCAAGGAGGAGAAGGTCGAGCGCTGGGTGCTCGCCGGCACGGACTACGTCTACCCGCGCACCACCAACAAGATCCTCGAAGCCTACCTGAAGTCCAAGGGCGTGAAGGCCGAGGACATCATGATCAACTACACGCCCTTCGGTCATTCCGACTGGCAGACGATCGTCTCCGACATCAAGAAGTTCGGCTCGGCCGGCAAGAAGACCGCCGTGGTCTCCACCATCAACGGCGACGCCAACGTGCCGTTCTACAAGGAGCTCGGCAACCAGGGCGTGAAGGCGACCGACATCCCGGTCGTGGCCTTCTCGGTCGGTGAGGAAGAGCTCGCCGGCATCGACACCGCCCCCCTCGTCGGCCACCTCGCGGCCTGGAACTACTTCGAGAGCGTCGAGACCTCGGAGAACGCCGAGTTCATCAAGAAGTGGAAGGCCTTCACCAAGAACGACAAGCGCGTCACCAACGACCCCATGGAGGCCCACTACATTGGCTTCAACATGTGGGTGAAGGCGGTCGAGAAGGCCGGCACCACGGATTCCGACAAGGTCATCGACGCGCTGCCCGGCATCAAGGTCCCGAACCTCACCGGCGGCACCTCGGAGATGCTCCCGAACCACCACATCACCAAGCCCGTCCTGATCGGCGAGATCCAGAAGAACGGCCAGTTCAACGTGGTGTGGAAAACGGACGGCCTCGTGGCCGGCGACGAGTGGTCGGACTTCCTCGAGGAGTCGAAGCCCCTCAAGGCCGATTGGATCGGCTTGAAGTGCGGCAACTACAACACCGTCACCAAGAAGTGCGGCGCCGGCAGCTGATCGCGGTCTCGTGCGCAACGGAGGGGGCTCGCGCGAGCTCCCTCCTCCTTCCTTCCAGAGAACGACCTCGATGACCCTCCTCCGGCGTCTCTCCGCAGTCCTGTTGTCTGTGCTGATGCTTTGTGCCGCGCATCCCGCCGCCGCCGATGCCGTCGACGACGCGCTGGGGCTCATCGCCGCCGACTCGTTCAACGACACCCAGAAGGGAATCGAGACCCTCGCCCAATCGGGCCGTGCATCCGCCGAGCCTGTGCTGGACGCACTCGCGGCCGGTCGGCTGCTGTTCAATCCGGCCGACAAGTCCGTGTACTACCGCGACGCGTCCGGCAGCCTGCGCGGCGCCAAGAGCGGTGAACTCGCGCCAGCGGATGCCGCGGCACTCAAGACCGTACGCCTCAACAACCGGGTCCGACGCTCGATCGAGGCGGCGCTCGGCTCGCTCACCCTCATGGCGGCCGACCCCGAGAGGCGCCGCCAGGCTGCGCTCGCGGTTCTGAAGTCCCGGGACGCCTCGCAATTGCCGCTCCTCGAAACGGCGCTCTCGCGCGAGTCGCATCCCGCCGCCAAGGCCGCGCTCGAGACCGCCCGCGCCGCCATCATCCTGGTCAAGGCAGACGCCCCCGACGCGGCGCGCCTCCAAGCCGTCTCCGACCTCGCCCGCCGCGGCGATCAGGACGCGGCGGCACTCCTTCGCTCCGTCCCCGCCGATGCGCCCGAGGCTGTACGCAATGCGGCTGCCGCCGGCGTGACGCGCATCGAGCAGCGGCTCGCGCTCTGGGCCTATCTCCAGAACATCGCCTACGGGATCAGCCTCGGCTCCGTGCTGCTGCTCGCCGCCGTGGGGCTCGCCATCACCTTCGGCCAGATGGGCGTCATCAACATGGCCCACGGCGAGATGGTGATGCTCGGGGCTTACACCACCTTCATGGTCCAGGAGGCGATCCGCACCCACGCACCGGGCCTCTTCGACGTCTCGCTCTTCATCGCCATGCCGCTCGCATTTCTGGTCGCGGGCGGAGTCGGCGTCGCGATCGAGCGCGGGATCATCCGCTTCCTCTACGGGCGGCCGCTCGAGACGCTGCTCGCGACCTGGGGTCTCTCGCTCATCCTGCAGCAGGCGGTGCGGAGCCTGTTCGGTCCCACGAACCGCGAGGTCGGCACGCCGAGCTGGATGAACGGCGCGCTCGAGATCGGAGGCTTGAGCCTCACCTACAACCGGGTCGCGATCGTGCTCTTCGCGATCGCCGTCTTCGTCGCGCTCCAGCTCGTGCTGCGCCGGACATCGCTCGGGCTCCAGGTCAGGGCCGTGACCCAGAACCGCCGCATGGCCGCCGCGATGGGGATCAAGACGGACCGCATCGACGCGCTGACCTTCGGTCTCGGCTCCGGGGTCGCGGGGCTCGCGGGCGTCGCCCTCTCGCAGATCGACAACGTCAGCCCGAACCTCGGCCAGGGCTACATCATCGACAGCTTCCTGGTCGTGGTGTTCGGCGGCGTCGGAAATCTGTGGGGCACGCTCGTCGGGGCGCTCTCCCTCGGCATCGCCAACAAGGTCCTGGAGCCGTTCGCGGGCGCCGTCCTCGGCAAGATCGTGCTGCTGATCGCCATCATCCTGTTCATCCAGAAGCGCCCGCGCGGCCTGTTCGCGCTCAAGGGCCGGGCGGTCGAAGCATGAGCCGTCGCGATGCATCCATGCGGCCTGCTCGCGCCCGGAGTGCGCGCTGCCGAAGCTTGATCCCGAGCCGCCATGCCGCGTCCCGGTTCTCCACCTTCCCCGCCATCCTCAAGGAAAAGGCTGTCGACGCATGAGTCGCGCCGTCTTCGACCGGACCGCTCTGGTGGTCCTCGCCCTGATCGTCGCGACAGCTGTGGCCGTGCCGGTGCTCAACCTCGCGGTTCCCGCAGGGTCGCCGCTGCACATCTCCGACCATCTTGTCCCGCTGATCGGGAAATATCTCTGCTTCGCGCTCCTGGCGCTCTCCGTCGACCTGATCTGGGGTTATTGCGGCATTCTCTCCCTCGGCCACGGCGCGTTCTTCGCGCTCGGCGGCTACGCGATGGGGATGTACCTCATGCGGCAGATCGGGACGCGCGGCGTCTACGCCCATCCGGTCCTCCCCGACTTCATGGTGTTCCTGAACTGGAAGGAGCTGCCCTGGTTCTGGCACGGCTTCGACCATTTCTGGTTCGCGGCCCTCATGGTCCTGGCGGCGCCGGGACTCCTCGCCTTTGCGTTCGGCTGGTTCGCATTCCGCTCGCGCGTCACCGGAGTCTATCTCTCGATCATCACGCAGGCCCTGACCTTCGCGCTTATGCTCGCCTTCTTCCGCAACGATATGGGCTTCGGGGGCAACAACGGCCTGACTGATTTCAAGGAGATCCTCGGCTTCAACGTGCAGGCGCGCTCGACACGGGCGGCGCTGTTCATCGCCTCTGCCATTGCGCTCGCGGGCGGCTATCTTCTCTGCCGGTTCATCATCGCCTCGAAACTCGGCAAGGTGCTGGTGGCGATCCGGGACGCGGAGAGCCGCACCCGCTTCCTCGGCTACCGCGTCGAGAGCTACAAGCTCGTGGTGTTCACGATCTCTGCGATGCTCGCCGGCATCGCGGGCGCCCTCTACGTGCCGCAGGTCGGCATCATCAACCCGAGCGAGTTCGCGCCTGCGAACTCCATCGAGGTGGTGATCTGGGTCGCGGTCGGCGGACGCGGCACGCTCGCGGGCGCGGCGCTCGGCGCCATCCTCGTCAATGCGGGCAAGAGCTGGTTCACGGGCATCATCCCGGAATTCTGGCTCTTCGCCCTCGGCGGCCTCTTCGTCGTCGTCACCCTGCTGCTGCCGAAGGGGATCCTCGGCACCGCGAACGATGCCTTCGCCCGCCTGAAATGGCGCCGCCCGGAGCCTTCCGCCCAGGCGCTCCCGAACCCCGCCGAGTGAGCCATGACCCCTGCGACCACTCCCGCCCTCCTCTACCTCGACGCCGTCACGGTCTCCTTCGACGGCTTCCGGGCCCTGAACGCGCTCTCGCTCACCGTCGACCAGGCCGAAATGCGGGCCATCATCGGCCCGAACGGAGCCGGCAAGACCACCATGATGGACGTGATCACCGGCAAGACGCGGCCGACGCAGGGCACGGCGGTCTTTGCGGGCACGCACGACCTCACGCGCCTGGACGAGGCCGAGATCGCGGAGCTCGGCATCGGCCGCAAGTTTCAGACCCCGACCGTGTTCGACATGCACACGGTCGAGGACAACCTGCGGCTCGCCCTCAAGGCCGACCGACGGCCCTTCCCGACCCTGTTCTCCCGCAGCACGACAACCGAGCGCGAGCGCATCGATGCGCTCCTCGAGCGCATCCGCCTGAAGGATCATCGGGCCCGCAAGGCCGCCGAGCTGTCGCATGGCCAGAAGCAATGGCTCGAAATCGGCATGCTGCTCGCCCAGGAGCCGAAGCTCCTCCTCGTCGACGAGCCCGCCGCCGGCATGACCGACCAGGAGACCGCCGACACCGCCGATCTCCTGCGCGAGATCGCGCAGACGCGCGCGGTGGTCGTGGTGGAGCACGACATGACCTTCGTGCGGGATCTCGGCGTCAAGGTCACGTGCCTGCACGAGGGCTCGGTCCTCGCCGAAGGGTCGCTCGATGCGGTCAGCGCCAACGAGCGCGTGATCGAAGTCTATCTGGGGCGCTGACCATGCTGATGGTTGCGAAACCCTTCCCGGCCTCTGCGAATCTGGGCGGCTGACGATGCTCTCGGTTGCGAATCTATCCCTCCATTACGGCGCCTCGCAGGCCCTGCGCGGCGTCGCCTTCGAGGCCCGCGAGGGCGAGGTCACCTGCGTCCTCGGGCGCAACGGCGTCGGCAAGACCTCGCTGCTTCGCGCCATCGTGGGTCACCGCGCGATTTCGGGCGGCTCGATCCAGTTCGGGGGCCGCAGCATCGCGGGGCTCAAGCCCTATGAGCGCGCGGCGCTCGGCATCGCCTATGTCCCGCAGGGACGGGAGATCTTCCCGCTGCTCACCGTGCAGGAGAACCTCGAGACGGGCTTTGCGCTCCTGCCGCGGGGCAAGCGGCGCATTCCAGACGAGGTGTTCGAACTCTTCCCGGTGCTCAAATCCATGCTCCACCGGCGCGGCGGCGACCTGTCGGGCGGCCAGCAGCAGCAGCTCGCCATCGGCCGGGCGATGGTGACCCAGCCAAAGCTCCTCCTCCTCGACGAGCCCACCGAGGGCATCCAGCCCTCGATCATCAAGGATATCGGCCGCGCGATCTCCTACCTGCGCGCCAAGGGCGGGCTCTCGATCGTGCTGGTCGAGCAATATTTCGAGTTCGCCCGGGAGCTCGCCGACCGCTTCATCGTCATGGAACGCGGCGAGGTCGTGGAAGCCGGCGACCGCGACGGCCTGCAGGGCGAAGCGGTCCAGAGGCGCCTCGCGATCTGAGCGCCGTCACCCGATATTGACCTGCCCCGACAGTCGCAGCGACGCCGCGGAGCAGGCCCATCTTTCATGGTTTGCGAGCGATGACCCGGGCTCAGGCGGCCGCGGACGCCTTCTCGCGCTGCTCGGCCGGGTAGCCGCCCTTCGCGAGCGCCCCAAGGAGCGCCGGCGCCTGACCGGTCCCGGCGCCGACCCGCACCTCGTGGGTGGCGAGATCGATGTCGACGGTTGTCTCCGGCCCTGTCACGCTCTGCACGATGCGGGTGACGGCCTTGGCGCAGCCCCCGCAGGTCATGGAGGGGATGATGAGGTGAAGCATGGCTGTATCCTTTCTTCATGCTTCACGAACAGATCAGGCTTGCCATGGTTGGAAGGTCAAGAGGGCATCGCCACATCAGATGAGCCCTTGACCTTACCATCATTGGAAGCCCGAGATTCCTCGGACGGTAATGCCGACAAGAGGAAAGATCCCATGACCTCCGCTGCCCAAGCCGCTCCCGGCGCCGCGGCCGCTCCGCAGTCCTCGCCCGGCCGCATCGTCAGCCTCCCGATCGAGGGCATGACCTGTGCGTCCTGCGTGGCCCGCGTCGAGAGGGCGATCCGCGCGGTCCCCGGCGTCCGGGACGTGGCCGTGAACCTCGCGACCGAGCGCGCGAGCGTGACGGCCGATCCCGGTGTCGCGCCGAGCCAGCTCGTCGAGGCGATCGACCAGGCCGGTTATTCCGTCGGCTCCGAGACCTTCGATCTCTCGGTCTCGGGCATGACTTGCGCGTCCTGCGTCAACCGCGTCGAGAGGGCGATCCGCGCGGTCCCCGGCGTCCGGGACGTGGCCGTGAACCTCGCGACCGAGCGTGCTCGCGTGACAGCCCCTGCGGGCGCGGTGTCGCCGGACGATCTGGTCACCGCGATCGAGGAGGCCGGCTACGAGGCCGCGCCCGTTGCCCAGCACGCGGCCGGTGCGGCGGAAGCCGCGGCCGAGACCGTGAAAGAGGAGGCCGCGCGCCGCGACCTGATCCATGTCCTGATCGCCGCCGCCCTGTCGCTGCCGCTCGTCGCGCCCATGCTGCTGATGCCACTGGGCACCGAGTGGATGCTGCCCGGATGGGCGCAGCTGCTGCTGGCGACCCCCGTGCAGTTCTGGCTCGGCTGGCGCTTCTATCGCGCCGGCTGGAAGGCGGTGCGGGCCGGCACCGGCAACATGGACCTGCTCGTCGCGATCGGCACCTCGGCGGCCTATTTCCTGAGCCTCTACCAGCTCTGGCCCGCGCAGGATCCCCATGGCGGGCACGGCGCTACGAACGCCCATCTCTACTTCGAGGCGTCGGCGGTCGTGATCACGCTGGTTCTCCTCGGCAAGTGGCTGGAGACCCGTGCGAAGCGGCAGACCGCATCGGCCATCCGCGCCCTCATGAAGCTCCGCCCGGAGCGGGCGCGGCGGCGCCTCGCGGACGGGCATGAGGAGGAGGTCGACGTCGGGGCGATCCGGGTCGGAGACCGGGTCGTCGTGCGTCCCGGCGAGCGCCTGCCCGTGGACGGGATCGTGCGCGAGGGCGCCACCCAGGTGGACGAGTCGCTCCTCACCGGCGAGAGCCTGCCGGTCGCCAAGCACGCGGGCGACCGGGTCACGGGCGGCGCCATCAATGGCGACGGCCTCATCGTGGTCGAGACGACGGCCATCGGCGCCGAATCGACGCTCGCCCGCATCATCCGCCTCGTGGAAAGCGCCCAGGCCGCGAAGGCGCCGATCCAGCACCTCGTCGACCGCGTGAGCGCCGTGTTCGTGCCCGTGGTGCTGGGGATCGCGCTCGCGACCTTCCTGGCCTGGTGGCTCGTCGCGGGCGCCGATGTCGAAACGGCGATCATCAATGCAGTCGCGGTGCTGGTCATCGCCTGTCCCTGCGCGCTCGGCCTCGCGACCCCGACGGCCATTATGGCGGGCACAGGGGTCGCCGCGCGCTATGGAATTCTCATCAAGGACGCCGAGGCGCTCGAGGTCGCCCATGCGGTCACAACGGTCGCGTTCGACAAGACCGGCACGCTGACCGAAGGCAGGCCCAGCGTCGTCGCGCTCGAACCGGCACCGGATTTCGCGCGCGGCGAGATCCTGCGCCTCGCCGCGTCGGTCCAGGCCGGCAGCGAGCACCCGCTGGCCCGCGCCGTCGTCGCTCTGGCCGAGGCGGAGCACGCATCGTTCGCCCCTGCCGCGGACGTCAAGGCCCTGCCCGGCCGCGGCGTCGCCGCAACGGTCGAAGGCCGCAGCCTCAGGCTCGGCAGCCGGCGCCTCATGAACGAGCTCGGCGTGGACCTTGCAGCCCTTGCGGGCCGGGCGTCGGACCTCGAGGCGCAGGGACGCACCGTATCCTGGCTCGCCGAAGCCGGCCCGCAGCCGCGGCTCCTCGGCCTGCTCGCCTTTGGCGATGCCGCAAAGTCCTCCGCGCGCCGCGCGGTCGAGGCCCTGCACCGCGCGGGAATCCGCACCGTGATGCTGACCGGCGACAATGCCGGCAGTGCAAAGGCCGCAGCGGCCGCGCTCGGGATCGACGAGGTCGTGGCCGAGGTGCTGCCTCAGGACAAGGCCGAGGCCGTGGCGCGGCTCAAGGGCGAGGGCCGCGTGGTCGCCATGGTGGGGGACGGCGTCAACGACGCGCCGGCGCTCGCGGCGGCCGATGTCGGCATCGCGATGTCGACGGGGACGGATGTCGCCATGCATGCGGCGGGCGTGACCCTGATGCGCGGCGATCCCGCGCTCGTCGCCGATGCCATCGACATATCGCGGCGGACCTACACGAAGATCCGGCAGAACCTGTTCTGGGCCTTCATCTACAACCTGATCGGCATCCCGCTCGCGGCGCTGGGCCTGCTCAGCCCGGTCATCGCAGGCGCCGCGATGGCGTTCTCGAGCGTGAGCGTCGTGAGCAACGCGCTTCTCCTGCGCCGCTGGCGGCCGGGAGGCGGTGCGCCACCGGCGCAGGGCGCCCACGACACGGGCCGATCGGCCGTTCCTCAGCACGTCGAAGAAGCGGGAGCATGCGCATGAACATCGGACAAGCCGCCAAGGCCTCGGGCGTTTCGGCCAAGATGATCCGATACTACGAATCCACGGGGTTGATCCCGAAGGCGGTGCGCTCCGAGGCCGGCTACCGGCACTACAGCGAGGCGGACGTCCACACGCTCCGCTTCATCCGCCGCGCCCGCGACCTCGGCTTCTCGGTCGAGCAGATCGGCGAGTTGGTGGGCCTCTGGCGCGACCGCGAGCGGGCCAGCGCGGACGTCAAGCGGATGGCGCTGGAGCAGGTGGAGGCATTGGAACACAAGATCGCGTCGTTGCAGGCCATGAGCCGGACCCTGCGCCACCTCGCCTCCTGCTGCCACGGCGATGCGCGGCCCGACTGCCCGATCCTCGAAGAGCTTGCGGCCCCCTCTGGCGCAGCGGAGCCCAGCCACGAGCGCGCCCGCTTCGGAGCGCTCTCGGTCCGGTGAGGTGAACGCTGCGTCCTATCGATCGAGAACGACGATCACGCCCTCGTCGCCCCGGAGCTGGAGTTCGGCGCCGACCGCCTCGTCCTTCCGGTCGAGATGGGTCGACAGCAGCACCTGTCCGCGGCCCGCGTCGCCGGGGAGCGCGAGCGCGGCGGGCTCCGGCCCCAAGTTGAGAGCCACCAGCACCCGCTCGCCCTCGTGCTCGCGCTCGTAGGCGAAGAGGTGGCCCTCGGTTCCGACCGGCTTGTAGCGCCCGACGCTCAAGGCGAGATGCCGCTTCCGAATCGCGATGAGCTCGCGATAGAGGGTGAGGATCGAGCCCGGGTCGCTCCTCATATGCGCGACGTTGCAGGTCTCGAAGCCCGGATCGAGCGGGAGCCAGGGGCGGCCCGTCGAGAAGCCGCCGTTCGGGCTTGAATCCCAATGCATCGGCGTGCGCTCGGGATCACGCCCGAGACCGAGACCGGGCTCGTTCTTCTCCCACGGGTCCTGAACGGCCTCCGGCGGGATCTCCACCTTCCCGATACCGATCTCGTCGCCGTAATAGAGGGTCGGCGTGCCGCGCAGGGTCAGGAGCAGCATGGCGGCGACGCGCCCCTGCGCCTTGCCGACTCGCGCGCCGATGCGCGGCTGGTCGTGGTTGCCCAGAACCCAGTTGGGCCACCCGCCTTCCGGCAGCGCGGCCTCGTATTCGCTCACCAGCGTCGCGATCTCGCGCGCGTTCCAGGCGGTGTGGATGAGCTGGAAATTGAACGGCAGATGCGCCCCTGAGAGATCCTTGCCGTAATAGGCGACGAGCCGCTCCAGGGGCAGGTAGATCTCGCCGATCAGCACGCGCTCGGGGAACTCCTCCAGCACGCGGCGCATCTCGGTGATCACCTCGTGGACCTCGGGCTGGTCGGCGGAATGGACCTGGAGGTAGCGGTTGATCTCGGCTTGGGTCGGCTGATAGGCGGGGTTCGGCGGGTTGTCGCGGAACGCGGCGTCCTTGATGAGGTGCCAGATCACGTCGACGCGGAAGCCATCGACGCCGCGCTTCAGCCAGAAGCGGAGCACGTCGTACATCGCCGCGCGGACTTCGGGGTTGCGCCAGTTGAGGTCGGGCTGCTCGGTCAGGAAGGCGTGGTAGTAGTACTGGCCCGTCGCCTCGTCCCAGGCCCAGGCCGATCCGCCGAAATTGCTGATCCAGTTGTTGGGCGGCCCGCCATCGGGAGCCGGGTCGCGCCAGATGTACCAGTCGCGCTTGGGGCTGTCGCGGGAGGAGCGGCTTTCCAGGAACCAGGGATGGCGGGCCGAGGTGTGGTTCGGAACGAAATCGAGGATCACCTTCAAGCCCCGCGCGTGAGCCTGCACGACGAGCTCGTCGAAATCGGCCAGCGTGCCGAAGATCGGATCGATGCCGCAGTAATCCGCCACGTCGTACCCGAAATCCGCCATGGGCGAGGTGTAGATCGGCGAGATCCAGACGGCATCGACCCCGAGCCAGGCGAGATAGTCGAGCCGCCGGCAGATCCCCTTGAGGTCGCCGATGCCGTCCCCGTTCGTATCCTGGAACGAGCGGGGATAGATCTGATAGACGACACCTCGCTTCCACCAGGTCGTCTCGGGCATTGGCCTCGCTCCGTTTGCTGGGCCTTTAGGGAAGGAGCTAGAGCGTTTTCGCGTGAGGTGGATCCGGCTCACGTGAAGAAAACGCGTCAACACCAAGAGGAGAGCTGATTCGACGCAAGTCGAAACGGCTCTAGGTCCTCAAGGCTGCACGACGACGTTGCCGATCAGCTTTCCCTGCTCGACGAGTTCGTGCGCCTCGATTGTGCGCTCCAGCGGCAGGGTTGCCGCGATCGTGTGCTGCAGTCGACCCTCCTCGAGCCAGCAGGTGAGGTCGTCGACGCCTCTCTTGCGCGCCTCGGGCGACAGCTCGTAGACGATGAAGAAACGCACCGCCGCACCGCTCATGATCATCGGCCCGAAATCGAACGTCGCCTGCGGCGTGTTCGCGCCGTAGACGACGCACACGCCCTCGCGCGCGACGATCTTCGGCACGAGCCCCGCATTGCCCGCAATATCGACTTCGACGATCCGGTCGACGCCACGGCCATCCGTCAGCGCCTGCACGCGCGCCGCGACATCTTCCGCGCGGTAATTGATGACGTCGTCCGCCCCGGCTCTGCGGGCATGCTCCGCCTTTTCGGGCGAGCTCACGGTGGCGATCACCCGCGCGGCGCCGAGGATCTTCGCCATCTGGATCGCGTAATGCCCGACGGCACCGGCGCCGCCGGAGACCAGCACGCTCTGTCCCGCAATGGACCCGTCGACCGTGACCGCGCGATGAGCGGTGAGGGCCGGGATCCCGAGGCAGGCGCCGGCCTCGACCGACGTGTTGTCAGGCAGCCGCACGGCCTGCTCGGAGGGCAGCGCGATGAACTCAGCGGCTGTCCCGAAGGGACGCTTCCATTGCCCGTTCCAGAGCCACACCCGCTCGCCGATCCGGGCGGGATCGACACCGGCGCCGACGCGATCGATCGTTCCCGCGCCGTCGCTGTGCGGGACCACCCGCGGCGCCACCATGGGACGGGACCCCGACCGGGTCTTCCAATCGGATGGATTCACGCCCGATGCATGGACCCGCACCCGGACCTCGCCGGGTCCCGGCTCGGGATTGGGCATGTCGCCGTATTGCAGAACCTCCCGCGCGGGGCCGTTGCGCTCGTACCAAACAGCTTTCATGGCGGTCAGCCTTTCAGGTGGACGGAGATCGACATAGCGAAACGTTCGCGCGCTGGCGAGATCGGCTCATCTGGTGGAGGGAGACCGACATGTTAAACGACGGCGCCGTCATCGGCTCACGCGGGACGGCGCCGGAACACAAGACTCAGATTGTTCGCCGGCATGGGCACACGCTCTACGAGGTCGAGGCCCTGCAGACGCGCAAGCGCCGCAACCTCCCCGACGTCGCGAACGCCCCATGCGGGGTTGCGCGCCCGCAGGCTCTCGTCGAATACGGCGTTGCTCGGCGCTGTATGGACGCCGTTCTCGCGGTAGGGGCCGTAGAGATACAGCACGCCCTCGGGTGCGAGCACCCGCGCCGCCCCGGCGATCAGGCCCTCCGTCGCCTCCCAGGGCGCGATGTGAACGATGTTGATCGCAACAATTGCGTCGACGGCAGCGACAGGCCAGGACGGCGTCGCTGCATCGAGTTCGATCGGCGGTAGCAGATTCGGCAACCCGGCCGCGGCCCGGTGCGCCGCGATGCTCCTGAGGGCCGCGGGGTCGCGATCCGTCGGCTGCCACGTGAGGCCAGGCAGGGCTCCCGCGAAGAATACGGCGTGCTCGCCGGAGCCGCTTGCGATCTCCAGCACGGTCCCGCGCTCCGGCAGCACGCGCTGGAGGACGGCGAGAATCGGCTCGCGATTGCGGACAACCGCGGGAGCCACGAGGGCGTCGCCCGGTTGCGGCGGCTGGGCTCCCGGCTCCCAGGGACCGCTCGACATCGGGGACCTCACCGTACAGCCGAGGCGGCTGGACGCTGATCGCCACCTTCCGCGGCCAGCATGGCGTGGACCTCGGCGAGGATCTCGTAGGAGCGCAGGCGCGCGGCGTGGTCGTAGATCGCGGAGGCCACGATGATTTCATCGGCCTGCGTGCGCTCGATGAAGCGGCCGAGTTCCCGGGCCACGGTCTCGGCCGAGCCCACGAACGAGCAGGCGAGCATGCTCGAGGCCTGCGCCTTCTCGGCCGGCGTCCAATAGGTCTCGATGTCGTCGATAGGCGGCGGCAGCAATCCCCTGGTGCCGCGCACCATATCGGTGAAGCGCTGTTGCGCCGAGGTGAAGAGGCGGCGCGCCTCGGCGTCGGTATCGGCGGCCACCACGTTGACGCCCACCATGGCATAGGGCCGATCGAGCTGTGCGGACGGCTCGAAACGGGCGCGGTAGACTTCGAGCGCCTGCATCAGCGCATTCGGGGCGAAATGCGACGCGAACGCATAGGGAAGTCCCAGCATCGCGGCGAGCTGCGAACCGAACAGGCTCGAGCCGAGGATCCACAGCGGGACGTTGGTGCCCGTGCCTGGAACCGCCTGCACGGCTTGGCCCGGCTGCAGCGGCCCGAGCAGCGCCTGCAGCTCCAGCACGTCCTGCGGAAAGGTGTCGGCGCTGGTCGGGTCGCGGCGCAGCGCCCTCAGCGTGCGCTGGTCCGTGCCCGGCGCCCGGCCAAGGCCGAGATCGATGCGGCCGGGATAGAGCGTCTCCAGCGTGCCGAATTGCTCGGCGATGACCAGCGGGGAATGGTTCGGCAGCATGATGCCGCCGGCACCGACGCGGATCGTGCTGGTGCCGCCCGCCACATAGCCGATCGCCACCGCGGTCGCGGCGCTGGCGATGCCGACCATGTTGTGATGCTCGGCCAGCCAGAAGCGCCGGTAGCCCCAGCGCTCCGCATGACGGGCGAGATCGAGGGAATGGCGCAGGGCTTCCGCGGGCGTGGACCCTTGGGCGACCGGCGCGAGATCGAGAACGGAGAAGGGGGGCACGGGCTATCCTCGCCTGAGACTTGTCCCAGATAGGCACGCCAGCCCGCTATCGCTACTGTGAGCGGGTAAGGCATCATCACGTGTGGACAGTATAAGCGGGAGGGAGCGGCTGGACCGCACACTCCGTTTCGGTCTGCTCAGCGGAACCCGAAGCCGGATTGGACCACCTGCACGCCCGGTACGGCGGGAGCCTGGAACGGGAAAGTGGGCATCACCGCGGCCGGCTGCGGCGCCACCGCAGGACTCTGACGCATGGCAGCCCGGACCGGCGCCATCCCCCTGCGTTTCGCCTCGTAATAGTAGCCAGTGGAATAGAGCCGCACGGCTCGGTCCGCGTTCCCGCCGGCCACCCGATAGGCGTTCGCGAGATAGGCGACCGCGTAGGTCAGGTTAGTGTCCGCATCGAGCAGTCCGGAAGCCGGTCCGGCGTAACCCATGCCGCGGGCGGTCGCGTGACGGATCTGCATGAGGCCGAAATTGCCGCGGCTCACGGCACGCGGGTTGTAGTTGCTTTCGCGCCGGATCACCCGATGCACCAGGGTCTCAGGAATGCCATTGGCCGCAGCATGTCGCGACACGAGCCCATCGAGCGAGGTCCGGTCCGCGGCCTGCGCGGGAACGACAGCGGCCGCACAGGCACATCCCAGAAGAAGGCGAGAAAACATGAAGGCTTCCCTTACGTCAGGTGAAGCGCCTTCTCGGTTGGGATCTTGGCCATAAAGCGTCAGCTTGGCCGTTGGCCCGCTATCATGACTCTGACGGACATCGCGCGAGCTCAATATGCGCAGGCATCGGAGCCGGCACTAGGCCCGCGTGCCGGCGTTGGACTTCGCGATCAGCTGGTGGATTCGGTCCACGACGCCCTGCGGTTCATAGGGCTTTTCCAACAGCGGTCCGGCTTCGCACAGGGTGGCCGCGATGTCGGCGGAACGCTCGACGCTCGAGGTCAAGATGACGCGCACGTTCGGCTGATGCGCCCGCACCCAGCGCGCGAGGCCGAATCCGTCCATGTCGCCCGGCATCTGCACGTCGCTGAACACGATGTTGATCGATGTGGTTCCCGACTCCAGCACGGCGACAGCTTCGGCAGCATTCGCGGCTTCGTGCACGCGGTAGCCGCATTCCCGCAGGTAGTCGGCAATGACGAGGCGGATCAAGACCTCATCCTCGACCACCAGCACGGTCGGTGCGGGCGTGGTCGCCTGGGGCGTAAGGGATGTTGATGCGGTGCTCACGCTTGGCTAACTGCCGCGGTTTTCGTTTGTTCCGCTTGCTGAAAAAAGGCGGTGCGCGGCGAGGGATTCAACCATGGCGGAAGCGAAAGCGACTGCCATTCCACAAGGGCCGCGCCCAGCTGCTCCGGAACCCTCCAGCGGCGGTCGCGTTGGGTTCAGTCGGTTCGTTGTTTCGTGATCGTCATTTCGTGATCATCTCCCGCCGCGGATGCCCGCTTCGGATGATGCGCCGCAGGATGCGACATTCGTCACGAAAGCGGTTTCGAACGAGGCCACCCTTCAGCCGGTGAAATCGGCCGCCCTGCGTGCGTCGGATACCAGCACAGCAAGGACAGCGGCCGCTCCGGTGAGGGCTCGCCGATGTGCGGGATCGCCCCTCTCCCGCGCTGGATCCGCGCCGGCCCGGTGCCCTCTGCGACAGAAACGCCGGCTGCTACTTCCGGGCCACACATTAACGGAATTGAAAGGCTGACTCTGGCCCGCGAGTCGGGCTTCGGCTAGACTCTCTTCAGGTGATTTGCGCCAGGGGGAACGATGTCGCCAACCAGGAGACCAAGCGATCCAGTCCGTCGCGAGAAAGCCTCCGATGCGGAGCTCCTGGCCGCCATCACGCGGGATCTGCGGGCCATCTATTCGGATATCATCCGCGAGCCGCTCCCCGATGCATTGGCCGCGGCCCTGTGCCGTCTGGAGAGCCGATCGAAAGGCTCCGATCCCTCGTCTGAGCGCCGCAAGTTGCAGATGGCATAACGCACGCAGAAGCGGCCCGCTCTGCAGCACTCAACTAGAGCGGCGTCGTTCACGCCACCGGCGCATACGAACCGATGCGCAGCCATGCCCGCAAGTGCAGTCGAGACATAGTGCGACGGCAGGCTCCCGGTTGCCCGGATCGTGGTCTGTTGCACTGCGAGATAGAGGTCTTCCTTCCCCTGGGGAAACAGCGTAGGTTCATCTACGACGAAAGTCGAACAGGGGAGGCCCACCATGCAGCATTGTCGCGTCCGTGAGAGTCGTACCCCCGCGTACCCGTCCGATCTGACTCCGGAGATCCAGCACACGCTCGCCGCCCTCGCGGATGTCGAGACGCGCTATGAGGTCGAGCGCGAGCGCCTCGACCACTGGACGGGGCCGACGCAGATCAAATCCCGCCTCCTCGCGTGCCTCGAGGCACGGCACCAGGGCGATCGCCTGCCTCTGGTGCAGCGCCTCGCCGATCTGCAGCGGGAGATGACATCTGCGCTGATGATGGCCCGCCTGCGGATGATGCACTGAGCCGCCGAGAGCGGCGTCGGTCCGGCGAGTAGCAGGTCAGCGCAGCGGATCCGTCTGCGCTGACCCAGTAGCTCCTACGGGATCCGGGACGGGTCGCCGATGAACTCGTTCGGTACATACGCGCCGCCCTGGAACGCTTCCTCGATCGGATCGTTGCTGACGGCATTCTGGAGCTTCTCGGCAAAAACCTCGGCGCTGTCCTGCGGGTCGTAGCCGAGGCGCTCGGCGTTGCTGTTGTCCCACCAGCTGCGCGGGTTGCGTGAGACGCCGTAGACGATCTCGTAGACGTAGTCCGCCGAGAGGCCGACCTTCAGCAGCCGCTCCATATCGGCATAGGACATCCAGCTCGACAGCGCGCGGGCGTTCATGGGCTCGGGGAAGCAGGTGCCGATCCGCATGCAGAAGCCGCGGATGCCCCACTTGTAGGCATAGAGCGCCGCGAGATCCTCGCCGAACGCCTTCGAGAGCCCGTAGCGGCTGTCGGGCCGCGCATTGGCGGTGTGGTCGATGCGCTGCGACCGGCGATAGAGGCCGATGGCGTGATTGGAGCTCGCGAACAGCACCCGGTCGACGCCAGCCTTGCGCGCGCCCTCCCAGAGATTGACCGCACCGACGATGTTGGGCTGCAGGATCCCCGGCCAATCATCCTCGGTGGAGCGCCCGCCGAAATGAATGATGGCATCGATGTCCCGGCACATCGCCTCGACCGCTGCGGCGTCGGCGAGATCGGCGACCACGACCTCCTCGCCTTCGCCCGCCGGATCCATCGCGCCGATGTCGGAGAGGCGAAGCAGGCGGAACTGACCCTTGAGGCGCTGGCGCATGGCCGTGCCGAGGCCACCGGCCGCTCCCGTCATGAGGATGCGCTCGATCGGACGTGTCATGACTCGGGCTCCTTGGTGAGGTCTAGGGGCGCTCGGACCGGGTCGGCCCCGCGCAACGGATGGTCATCGCGGCGTCCAGAGTCTCGTCCGGACCGAGGAAGGTCGCTCCCGTATGCGGCTGCCCGGCCGCGTGAAGATTGAAGCCGTTCGTGACGTGGGACACCGGCTCCAAGCACAGGAACGACGATCCGGCGGCGCGGTACAGGACGAGATGCGCGAGGTTGGGCGAGGCCGTCATGCGGATGGTCAGATCCGGCCGCTCGATCGTCGCCTCGCCGCTCCACCGCCCGAGGCAGGCGGCAAGCCCCTCCCCCGTTGCGACCTCGCGCAGCTCGATCGCTTCCTCGCTGAAGTGCGGCGACGGCGGGTCCGTCTCGAGTTGCTGCCAGCGGTCGCGATACGCGAAGGTGTAGAGAGAGCCGTGGGGCGCATGAAAGAAAGGGTGCAGGCCGAGGCCCGCGGGCATGGGCTCGGCGGCGCGGTTGCGCAGGCTGAGCGTCGTCTCGCAGGCATCGTCGCGGAACGCATAGACGAGCCGGGCCTCGAAGGACCAGGGCCAGTCCTCGTCCGCCTCGTAGTCGAGGCGCAGGCTCACTTCTTCCGGGCTGGCGGATTCGAGCATCCAGGACCTGCGATGGGCGGGCCCGTGCAGCGCATGCGGCTTTGCGAAGGTGTGGACCGCGAGTTGCACCTGGCGCCCGCCCGCTTGCAGCAATCCGTTCTCGATCCGATTGGAATAGGGCGCGAGCGGATAGAGCCCTGCGCCGGGCCAGGCGCGCCCAGTCGGGTTCCAGTCCGTGATGGGCTCCAGCACGTCCACTTCCCGGAACCTGAGTCGCGCCATGCGCCCGCCGCGCTCCGGCACGAGATCGGCGCGCCAGGGGCCGGCGACCATCGACACAAATCCGCTCACGACGGGGCTCCGCGGCGCTGCTGATCAGGCGGGCCGGCCGTCGAAGGCCTCGTGGAGGAGCTTCTCCAGCATGCGGTGCTCCTCCGCCGTGAGATCGGTGAGCGGCGCACGCACGGGACCGGGGTCCTGCCCCATGACGCGCATGCCGGCCTTCACGATCGAGACCGCGTACCCTTTCCCGCGATTGCGGATGGCGAGGTAGGGATAGAAGAACCGCCGCAGCATCGCCTCGGTGGTGTCGCGGTCGCCGGCCCGGAGCGCGGCGTAGAAGGCGAGCGCAGCCTTGGGGATGAAGTTGTAGACGGCCGACGAATAGGTCGTGACGCCCGCCGCGTAATAGGGTGCTGCGAACACCTCGGCGGTCGGCATGCCGCCGACATAGGCGAGCCTGTCGCCGAGAAGGGTCGTGATCTTCCACACCATCTCGATGTCGCCGTACCCGTCCTTGAACCCGATCAGGTTCGGGCAGGTCTCGACGAGCCGGGCCAGGGTCTCTGGGCTGAGCACCGAGTTGTCGCGGTTGTAGACGATGACGCCGATCCTCACGGAATCGCACACGGCCTTCACGTGGGCGTAAAGACCCGCCTGCTCGACCACCATCAGGTAATGCGGCAGGAGCAGGATGCCGGCCGCCCCGGCGGCTTCCGCGGCCTGTGCCATCTCGATGGCGATGCGGGTGCCGTAGCCGCAGCCTGCGAGGATCGGAACCTGTCCCTCGGCGCCCTCCACGGCGGTGCGGATGACGTCCGGGAACTCGCGCGGCGTGATCGAGAAGAACTCGCCGGTGCCGCCGGCGGCGAACAGCGCGGCAGGCCCGGGCGCGACCGCCCGCCCGATCGAGGCGCGGTAGGGCTCGGGGTCGAAGTCGCCGGACGGCGTGAAATAGGTCACCGGGAACGACAGGAGGCCGGCGGACACCCGCGCCTTCAGCTCCTGCGGGTCCATGGCGGTCCGGGCGGAGCGCGCGGGGGTCGCGGTATCGGACATGGGGTCGTGCCTCCTGATTGGCCCGGACGGGCCCTGCGCCGACCTAGAGCCTGCGCAAAGTTGTCAGATTGCTTTCCGCACAGGACGGCCTCTGCGTCAAGGCGAAGGGCGTCAAGCGCGGAAAAATATGTCAAGACTTGTAAAAGGCGTCGGCTCCCGCGGACGGTTCGGGAGCCGAACACATCCTCAGTGGATCTCCGGCTCCGGGATCCCGCCCTGCCCTTCGAGGAAGTCGAAGTCGCAACCCTCATGGGCTTGGCGGACATGCTGGGCGAAGAGGCGGTTGTAGCCGCGCGGGTAGTTCCGCGGCGGCGGATTCCAGCTCTTCAGACGCTCGGCGATCTCCTCGTCGCCCACGTGCAGGTGGATCGAGCGCTTGGCGACATCCACCGTGATGAGGTCGCCGTTGCGCACGGCGGCGAGCGGCCCGCCGATATGGGCCTCGGGCGAGACGTGCAGGATGCAGGCGCCGTAGCTCGTGCCGCTCATGCGGGCATCCGAGATGCGCAGCATGTCGCGCACGCCCTGCTTCAGGAGCTTCTGCGGGATCGGCAGCATGCCCCATTCCGGCATGCCGGGCCCGCCGATGGGTCCCGCGTTGCGCAGGACCATCACATGGTCCGCGGTCACGTCGAGATTTGGGTCCTTCACGGCCGCCGACATGGCGTCGTAGGTGTCGAACACGATCGCGGGGCCGGTATGCTGCAGGAGCCGGGGCTCCGCGGCCGGCGGCTTGATCACGCAGCCGTCGGGAGCGAGGTTGCCGTAGAGGATCGCGGTGCCGCCCGACGCCGCGATCGGCTGGTCGAGGGGGCGGATGACGTCGTCGTTGTAGACGGCCGCGCCGTCCAGCGCGTCGCGCAAGGTGCCCGTGACCGTGCGGGCATCGAGGTGCAATAGGCCCTCAAGCCGTTTCAGCAGGCCGCGGATGCCGCCCGCGATATGGAAGTCCTCCATGAGCCACGAGCCGGAGGGGCGCAGGTTTGCGATCACCGGGACCTTCTGGGCGAAGTCGTCGAAGTCCGTCAGCTTGATCTCGACTCCGGCCCGGCCCGCGAGCGCCACCAGGTGGATCATCGCGTTGGTGGAACCGGCCAGCGCGTTATGGACGATCAGCGCGTTCTCGAACGAGCGGCGGTCGAGGATGTCGGAGGGCTTCAGGTCCTGCCAGATCAGGTCGACGATGCGGCGGCCGCAGGCAGTCGCCATGCGGGGATGGGCGGCGTCGGCCGCCGGGATCGAGGATGCGCCCGGCAGCGTCAGCCCGAGCGCTTCCGCGATCGACGTCATGGTCGAGGCCGTGCCCATGGTCATGCAGGTGCCGTTGGAACGCGCGATGCCGGCCTCGATGTCGTTCCATTGCTGGTTCGTGATGTTGCCGGCTTCCTTCTCGGCCCAGTACTTCCAGGCGTCCGAGCCGGAGCCGAGAATCTGGCCGCCGTGATGCGCGCGCATCATGGGTCCGGCCGGCATGAAGATCATGGGCAGGTCCATGGAAATCGCGCCCATGATGGTGGCGGGCGTGGTCTTGTCGCATCCGCCCATGAGCACCGCTCCATCGATCGGGTGCTGGCGGAGAAGCTCCTCGACCTCGAGGGCGAGGAGGTTGCGGTAGAGCATGGTGGTGGGCTTGACCCAGCTCTCGGAGAGCGAGAGCGCCGGCAGTTCCACGGGGAAGCCGCCCGCCTGCCATACGCCGCGCTTCACCTCCTCGACCCGCTGCTTGAAATGCTGGTGGCAGGGCTGGGCATCGCTCCAGGTGTTGATGATCGCGACCACGGGCTTGCCCATGAAGTCTTCAGGACCGTAGCCCATCTGCAGCGTGCGCGACCGGTGGCCGAAGGCGCGCAGGTCCTGCACGCCGAACCAGCGATAGCTCCTCAAGGTCTCGGGGGTCTTCTTGCGGTCGGTCAATTCCTTGGTCCTTCCCGTGATTCCAGGGCGCGACGCGGGCGCACTCGGGACGTTCTTGGCGGTCCGGGGCCGGTTGGGCCCCGTCATTCGTTCGCAGGCGTTCCCTCGAAGACGCGCCGTCGCGCATTCTCGATATGGGTTTCCATTGCGATCCTGGCCTGCTCGGGATCCCGCGCCTCGATCGCCCCCACGATCACCTCATGCTCGTCCTGCACGATACGCAGGCGCGCGGCGGGCCGCAGGAGCGAGAGGTTGCGGGCGAGATTCATCCCGAAGGCGACGTGCGGTTCCAGCGAGCGCTGCACCGAGACGTGGAACGGGTTGTGGGTCGCTTCCGCGATCGCGCGATGGAAGCGGCTGTCCGCCTCGACGCCGAGCCGCCCCTCCCGGATGCAGTCGTCGAGGTCCTTCAGTGCGGCCCGGATCTCGGCGAGATCCTCGTCCTCCCAACGTTGCGCCGCGAGCGCCGCAGCGGCGCCCTCCAGCCCGACGCGGAACTCGAAGCAGCGCTGGATATCGGCGACCGAGCCCACGGGCACGAAGCGCAGCACGGCGGCGTCAGGCCGGCGCTGCACGTAGCTCCCCGAGCCCTGCCGCGAGACGATGAGCCCGTCGTCCCGCAGACGGGCCAGCGCCTCGCGCACGATCGGACGCGAGGCACCGAAGCGCCGGGAGAGCTCGAATTCCGAAGGCAGGCGGGAGCGCTCCGGATACTCGCCCGAGACGATGAGCTCGAAGATGCGCTCATAGACCTGATGGCTGAGTTTCGGTTCGCGGTCGTCGATCTCCCGCAAGGCCTTCATCGAAGCACTCCCCGGATGGTACGGCCGGCAAGCTGCGGCTCAGCGTCCTTTGCCCTGACGCCAGCGCTTGAACTCCTCCCGCGTCTCGGGATCCGGCGGATAGAGCCCGAAGATGCCGCGGCCGGCTTCGACCTGCTCCTGCACGAAATCCTCGAACACGGTCTGCTCGAAGGCCTCATTCGCGACATCCTCAGCGATCTCCTGTGGGACTACCACGACGCCCTCTTCGTCGCCCACCATGATGTCGCCGGGATAGACCGCGACGTCGCCGCAGCCGATCGGCACGTTGAGGTCCACGGCATGATGGCGAATCAGGTTCGTGGGCGCCGCCGGCTGGCGGTGATAGGTCGGGAACGGGATCTTCGCGATCTCGCCGCTGTCGCGGAAGCCCCCATCCGTCACGACGCCTGCCACGCCGCGCTTGTGAAGACGCGTCATGAGGATGCCGCCGGCCGACGCCGCCTTGGCGTCGTTGCGGCTGTCGATGACGAAAACGGCGCCGGGCGGGCATTCCTCGACGCCCTTGCGCTGAGGATGGCTGCGGTCCTCGAAGACGCCGATATGGTCGAGGTCCTCGCGCGCCGGGATGTAGCGCATCGTGTAGGCGGGCCCGACGAGGCGGGGCGCATCCGGGTTCAGGAGCTTGATGCCGCCGATGAACTGGTTGCGGAAGCCGCGCTTGAACAGAACCGTGGTCAGCGTTGCCGTGGATATCGCGGCGAACTTGTCCCGCGTAGTCGTCGAAAGAGTCATGGAACAACCTCCTGGCCGCAGTTGGTCGCTTCCGGGGCGACTTGTCAAGATTTGTATGACGCCGTAGAAGGGCGTCATGCAGCCCGTCTGCGATGTACCCTGATCGAGGAAGACGTTCCATGAAGAAATTGATTGCTGCGGCTGGCCTCGCCCTGATTGGGCTCACGGGCGCCGCACAGGCCCAGGATCCCAGCGCGTGGCCGCAGAAGCAGGTGACCGTCGTGGTGCCCTTCGGCGCCGGCGGTACGACCGACATGTTCGCCCGCATCTTCGCTCAGGCCATGCAGGAGAAGCACGGTGCCCCCTTCGTGGTCGAGAACCGCGCCGGCGCCGGCGGCAACATCGGTGCCGCGGCGGTCGCGAAGGCTCCGAAGGACGGCTACACGCTTCTCGTGGGCACGGTGAGCACGCACGCCATCAATCCGTTCCTCTACAAGAACACGGGTGCGGACACCGAGAAGGACTTCCAGCCCGTCACCCTCATCGCGCGCCTGCCGAACCTGCTTGTCGTGAACCCGAAGGTTCCGGCCAAGAACGTGGCCGAGGTGGTGGACTACCTGAAGAAGAACGAGGGCAAGCTGAACTACGGCTCCTCCGGGGCGGGCACCTCCACCCACCTGGCGTCCGAGCTGTTCCAGATGCTGACCCAGACCAAGATGAACCACGTTCCCTACCGCAGCTCCGGCGACGTGATGAATGCGCTCATGGGCGGCCATATCGACCTCGCCTTCGACAACATGACGCTGGCCTGGCCGCAGGCCCAGAGCGGCACGATCCGGGCCATTGCGGTGACGAGCGTGGAGCGCAGCCCGACGGCTCCGGACGTGCCGACCGTGGCCGAGACCCTCAAGGGTTTCCAGGCGACCTCCTGGCACGGCCTGTGGGCGCCCGCCGGCACCCCGCGCCCGATCGTCGACAAGCTGGCCGCCGAGGTGAAGCGCATCTTCGAGGAGCCCGCCACTCAGGCGAAGCTCAAGGAGGTCGGCGCCATCGCCTCGCCGATGAGCCCGGAGCAATTCACCCAGTTCATCGCCGACGAGCGCAAGAAGTGGCAGGAGGTCGTGAAGGCCGCCGGTCTCGAGAAGGCTCAGTAGGCCTTCCGACACGGCCCATCGATACGGATCCGCCGCGTCCAAGCCGACGCGGCGGATCCCGTTTTCGGGCCAGCCGTCGGCCAACACGACAGGGGACGCCATGCTCACCTCGGTTCGACCCGTGGACCTCGCCCGCTCGGTCCTTGCGGTTCCGCCCTTGGCGCTGCACGCGGACAGCGAGCCGACCATGGAGGCAAATGCCGCGCTGATACGGCACATGAGGGCCGGCGGCGCGACGACCCTGCAGGGAGATCATGATGAATGAGGACGCGGCGTCGAGCAGGCGAAGCATCGTTTATGTCGCATGCGCCGGATCGAATGAGATCCACGTCCTTAGCCTCGATGCCGCGGGGGGACTTGCCCCCCTGGCCATCGTGCCGCTGCCGGATGTCGACGAGCCCGGACCCTCGACGCCGCTGGCGCTCAGCCCCGACCGGCGGTTCCTGTATGCCGGCGTGCGCTCCATGCCGCATCAGGTGGTGGCCTTCTCGATCGACCCGCGTTCCGGCGCGCTGACCCATCTCGGCAACGCGCCGCTCGCCGACAGCATGGCCTACCTCGCGCTCGACCGGACGGGACGCTCCCTGCTGAGCGCCTCCTACGGCGGCAACAGGGTCGCCGTGAACCCTGTTGAGTCGGACGGACGGGTCCAGCCGCCGCAGCAGGTCGTGCCGACCGGGCCGAAGGCGCATGCGATCCTCACCGATCCGTCCAATAGGGTCGTGCTTGCCTCGAGCCTCGGAGGCGACGTCCTGCACCGCTTCCGCTTCGACGCCGCCACGGGACACTTGTCCGACGGCGAGCCGGCTGCGCGGGTGGCGCCGGGGTCCGGACCGCGCCACTTCGTCTACCACCCGGAAGGGCATCTCCTGTTCCTGCTCAACGAGCTGAGCGGGACCGTCGACGTGTTCGGGATCGGGTCCGCCGACGGAACCCTGCAGCCGCTCCAGACGATCTCGGCTCTCCCGGAGGGCTTCACGGGGAAGCCCTGGGCCGCGGACCTTCACCTCACCCCGGATGGACGGTTTCTCTTCGCCTCCGAGCGCACGTCGAGCACCTTGCAGGCTCTTCTTGTCGATGCGGAACGGGGGACGCTCGCCCCCTGCGGCAGCACGCCGACGGAGACCCAGCCACGCGGCTTCGCGATCGATCCTTCAGGCGGTGTCCTCGTCGCTGCCGGCGAAGCGTCGCACAGGATCGCGAGCTATGCCATCGATCCCGAAACCGGACGCCTGATGCCGATCATGCAGCGGGAGGTCGGCCTCAGCCCGAACTGGGTCGAGATCGTCGATCTGCACTCCTGAGGCAAGCCGCCCTCTGCGGACGTGGCGCATGCTCCGCCGATCGGCCCGGCTCCTATTCCGCAGGGACGGCTCCGGGTTTGCCGATCGGTCCGGCGGCTGTCCGGCGGATGCGATCGAGCACCCGTTCGAAGATGTGGAAATGCTCGTCCCAGGTTGGGCTCACAAAGCTGCTGAGACGCTCCAGCTGCGCCTTCCGGCGCTCCGACCGGGGGTCGGCATAGTCCTGGATGAGCCGCGCCCAGGATGGTCCGTCGAGGGGGTTGAGGAACTCCGGCACGTCGTGAGCAACCTCGCGGAACACCTCGAGATCGGAGGCGATCACCGGCACGCCGAGGGTTAGCGCTTCGATGAGCGGCATGCCATACCCTTCCGCGAAAGAAGGAAAGAGGACTGCCGAGGCTCCCCGGAGGAGGCGCTGGAGTATGACGTCGGGGACTGAACCGCATTCGAGCACGTGGTCTTGAATGGCGGCGCACCGTTCGATCAGGTCGATCGCGTTCTCATTTTCCCAGCCGCGCCGCCCGATGATCAACAGCTTCGGAGTGCTGGGTCCGAGACGTTCGGCGAGCTGGCGCCACAGGTGAAGCAGGAAGATATGGTTCTTGCGCGGTTCGATGGTGCCTACCACCACGAAATAGGGGGTCTTCGCGTCAACGATGGTGTTGCCGGCCGGAGAGTCGAAGCCGGCGCTCAGGAGAGCGACATCGACGGGCGGCAGGGGCAGGCCTTTCTCAGCCGCATAGTGGCGCAGTGCCGAAGCCGTAGCGGCCGAGTTCGTCAGGATCGATGATCCATGCTTCAGCATGGTGGCCAGCCGATGCGCATGCCGGGCGGCGTGTCCTTCCCGTACATATTCCGGGTGCGTCAGCGGGATAAGATCGTGTAGCATGAAGACCGGGTGGAGGCCTTCCGCCTTCACCCATTCAGCAATGCGGCGGCCCGCATGCAATCCCTCATGCGAGACATTCACATAGATGCGGCGGTCGCCCTCGCGGAGCGGCGGGAGGCGCAGCCGCTGGCTGAGGAGGGTGAGCCGGAGCCTCACGCGCCACAGGCGCCGGGCGTCACGCCGCTGCTCCTTCATGGCGGCGCCTTCAAAATCGTCGGCGAGATGCTCGTCGCCAACGAATTTTCCAACGCGCCTGCCGATCCGCCGGATATCCTTCGGTTGGCTGACGCCCCATTGCCGCCCGAGAACCTCCAGGTACTTCGATACGGCCGGGGTCGAGAGACCCCGAAAGTAGCCGCGCCACTTCATGATGAAGAGCACCTCTCGGGGATACGCCTCAATCAGATAGCGGGCATAGGCGAACTCGACCCGGTCGATTCCGGTCGGAGTCCCGAGGCGCAGCCGGGCCATCAGCCGCGTCAGGTCGAGAAGGATCAGATCTGCCATCTAGAAGAGCCCAAACCCGCCGTCGGATTCTTCTTCCTCTTCCTCCTCTTCCTCGGTCTCGGGCAAGAGATTGTAGAGGTGCGCCATCGGATTGAGCATCTCGTAGACGCGGATCGCCTCCTCGACTGAAGGAAAGAAGAACAGTTCGCCCTCGTGGAGCATCGCTCCCACATCCGCGAAATCCCGCACCTTCTGCACCTTGCTCGTGGTAAAGATCAGCCCTGAGGTCTTTCGTCGCTCGTGGATCAGGGCTGTGCAACGCTCTTGAAAGTCTGGAGATCCGCCAAGAAGCGCCTCGTCGGCGAGGTAGATATCGAATGGAAGGGCGTAGGCCAGCGTGAAGAGGAGGCGGCCCTTCTTGTCCTTGGACAAGGAGCTCATGCGCTCGTCGAGATCGTCGCCCAGATCCCCAAAATCTGCGACGAAGTCGATGACCTGGCGGGACCGCACACCATAGACCCGGGCGATGAAGGCAATGATGTCGCGCGCCGCGAGGTTGCGGTCCGTGCTGCCGCCCGAGCCGGCGATGAAGGAGAGACGCGACTTTCGACGAACCCTTCCTGCGCTCGGCCGCACCTCCCGGGAGATGATCTTCATCAAGGTCGACTTGCCGCTTTTCGGCCTGCCGAGAATTCCAACGGACTGCCCAGGTTCTACGACGCCATTCACGTCCCTGAGCACGTCGGTCGGGACCCCGCGGGTTCGGTAAAACTTGACGACGTGATCAAGGACGAGGGTCACAATGGTCTCTTCCGTGCGGCCGAGGGCTAGAGCCGTTTCGACTTGCGTCGAATCAGCTCTCCTCTTGGTGTCGACGCGTTTTCTTCACGTGAGCCGGATCCACCTCACTCGAAAACGCTCTAGCTTCAATAGTCATGAAGGCGGATCCCGCCTCGTCTGACACTCGATTGGTCTTTCGGCTTTGCTGGTTGTATTCTGTTGCCGGTTGAAATTTATCTCTGCTTTTTCTTGGATTCATAGAGACGTTCCCTCGTCAAGCGCTCGAAAGCCAGTCCAAGGAGTAGAGTCGTTCCGCTCCAAGTGACGAGATATTGAACGTCCAGGCTGTAAGTCGGATAAAGATGATAGAAACCAGATCGGAACCACTCGACTGCGTGCATGATCGGATTCCACACCATGTACTGACGGTACGCTTCAGGAAGATACTCCGCCACGCGGTGCACACCTGACGTCAGCATGATGACGCGCCCGAAAAATCCGTAGATGGTCCGCCACGCCGGGAATATAGTGGTCAGGCCGGCATTGAACATGCCCACGCCAAGACCGAGGGCGAAAAGCGCCGTCATGGCACCGAGGACCTTGTCAAGCGTATAGGGCACGGCTTCCGAAATACCGTAGAACCAGAGCAGCCAGAACAGCCCGATATAAGTCGGACATATGACGATGGTCCGGTAAATAGAGTTAGCCAATATCACGTCTAGTGGCGTAATCGTCGCAAACTGACGCACCGATTTCAGGACACGACCTGGCGATTTCGCCGACGAGGAAGCGTTTAAGAACACATAGAATGGGACGAAGCCGGTTGCAAAGAAGAGCAACATGCTCGTCCCGTATCTTACCTCTTTTTGCAGAAATTCACGAATATAGTAGAACGCGACAATAAAGATAACCGGCTCAAGAAATCCCAAGGCTGCCTTGACAGGCGCCTGGGAAAATTCAGTTCGTGCCTGCCGGCCTATGAGAAGGCCGATGATCCGAAGCTGTGCGATAAACCCTTGAATCAGGGCGATCTGCGTCCCCGGCGAGGGGAGAGCTGTCCGCCCGAGATAGCCGGAGAGTGACGCTCCTCCGCTCATCAGCCGATGTGATCCTTGATGGCGAAGACGATCAGGAGGCCGCCGCACCAGATCATTCCCGAAACGATCAGGACCACAAGGACCGACAGCGTGCGCTGAGGGTAGAGCGCGATCTGGGCCCGCGCGGGCTCGACGAAGGACGCAACATAGGTGTGCTGCATGTTGGCGCTTGAGCGGGCACTTTCGAGAGTCGTCAGCACCGATGCGTAAAGCTTCTCCGCAAACATCCGATCAATCTCAAGTTCCTCGTACTGAGCCAGCTGGGTCGGGAGGACTTCCCGTACGCCGGCAGGCTCCGAGCCGAAGCGGCCTTCAACGTTCTTGAGCTGATCCTCGGTCGCTTTGATCTTTTCACGCAGCACGAGGACCGTGGGCGCGTTGGCCGACATCGAACTGAGCGCTCTGCCGAGCTCAGCGTTGAGGCGGTAGATCTCCTCCCGCATCTTGCTCACGAGAGTGAAGGTGGCGGTGGCCTCCTGCGAGGGGTCCGGGCTGCGCATGGTGCTGCGGAACTCTCGCACGGCTCGCCGGGCCTCCCGCATGCGCTCTTCGGCTCGCTTCAAGTCTTCCTCGGCAAAGCGGACCGCGTCCCGGCGCGCGCGGGCGTTCATCTCGTTCACCAGTGCTTCGCTGTTCTTCATCAGCTGCGTCGCCACCGCCAGTGAGTCCTCGGCCGTGAATGCCCGCACCCGGACAGCAGCAATCCCGCTCAAGGTATCGAAGGAGGACTCGACCATCGAGTCCCAATATTTCACGAGGCGTTCCGCGGACGCACCCTTCTCGAGTCGCGCCCAGGCATCGGCCTGGCTCGACGTGTAGACCCGCCGCAGGCCGACATCCCGCTCCAGAGCGTCGACCGCCTGACGGCTCCTGACATAGTCGACGACGATGAAGTTATCCAGCATCGCACGCACGTCCGCCCCACCCTTGACCGCGGAGGCGAACGCGGGATCCGGGGGCCGGGCGTCGCCCGCGCGGACGGTGAACCGGAACTCGGAGACATATTGGTTGGAGGCAATGAGGCCGTAATAGATGATAGCCACGAGGGTGGGCAGAGCGACACACAGGGCAAAGGAGATCCAAACAGCCCAGGGCTGGCCGCGGGCAATCTGCGGGAGACGCACGGCGGGCTTGGCCGACTCCGCGATCTCGTCGCCGGCCGGGATCGGAGCCGGATCGCGCTCCGCTGTTTCCTGACCGACGAGAGCGGTGAGGCGGGAGACCCCGAGCGGGACGATGGTTCCATCCTCTGCACGTGGGCGGCTCTTTCGAGACTCCTCCGAGGCGCGGCGGGCGGGTGTCCTCGGTTCATCCTGCCTGACGATGTCTTCCAATAGTGCTCTCCCCCTGGCCTGGTCCGGGATCCGGTAGCGTAACAATGGTATCCGGGCGACCGGCCGCTTTCAATCGGGGAGCCCCAGGCCCGCTGCTCTGCCGTCTGTTCTTCGTTCTTAAGGCCCTGCCGGAGATCCCGTAGAAATATGTCGAGATTGAGTCGTGTAAGGACATACGACGGAACGGCTAACGTGATCTAAAAGCCGCTTAAAGCCGCTCGTAGACCTGCCGGAGATCCTGGCGAAAGCGTTCGGCCGGGAACAGTCGGGCTCGCCTGGAGCCGCGCTGCGCCAGTCCGGCGCAGAGGGTGGCATCTCCGTCCAGGGACCGGATTCCTTCCGCGACATCGGCCGTGCCATACGGATCGACGAGGAGGTCGGCATCACCGGCCAGCTCAGGGGCCACCCCTTCGCGGGAAGTCAGGACCGGTGTGGCCAGGGTCATGGTCTCGAGGACAGGCAGCCCTAGGCCTTCGGAGACCGACGCGAACAGGACGGCCTTTGCCCCCGGATCCGGGAGATAAGAACGTCGGGCGGCACATCATCGAACCGTCGGATGCGACCTCTTGCCGTCCCGGCGTCGAGGCTATCGAGCAGTCGCAATTCCTGGTCGGCTTTCCACACCGCCGAACCCACGATCAGGAGGGGAACCTCGATGTTTGTGGCCAGATAGGCCTCAATACCCCAGCCGACATTGTTTTTCGGCTCGATGGCACCGCAGAGGAGGAAATAGCCGCGGCAAGCTAGGCCGAAAAGCCCCTCCTCCCGGATAACCCCGATGCGGTGCGGACCTGGAGCCGCACGTCGCCGACCGGGTCGTCCGTGGTCCAGCTCTCAGGTTGGCGCGACCGCGTCCCAGCCCGCCGTCAGGGGCCTGACGGCCCGGCGGCTTTGTTGGCCCTGAGCTGGCGCCTCGTCGCTTTGTCTGGGCGCTTCGGGGGACTCTGAGTCTGTTCGACCGCGAGCGGCGCTTCATCTCGGGGACGCGCGCGCGCGCCCTCCCCCCACCGGGCTGAGCGGAACATGCTGCGCAACGCATCATGCCCTATCCGTGGGACGGCATAGTAGTGTTCGAAGAGCAGCGTGATGAAATCGACGATCTGCGGTTGGAGACGGCGATGATCGGGCGTCAGCGGCTGCGGGAAAGCGTAGCGGGCGATGTCGTAGCTCGGAAAGTAATGGAAATTCGGGTCGCGGGGCGCGACCACGCGAAAGAATTCGTCGAGTGCGGAACGTAGCATGCTCTTCGACGACGTGCTCGCCGCAAGACCGGCTACGTCCCTGAATGTCGCCGGCGGCGGCACGGCGCCGAGACTTGTCACGATCACGGCCTGCGGGCGGTTGCGCCGGATCAGGCGATAAATTTCCATGAGGTTGGACAGGTTCTCCTGGTAGGTCGAAACGCGGAACCTGTGGCGCGCGGCGTCGAACTGGTCGGCCGGGACCGCGCCCCAGAACACCCCCCCGGTCGCTTCGTCCTGCCAGATCTCCGCATTGCCGAGCGTCAGGACGATGGCTTCGGCTCCGTCGAGCAGGCGCCGGGTGCTCGCCCTGATGTCCTCGCTCGGAGGCAGCCTCTCGGCATCGTAGCCGTGCCAGAGATCCGTTGCCGGCGCCGTTCCGGTCCAGGCCCATTCCAATTGCCCGCGGATCGCGAAAGTATTGCCGATCTTGTCTCCGAACCGGCCAATATAGGAGATCGTGTCCTTCTGGCTCGTGACCCTGTAGCCCTGGTCCAACAGGTGCCGGCCGACCGCTTGCGCAAAGCAAGGGCCGATTGTCACGATCCGACCCTCGCGCGACAGGAGCGGAGCGTCCGGGACGAAGCCTCTGACGAGATAATCCTCGATGGCGTTGTCCGCCTCGAGATCCTCCTCAGATGGATAGAAATTGACCGTATCGCCGATATGGAACTTACTGCTCATCGGAATGGGGCGGTTTCATCTCTGGGCGAGCCAGATGACTCGGGCTCGGTTCGCAGCAGCCGGACTCGAATGGGCCAGAGGTCGTGGGGCAGACTTGGGCTGCCGCCTCGACGAACCTGAGAAACGTCCTGGCAGTCATAGCAGGACAGGCGCAGCATGCAACGTCGGCGCAGCTAGGTGCCTCCCTGCACGGCGGCAATGCAGAGATCAAGAAGCTCCTCGACGCGCCGCGGACGCTTGCTCCGTGCGGGCCCGGTCTGCCCGGATGGATCCACAATGACGAAATCCGTCAGCCCCGCTTCAGCCTCCGGGCCTATGCCCCGGAGCGCCGGTACATGGTCGCCGTAAAGGCACAGCACCGACCCACCGGGGCGGTCCCTCAGCCCCTCCATGAGGACGGCGATCATCTCGTCCGCACCCTGAAGATGATACAGGTACTGCTCCAGCGGGTCATCCGCTCCCGGAATGCGGCCCGGCCCCCACGGGCCGTGGTTCTCCATCGTGACTGCGAAGATGAAGGTCGGACCGACCGATGCATGCACCTCACGCAGGATGCGTCCGCCGACCTCGCGATCCGCGATATAGGGCCCGCGCCGCCCGCACCCGTGGAAGTCGTCCTGCCAGACCGCCCTCTCGAAGCCGAGAGCGGGCACGACCCGATCGCGCTCGAAGAAGCGGCGGTCGTAAGGGTGGATGAACACGGTCCGCCATCCCGCCCGGCGCATCCGCTCCGGCCAGGCGAGGTCCGCATAGGCCGACGCGGCAAGATAGGGATTGAAGCGGTCGCATCCGAGCGAGACGTTGGGCAGTCCGCTCAGAAAGGCGAACTCGGACCGCATGGTATTGGCCGCAAACGCCGGCACTTCGAGACGTCCCGCGTGGATCGCGCCGGCGGAGGCGCGCTCAAACGCCGGGAGCGGTCGTGTCGCCAGGCCACGGCCCTTCGGGTTCAGGAACGACTCGCATTGAATGGCGACAATCAGGGGCCCAGCCCCGGAGGATTGCGCCGGCACCCCCGGCGCCTGCCTGGCCTGGGCGATGGCGGCACCCGGCGGGCGCGGCATGCGGGTCCACTCGCTCCAGAGCGTCAGGAGACTGGCGAGAAGCCCGACGGCTCCGATTGCCGCGTCGATGGCCGCTGTCGGGTCCTCCGGCGGCAGGGCCGCCCGGGCGACCGGCGTGCCGCCCAGGCGTGCCGTGCTCCAGAGCCCGAGAAGGCCCGCGAGGAGCGGCAGGGGTGCCGCAACCAGCGCAGCGGGCGCTGCCGGGAGGAGGCTGTCCTCCAGCAGAAGCCACCCGGTCAGGAAACCGGCCAGAACCGCGCCCCCGAGATAGATCCGGTAATCGGACGGGCCGAGATAATAGAGCCTCGGATGCCGGATGATGGTGCGCACGAGGAGCAGGTCGGAAAAGACGACGTTCTCCCGCATGATCCTGTGCTTGATCCGGCTCGCCACCGTGAGGCCTCCCACGATGCCGATATAGCAGAAGCCGGCCAGCAGGGGTCGCCACGCCAGACCGAAACTGGCCGTCAGAAGCGAGAGATGGGCCGCCACCCGGATCGCCAGAAAGGGGCCGGTCTGCGCGACCGCTCCAGCCCTGGCGGCGCGCTCCAACGCCATCCCCGCTGGAAGGCAGAACGCGAGAACCAGCAGGGCGACGGACATGCGGACTCCCAGCCCTTCCGCGGCCGTGCGAAAGGCGCCGGCTCATAGCGGATGTTTAGGCTGCGCCAAAGCGCTTTCTCCGCGGCGGCTGGTGGGAGGCGGTTGCGATTTCTCCCATGATGGGCGAAAACGCGAACGACTTGGATAAGGACGAATACCTAGAATCCGGAAGCAAGGCCGCCTGTTCCTCAAGGGAATTCGGTATCCCTGGACGACGCTGAAAAGGAGTTCCGATGGCATACCCCGAGTCGGCTAACCGCAAAGGGTCCATGCGGCGCTTCCTTTTCCTGCAAAGTATCGCGACACCCTTCTTCAGGCGGCTCGGGCGAGAGCTGGTGCGGCGTGGCTACGACGTGCAGCGAATCAATATCTGCTTTGGCGACGAACTCTTCTGGAATACCCGCAATTCCACCGCCTACCGGGGTGGCTTCGAGACCTGGGGCGCTTTCATCCGGGACTATCTGGGCGACCGGCGGATCACCGACATCGTCCTGTTCGGAGATTGCCGCCCCTACCACAAGGTGGCGGCTGAAGCGGCTCGTGCACTTGGGGTGCGCCTCCACGTCTTCGAGGAGGGCTATATCCGCCCGAACTGGATCACCTGCGAGGCCGGGGGCGTCAACGGCTACTCGTCCTTCCCGCGGGATCCGGACGAGATCCGGCGCCTGGCCGCGCGCTTGCCCCCGCCTCCGCCGGAGCACGACGTATCGGGCGGCTTCTCGTCGCGGGTGGTCTGGGACCTGTCCTTCGTGGCCGCGAACCTGGTCGGGTGGCCGCTCTATCCACGCTATCGCCGCCATCGTCCTTTCCACCCCGTTGCCGAGGGCATCGGCTGGCTTGGCCGCTTAGCGCGCCGGCCGATCGAGAAGCGGCGCACCAAGCGGATCGTGGCAGAGGTCCTGGGCGGCTCCCGCCCCTTCTTCCTCCTCCCGCTCCAGATCGACAGCGACTACCAGATCCGAGTGCACTCGCCGTTCACGAACCTGAGCGAGATCATCGAGAAGGTGGTGGCCTCTTTCGCGCGCTCCGCTCCGAAAGAGGCGATCCTCCTCGCTAAGCTTCACCCCCTCGACAACGGGCTCGTCAACCGGCGCACGGAGCTCGCACGTCTCGGCGAGAAACACGGCATCGCCGACCGGCTGCGGCTGATCGACGGCGGCGACCTCGACGCCCTCCTGCTCAAGACGCATGGTACCGTCGTGGTCAACAGCACCGTCGGGACTTCGGCCCTTGGCCTCGGATCGCCTCTGATCGCGCTCGGCACCGCGATCTACGACATGCCGGGCCTGACCTTCCAGGGGCCCCTCGATGCCTTCTGGATCGAGGCCGAAAAGCCGGATCCGGAGCTCTACGCAGCCTTCCGCCGCCTTTTGATTCACTGGAGCCAGGTGAACGGCAGCTTCTTCAGCGCTGAGGGCATCAAGAGCGGCATCGCGGCATCCCTCCAGCGTCTCCAGGCCGACGAACTCCCCCAGGAGCAGCAATGGGCCGACGCGCCCGATCGCCTCGTCCCGGACGCCTTCGCTGAAGTCCGGGCGTGAACGCACCGGCGCCGCCCCGCTCCGTCGTCATCACCGGCGCGAGCCGTGGGATCGGACGCGCGCTCGCCGAAGGCTATGCGGGCCCCGGTATGAGGCTCGGCCTGGTGGCCCGCTCCGCCGAGAGCCTTGTCGACGTGGCGCGGTCGTGTGAGGCATCCGGTGCAACGGTGCGGACGGGCACCCTGGATGTCCGCGACGGGCCGGCGCTGACCGCGTGGCTGGATGCCTTCGAGGCCGAGGGCGCCACCGATCTCGTGATTGCCAATGCGGGCGTATCCGGCGGCACGGACGCAGCCGGACACCCGGAAGCGGGCGAGACTGCCATCCGGCAGGTGCGCATCAATCTCGAGGGGGCGATCGCGACGGCAGCGCCCTTCCTCGAGCCGATGCGCCGCCGCGGAACGGGGCAGATTGCCTTCATGAGCTCGCTCGCCGCATTCCTGCCGATTCCGGATTCACCGGGCTACTGCGCCAGCAAGGCGGGTGTCCTCACCTATGGCCTGGCCCTGCGCGCGCTGCTTGCCCCATCCGGCGTCCGGGTGAGCGTGATCTGCCCCGGCTTCGTCGAGACCGAGATGAGCCGCCGGTATGGGGGCTGGCGTCCGTTCCTGGTCGAGCCCGGGCCGGCCGCCGCCCGGATCCGGCAGGGGCTGGCCCGGAACGAGCGCATCATCGCGTTCCCGGGCCCCCTCGCGGCAGCGGTCCAGGCCGCTCGCCTGCTCCCAACCCCGCTCGTCCAGGCCTTGATGATGCGCTTCCGCTTCCATATTGCCGCGGACCCGGCCCCACCCTAAGGAGAGCCGACGCGGCAGCCGTGACGCCGACCCGCAGAGGATCCTCCGGATTGCTGCGGTGTCCCGGTTTCCCTCTTACGCCGAGAGCGCCATGCCCCCGATCACGATCGAACCCGTGACCACCACCCGGGCGATGCGGCACTTCATCCGGCTTCCACGGGAGCTCTACCGCGGCATGCCGGGCTTCGTGCCTCCCCTGGACATGGAGCGTGGCGAGCTGTTCGACCGCAAGAAAGGATCGTTCTTCAATCACGGCGATGCAAGCTTCTGGATCGCCCGCAGGGGCACGCAGGCCGTGGGCCGGATCTCGGCCCAGATCGACCCTTTCGCTCCCCCGGGTCTCGCCAGCTTCGGCGCGCTCGATGCTGCGGACGACCCGGAGGCCGTTGCCCGCCTTCTCGGCGCAGCGGAGGGCTGGGTCCGGGCAAGGGGTGCATCCCGGATCCGCGGCCCCTTCACCCTGTCGATCAACGGCGAAGCGGGCCTCCTCGTCGAGGGACAGCGCGAAGACCCGATGATCCTGATGCCCTGGCATCCGGCCTACCTGGAGCCTGCGGTGCTGGGCGCGGGCTTCGTGCCCGTGAAAGACCTCCTGGCCTTCACCGTGTCGGTCCCGGATTACGTGAGCCGCACCGGCGAGAGGCCCCTGAGGCTCGGCGACGATGTCCGGATTCGGGGGCTCGATCTCAAGCGGCTGCCCGAGGAGATCGAACGGTTCCGCGAACTCTTCAACGAATCCTGGCGCGACAACTGGGGCTTCGTGCCCATGCAGCGGGGCGAAATGCAGCGCATGGGCCGCGCCATGCGGCCGTTCCTCTATCCCGACAGCGCCGTCGTGATCGAAATCGGAGGCGAGATGGCGTGCTTCTGCCTCGTGCTGCCCAACATCTTCGACATGTCGGCCGGGATCCAGGGGAGCCTCCTGCCCTTCGGCTGGGCTACGTTCGGCTGGCGCCTCCTCCGCCAGAAGTTCCGCTCGGCCCGCGTGGTCCTCATGGGATTGCGGCCCCGTTACCGGCAAACCGCCATGGGCGCCATGGTGCTCATCGCCATGCTGGACGAACTGGCCCGGCGTGCCGAAAGACGCAAGGTCGAGACGGTGGAGATGAGCTGGATCCTGGCGGACAACCGCCCGGTCATCGGAATGATCGAGCGGGCCGGCGGGGTGGTCCGCAAGCGCTATCGATTGTATGAGAAACCACTGACGGGGATTCAAGGCCCGGCATAGACGCGGGTTCGCGGACGGATTTTTGGAAAACGCACATGGACAACAGCGCGCAGTCAGCCGTGCCTAACCAGGACATCATGACGAGCGATTTCGCTCAACAGGTTCTCGACATTATCGCCAAGGAGGGCATGGTCGACCGGTCGAAGCTGACGGCCGACGCCACGCTCGCGGAGCTCGAAGTCGCCTCCATCGACGTTGTCATGATCCTCAATGGCTTCGAAGAGCAGTTCGGCATCTACATCCCGGTCGATCAAACGATCTCGGAGGTCAAGACGGTTCGCGATCTCGTGACGGCCGTCCACCGTCTCGTGGAGTCCAAGGGAGCCTCGGCCCAGTGAGGGATGTTGCGATCACGGGGCTGGGCTGCGTCTCTGCGGCCGGTTTCGGCGCCGATGCGCTTTGGAGCGCCGCCCGCGACGGCAAGACTTGCGTGCGGCCAATTCGCCTGCCGCGCGACGTCGGCCTGAGCGTCGGAATTGCGGCTCAGCTCCCGGAGGGCGAGCCTGCGACCGCCATCCCAATGTCGGAGCTCGCGAGCTACGACCCCTTTTCCCAATTCGCCGTGCTGGCCGCCGAGGAAGCGGTCACGCAGGCCGGCCTCGGGGACGAGCTTCGCGGGCCACGGACGGCATGCATCGTCGGCAGCGGCATCGGCGGTTTCAACACGCAGGACGATGGCTTCTACGCCTTTTATGGCGAGAAGCAGCGGCGGGTACACCCTCTGACGGTACCGCGCAGCATGCCGAGCGCTGCAGCGTCCCACGTGGGGATGCGTCATGGTGCTCAAGGGCCGACCTTTGCGGTGTCAAGCGCCTGTTCGTCGGGTGCCCAGGCGATCGGTGTCGGCTTCGACCTGATCCGCGCCGGGGTCGTCGACCGGGCGATCGTCGGCGGGAGCGAAGCCTGCATCACGCCCTGCTGCATGCGGGCCTGGGAGGTCATGCGCGTCCTGTCGCCTGACGCATCGCGCCCGTTCTCGAAAGGGCGGAACGGGATGGTGCTGGGCGAAGGCGCAGGCGTGCTCGTGCTGGAGGCCGCCGACGTCGCACGCGCGCGTGGCGCGACGATCCTGGCTCGGCTCCTCGGCTACGGCACGTCGAGCGACGCACGCGATCTCCTGCGGCCGGACCCGGATGGCAGCTACGCCTCCATGCGCAACGCGCTGGCGAGTGCCGGGATCGAGGCCGAGGATGTCGACTACGTCAATGCCCATGGCACCGGCACCGTCCTGAACGATGCTGCAGAGGCGGAGGCGATTCACCGCGTGTTCGGAGCGCGCACCGACAGGCTCGCCGTCTCGTCGACGAAGCCGATTCACGGACATGCGCTCGGCGCGTCCGGCGCCCTGGAGCTCGTCCTGACGATTATGGCCCTGCAGAACCAGTGCGTTCCTCCGACGGTCAACTTTCTCGAGGCGGACCCGAACTGCCGGCTGGACGTGGTTCCGAACGAGGCTCGCCGAATGCAGGTTCGCGTCGCCCTGTCGAACTCCTTCGCCTTCGGCGGCATCAATGCGTCGCTCGTGGTGGGCTCGGCCTGAGGTGACGCCTCGGTCCGCAGCGGGAGAGACGCGGTTCCGTTTCGAGGTTACGACGGAGCGCGCAGAGGTCGCCGCCTTCGCGCAGTCGCTCGGCCTCGCGGAAGCCGGCGTCTCCGAGCCACCGGTCCCCCTCACCTACCCGGTGCGCTGGCTGAGTGCGGACGACGTTCAAGGGTGGCTGGTTGCGGCTCTCGGAGGCACCAGCCTTCCCGTGCACGAGATGCAGGACTTCACCTATCGGGCGCCGCTGGCTCTCGACCGTGCCTACACGCTCGACGTCACCTGCGGGGTGTCGGGTTCGGATACGCCGCGCATCACCATCATGGCGGAGATTTGGGCTGGCGACGAGTTGATCGGCTCCGCCCGGTCGTCGATCGTGGCGGCTCCGCTCGGAGCCACATGATGGGCGATACGCCTGGCCCCGGAACTTTGACGGTCGGGCCCGTCGATGCCGCGCAGGTCCTACGCTATGCGGATGCGTCGGGCGACCATAATCCGGTCCATCTTGATGCAGCGTTCGCGCAGAGGATCGGACTCGCGGGCCCGATCATGCACGGCATGTTCGTGATGGGCCAGTTCGAGCGCGTGATCCGCCGGTGGGTGACGGACCACACCGTGGAGGCACTGTCGGTCCGCTTCACGAAACCGGTTCCGGTCGGCGCGGTGCTGACGGTCCAGGCGCGCATCGCGCAAGCGACGCCCTGCGAGGACGGGCGCATCCGGACCCTGCTCCGCCTCGTCGCCTCCGTTGATCGCACGATCGTGTGCATCGGTACGGCGACTCTGACGGGCTCGCGGATCGAAGCCGTCCGAGCGTAAGAAGTGGCGCTCCGCCCCAGGCATCGTGGCGTGTGACCGCACCAGCCGCAGCTGCGCGTGCTTCTGATGCGCAGTCGTGCCGGGCCGTGTGGTGTTCGCGCTTGTGCTATTCGGCGGCGGCGGGTGTGGCGGCGGGTGCGGCTGTCGTGGCGAGGTCGGCCAGGATCGTGAGCGCCTGGCGGATCGCCTGCGGCTCGTGCGCGGCCGAGAGGAAGAAGCGCAGCCGCGGCCGGTTGCGGGGCACCCCCACCTGCACCACCGGCGGGCAGTAGAACCCCTGCCGCAGCAGCGCCTGCGAGGCCAGAAGCGTCGCCTCGTTGCTGCCGAAGAACACCGGCACGATCCCCAGCCCCACCGCGCTCCCGGTCTCCAGCCCCAAAGCCCGCGCGGTCGCCACAAACAACTGCGCGTTCTCCCGCAGGCGCTGCACCCGCCAGGGCTCCTCAACCAGGATCGACAACGCCCGGCGCGCCGCCGCCGCGATCGGCGGCGACATCCCCACGCTGTAGACAAACCCCGGCAGCGTGTAGCGCAGCCACTGCACCGTCTCCTCGGCGGCCGCCACAAAGCCCCCGCAGGAGGCAAACGTCTTCGACAGCGTGCCCGTGATCAGGTCGACCCGGCGCGGATCCACCCCGCACAGCTCCGTCAGGCCCCGCCCCCGCTCGCCCAGAACCCCGATCGAGTGCGCCTCGTCGAGCAGAAGCCAGGCCCCGTGCCGGTCCTTGATCTCCACCAGCCGCGCCAGGTCCGGGTGGTCCCCGTCCATGCTGTAGAGCCCCTCGGCCAGCACCAGGCAGCGCTTGTAGCGGCCCCGGCTCCCGGCCAGCACGTGCTCGAGGTGGTCGAGATCGTTGTGGCGGAACACCAGCGCGGTGGCGCGCGAGCCCGCCACCCCGGCCATGAGGCTGTTGTGGCACAGCTCGTCGTAGACGATCAGGTCGCTGGCGGAGAGAAGATGGGTGACCATCGAGGCATTGGTGAGGTAGCCGCTCACCAGCGCGAGGGTGGCCTCGGTGCCGAGAAAGGCCGCCAGCTCCCGCTCGAGTTCCTGGTGGCACAGCCGCTCGCCGCCCACCAGCCGCGAGCCGAGCGCACCGATGCCGTGGGCCTGGACGGCGTCGGCAGCGGCGGTGCGGAGGCGCTCGTCGGCGGAGAGGCCAAGGTAATCGTAGTTGGCGAAGCTCACGAAGGGGGTGTTGCGCCCCTCCAGGGTCTGGCGCAGTTCGTCGACGGCGACGAACCAGGGGCTCAGGGTGCGATCCCGGGTGATCTCGGTCAGGGCGCCGATGGTCAGGCGCATGCGGCGCTGCGCATAGGCCGCCAGGCTGCGGCCGGAG